>WNFI01073547.1_pt1 | contig 14656 bp, 11 predicted proteins | sample 5400471 | NCBI WGS metagenome assembly WNFI01 (sample SAMN13153348, study PRJNA577476) | soil metagenome | isolation source: 100 cm saprolite on Douglas fir-dominated hillslope | place: USA:California | collected 2013-09-17
TCATGCCGCATCACGGCCGCTACATGGCGCAAGCGCTTAAGCTCACTGGCGATCTTGCCAAGCAGATTGGGGACATGCTGCCCAAGCTCTATGCCGCCTTTACCAGCAAAGACATGAGCATGCTGGAGATCAATCCACTGGTGGTGACCAAAGACAATAAGCTCGTCTGCCTCGACGCTAAAGTCGATTTCGACGGCAACGCGCTCTACCGCCATCCTGACGTCGTTGCGCTTCGCGACCTGACTGAAGAAGACGAGAAGGAAACAGAAGCCTCGAAATACGATCTCAACTACATCGCGCTCGACGGCTCGATCGGCTGCATGGTCAACGGCGCCGGCCTCGCGATGGCAACCATGGACATCATCAAACTCTATGGCATGGCGCCAGCCAACTTCCTCGATGTCGGCGGCGGCGCAACCAAAGAGAAGGTGACGGCGGCTTTCAAGATCATCACCTCCGATCCGAACGTGAAAGGCATTCTGGTCAACATCTTCGGCGGCATCATGAAATGCGACGTGATTGCGGAGGGCGTAGTTGCGGCAGTCAAGGAAGTGGGCCTGAAGGTGCCGTTGGTCGTGCGGCTTGAGGGCACGAATGTCGATCTTGGCAAGAAAATCATCGCCGAATCCAAACTAAACGTCACCTCTGGCGACGACCTCGACGATGCCGCGCAGAAAATTGTCAAAGCCGTGAAGGGTGCCGCGTAATGGCCGTTCTCATCGACAAGAATACCAGGGTCATCTGCCAGGGCTTTACGGGCAAGAACGGCACCTTTCATTCGCAGGCGGCGATCGCCTACGGCACCAAGATGGTCGGCGGGACGTCGCCCGGCAAAGGCGGCTCAACGCACCTCGATCTGCCGGTGTTCGACACCGTGGCCGAGGCCAAGGAGAAAACCGGCTGTGACGCGAGCGTAATCTACGTGCCGCCTGCGGGTGCTGGCGATGCGATCTGCGAGGCGATCCAGGCCGAGATCCCGCTCATTGTCTGTATCACCGAGGGCATCCCGGTGATGGACATGGTCAAGGTCAAGCGCTCGCTCACGGGGTCAAAGTCACGCCTCATCGGCCCGAATTGTCCCGGCGTCATGACCGCCGGCGAATGCAAGATCGGCATTATGCCGGGCAATATTTTCAAGCCGGGCAAGGTGGGAATCGTGTCGCGTTCGGGCACGCTGACCTATGAGGCGGTGTTCCAGACCAGCCGCGAAAACCTCGGCCAGACCACCGCGGTTGGCATCGGCGGCGATCCCGTGAAAGGCACCGAATTTATTGCGGTGCTCGAGATGTTCCTGGCCGACCCCAAGACCGAGTCGATTGTCATGATCGGCGAGATCGGCGGCGCGGCCGAAGAGGACGCCGCGCAATTCATCAAGGACGAAGCCAAGCACGGCCGCAAGAAGCCCATGGTTGGCTTTATCGCGGGACGTACCGCGCCGCCCGGCCGGCGCATGGGACATGCTGGCGCGATTATTTCCGGCGGCAAGGGTGACGCCGAGTCCAAAATTGCGGCAATGGAATCGGCGGGAATTAAGGTATCACCGTCTCCGGCTCGAATCGGGAAAACGCTGGTCGAAGTATTGAAGTCCTGATTCAGTCCTTAGGTCTTTCGTAGACTTACAGACGTCATAAATAGAGTTAAAACAGCAAAACCGGCTGGTTGCTGGCTACTTTCGCTATTGCGACCGGAAACGCGCGAATTTTCGAGCCGCGCAAGGATTAGATCGCCATGTCCCGCCAGGACGCCAATGCCATCTTCGCCCACACCTCGTTCCTCTACGGCGGCAATGCCGCCTACATCGAAGACCTCTACGCGAAATACGAGACCGATCCTGCGGCTGTCGACGCGGAATGGCGCGCCTTTTTCCAAAGCCTGAAGGACGAGAAATCTGACGTCCTTAAAAGCGCACAGGGCGCCTCCTGGAAGACGCCGAACTGGCCGCTGCGCCCGAACGGCGATCTTGTTGCGGCCCTCGATGGCCAATGGGCGGAGACCGAAAAGAAACTCGGCGAGAAGATCTCCACGGCGGCGAAGGTAAAAGGCGTCGAGTTGTCATCCGCCAATGTGATGCAGGCAACGCGCGATTCCATTCACGCGTTGATGCTAATCCGCGCCTACCGTATCCGCGGCCATTTCCACGCCAAGCTCGATCCGCTCGCGCTTGAGCCGGAAAAGAACGAAGAAGAGCTTGATCCGCGCTCCTACGGTTTCACCGAAGCGGATCTCGACCGCAAGATTTTCCTCGACAACGTGCTCGGCCTTGAATTCGCATCGATGCGCGAGATCGTCACCATCCTGCGCCGCACCTACTGCCAGACGCTTGGCGTCGAGTTCATGCACATCTCGAATGCCGCGCAGAAAAGCTGGATCCAGGAGCGTATCGAGGGTCGCGACAAGGAGATCACCTTCACGCGTGAGGGCAAGCGCGCGATTCTCAACAAGCTTGTCGAAGCAGAAGGCTTCGAAAAATTCATCGACGTCAAATATACCGGCACGAAACGTTTCGGTCTCGACGGCGCCGAAGCGCTGATTCCGGCGCTCGAGCAGATCATCAAGCGCGGCGGCAATCTCGGCGTGCAGGAAATCTGCATCGGCATGCCGCATCGCGGCCGTCTCAATGTACTGACGCAAGTGATGGGCAAGCCGCACCGAGCCTTGTTCCATGAATTCAAGGGCGGTTCGGCGACGCCGGACGAGATCGAAGGCTCCGGCGACGTTAAATATCACCTGGGCGCCTCGGCCGACCGCGAGTTCGACAACAACAAGGTACACCTCTCGCTCACCGCCAACCCGTCGCACCTGGAAATCGTCGATCCCGTCACGCTTGGCAAAGTGCGCGCCAAGCAGGACCAGCACCACGCAAAACCCGACGAACGCACAATGGTGATGCCGCTGCTCATGCACGGCGATGCTGCCTTCGCCGGCCAGGGCGTGGTGGCTGAATGCTTCGGCCTGTCCGACCTGAAGGGTTACCGCACCGGCGGCAGCATTCATTTCATCGTCAACAACCAGATCGGTTTTACGACTTATCCGCGTTACTCGCGCTCCTCGCCCTATCCGTCCGACGTCGCCAAGATGATCGAGGCGTTGATCTTCCACGTGAATGGCGACGATCCGGAAGCGGTGGTGTTCGCGGCGAAAGTAGCGACCGAATATCGCATGAAGTTCCAGCGGCCCGTGGTCATCGACATGTTCTGCTACCGGCGTTTCGGTCACAACGAAGGTGACGAACCGTCGTTCACCCAGCCGCTGATGTACAAGAAAATCCGTTCGCATCCGACCACGCAGGAAATCTACAGCAAGAAACTGATCGCCGAGGGCGTCGTCACCGAAGACGAAGTAGAAAAGATGCGGGCCGATTGGCGCGCGCGGCTTGAAGCCGAATTCGAGGCTGCAGGCGGCTACAAGCCCAACAAGGCCGACTGGCTCGACGGCCGCTGGTCTGGTCTGAAGGCCGCGCGCGATGCCGACGATCCGCGTCGCGGCAACACCGGCGTCGCAATCGAAATCCTGCGCGAGATCGGCAAGAAGATCACGGTCGTTCCTGCGGGCTTCCAGGTCCACAAGACTATCCAGCGTTTTCTCGACAACCGCGCCAAGGCGATCGAGACCGGCGAAGGCATCGACTGGGCGACGGGTGAAGCACTCGCTTTCTGCTCGCTGCTCAAGGAAGGCCATCCGGTACGGCTGTCCGGCCAAGATTCCGAGCGCGGCACCTTCTCGCAGCGCCACTCGGTGTTATTCGATCAGAACACCGAGGCGCGTCACACGCCGTTCAACCACCTCGGTGAACCGCAGGCGCGCTACGAAGTGCTCAATTCGATGCTGTCGGAAGAGGCTGTGCTTGGTTTCGAATATGGCTATTCCACCGCCGAGCCAAACGCGCTGACGCTGTGGGAGGCACAATTCGGCGACTTCGCCAATGGCGCACAGGTCGTATTCGACCAATTCATCTCGTCGGGTGAGCGCAAATGGCTCCGCATGTCGGGCCTCGTTTGCCTGCTGCCCCATGGTTATGAAGGGCAGGGGCCGGAGCACTCTTCGGCGCGACTTGAGCGTTTCCTGCAAATGTGCGCTGAAGACAACATGCAGGTGGCAAATCTCACCACGCCAGCCAACTACTTCCACGCCTTACGGCGGCAGTTGAAGCGCGAGATCCGTAAGCCGCTGATCCTGATGACGCCGAAGAGCCTGCTGCGCCACAAACGGGCGGCCTCGCGGCTCGATGAAATGGTCATCGGCACCTCGTTCCACCGCCTCCTGTGGGATGACGCGCAACAGCATCCGAACGAGAAGATCAAGCTTGTGGCCGACGACCAAATACGTCGCGTCGTTATGTGCTCGGGGAAGGTCTATTACGATCTCTATGACGAGCGTGAGAAGCGCGGCATTGACGACATCTATTTGCTGCGTATCGAGCAGCTATACCCGTTCCCGACGAAGGCTCTCGTCGCAGAGCTTTCGCGTTTCAAGCAAGCCGAGATGGTTTGGTGCCAGGAAGAGCCGCGCAACATGGGTGCATGGTTCTTCGTCGATGTGTTTCTCCAATGGATCCTCAACCAGATCGGCGCCAAGAATCGCACCATGCGCTATGCGGGGCGTCCGGCCTCGGCCTCAACCGCAGTCGGGCAGATGTCGAAACATCTGACGCAACTCAAGCAATTTCTCGACGAGGCACTTGCGTAAATTCGTATTGCGTCATGCCGTTTTGCCATGACGACAAAGGAAGCAAGCCATGGCTGACATTCGCGTGCCGACCCTCGGCGAATCTGTGACCGAAGCGACCGTTGGCAAATGGTTCAAGCAGCCGGGCGATGCCGTGGCAGTCGACGAGCCGCTGGTGGAGCTCGAGACCGACAAGGTTACATTGGAGGTGCCCGCCCCGGCGGCAGGCGTGCTTTCCGACGTTGCGGCCAAGAATGGCGACACTGTTGCTGTCGGTGCGCTGCTTGGGCAAATCAAGGAAGGGGCCGGCGCTGCGCCCAAGGCCGCTGTGCCCTCGTCCCCCAAAGCGGCAGAAGTGCCAAAGCCCGCGTCTGCTCCCGCTGCGGCTGCCGCGATGCCGATGCCGCCATCGGTGAGGAAGTTGTCCGCCGAAAGCGGTGTCGACGCGTCAAAGGTCGCGGGCAGCGGCATGCACGGTCAGGTCACCAAGGGCGACATGATCGCGGCCATTGAGCGTGCGGCAGCAGCGCCGACGCCGGTTTCTGTCCCAGTGCAAATGCGCGCGCCTTCGCCGGCCGACGATGCTGTGCGCGAAGAGCGGGTGCATATGACGCGGCTGCGCCAGACGATCGCGCGGCGCTTGAAAGATGCGCAGAATACGGCCGCTATGCTCACGACCTTCAACGAGGTCGACATGAGCGCCGTGATGCATATGCGCAATCAGTACAAAGAGCTTTTCGAGAAAAAGCACGGCGTGAAGCTAGGCTTCATGGGATTTTTTGTGCGCGCGTGCATTCAAGCTTTGAAGGAAATCCCAGCCGTCAATGCCGAGATCGACGGCACCGATATTGTCTACAAAAATTATTATCACATCGGCGTTGCTGTCGGCACCGAGAAGGGCCTTGTTGTGCCGGTGGTGCGCGACGCCGATCACATGTCGCTCGCGCAAATCGAGAAGACCATCTCCGAACTCGGCCGCCGCGCGCGCGACGGCGCGCTCAAGATCGAAGACATGCAGGGTGGCACGTTCACCATCAGCAATGGCGGTGTTTACGGTTCGCTGATGTCGACGCCGATCCTGAACGCACCTCAATCCGGCATTCTCGGGATGCACAAGATCCAGGAGCGGCCGATCGTGCATGAAGGCAAGATCGAAGCACGGCCGATGATGTATCTCGCCCTTTCCTACGATCACCGCATTGTCGACGGTCAGCAGGCAGTCACATTCCTGGTGCGGGTGAAGGACAGCCTGGAGGATCCGGCGCGGATCGTGCTGGATTTGTAAGCATATGGCCTACGATCTCATCGTCATCGGCACCGGCCCCGGCGGCTACGTCTGCGCGATCCGCGCGGCGCAGCTTGGCCTGAAAACGGCGGTCGTCGGGTCGTCGAAAAGCGCGCCACGTATGGCGGTACATGCCTCAATATCGGATGTATCCCGTCCAAAGCTCTGTTGCACGCGTCTGAATTATTCGAAGAAGCCGGTCACACATTCCCAAAGATGGGCATCGGTGTGTCCACGCCCAAACTCGATCTCAATGCGATGATGGCGTTCAAGGATCAGGGCGTCGATGGAAACGTCAAAGGCGTCGAATTTCTGTTCAAGAAGAACAAGATTGACGCCTTTCATGGCAGCGCGCGCATCGCCGCGCCCGGCAAAGTCGAAGTCAAAGATGTCGACGGCAAAATGCAGACGCTGGAAGCCAAGTCCATCGTGATCGCGACCGGCTCTGATGTCGCGCGCCTGAAGGGTATCGAAATCGACGAAAAGCGCATCGTTTCTTCCACCGGCGCGCTTTCGCTGCCGGAAGTGCCCAAGCACCTTCTGGTCGTTGGCGCTGGCGTGATCGGTCTCGAACTTGGCTCGGTCTGGCGGCGCCTCGGGGCAGAGGTGACGGTGGTGGAGTTTCTCGACGGCGTATTGCCGGGCGTGGATGGCGAAGTTCGACGTCAGGCGCAACGCTTGCTTGAGAAACAAGGCATGGCGTTCAAGCTATCGTCGAAGGTGACTGCGGTTGACGCGTCAGGGAAACGACTGAAAGCAACCATCGAGCCGGCGAAGGGCGGGGCGGCGGAGACAATCGAGGCCGACATTGTTCTCGTTGCCATTGGCCGCGTGCCTTACACCGAAGGGCTCGGGCTTAAGGAAGTTGGTGTGAAACTCGACGAGGGCGGACGCGTTGTTGTCGATCATTACTATGCGACCAACGTGCCCGGCATCTGGGCGATTGGCGATGTGATTGCCGGCCCGATGCTGGCGCATAAAGCCGAGGACGAAGGCGTGGCTCTTGCGGAAATTCTGGTTGGGCAGGCAGGGCATGTGAATTACGACGCCATTCCCAACGTGATCTATACCTATCCGGAAATTGCTACTGTTGGAAAAAGCGAAGAAGAATTGAAGACCGCCGGTATTGCGTACAATATCGGCAAGTTTCCCTTCACGGCCAACGGGCGGGCCAAAGTCAATTTGACGACGGATGGCTTCGTAAAAATTCTAGCCGATGCAAAAACTGATCGTGTTCTCGGTGTGCAACTGATTTGCGCCGACGCCGGCAACATGATCGCCGAAGCCGTCATCGCCATGGAGTTCGGTGCGTCCTCCGAGGACATTGCGCGCACTTGCCACGCACATCCGACGCTATCGGAGGCGGTCAAGGAAGCTGCAATGGCGGTGGCCAAGCGGGCGATACATATGTAGCATTCGTCATGGCCGGGCTTGTCCCGGCCATCTCGCTTAGGAGGGCATCGTGCCATCTTGATCGGGATCACCGGGACTCGCGCTGCGCGCGGCCCGGCGATGACAACATGCCGGAGAAACTTCCCATGGCCAAAGGCCACAAAGACAAAGTCGCAGTCGTCACCGGCGGTGCGAATGGTATAGGGCAAGCCTTCGCCAAACGGTTGGCGGAAGACGGCGTCCATGTGGCGATTGCCGATTTCGCCGACGGCAAGGATACGGTCAAGCTGATTGAAGCTGCCGGGCGCAAGGCGCTCGCGGTGAACTGCGACGTGTCCTCGGAGGCATCTGTCGCTGCCATGGCCAAAGAGGTGCACGGAAAATTTAGCCAGGTCGATATCGTCGTGAATTGTGCGGGGATTTTTCCGCAGAAAAATTTCCCTGAGATGAGTTTTGCCGATTGGCGGAAAGTCCTCTCGATCAATCTCGATGGCACATTTCTGGTCACCGCCGCGTTCGTGCCTGGCATGCGTGCCCGCAAGTGGGGCCGCGTCGTCAACATGGCATCGAGCACGCTGGGCTCGGTCGTGACCGGCTTTGCGCACTACGTCGCGAGCAAAGGCGGCATTGTTGGGTTCACGCGCGCACTGGCTAGCGATCTTGCCGCTGACGGCATCACCGTCAACGCAATCGCGCCAGGCCTTACCCGTTCACCGGGCACTCTCGTGCGCTCGCCACGCCCCGGATTTAAGACCATGGACGACGAATTCGCTGCAGTCGCGCAAATGCAGGCGATCAAGCGTGTGGAGGTACCGGACGATTTGGTCGGCGCAGTATCGTTTCTCACCAGCGACGATGCTGCATTTATCACCGGCCAGACGCTCAATGTCGATGGTGGACGGGTGCGGTCGTAGCAACCAAGCTTTGTAAAAGCACGACAATTCACCTCATTTGCGGCAGGCCAACGAAGTACTATTTACTACCCTCATGCGCCGCAAACTTCTCCGCCTTCTATCGGTCATCCTCGCACTGCTGTTTTTGCTCGAGGCGTGGCTATGGGACCACCTGGAGCCGGTCGTTGCTCGCGTCGTCAATTTTGTGCCCTGGGGAAGGGTCAAAGTCAGGCTTAGACTGTTGATTGATAATCTGCCGCCTTACGCGGCGCTTACGATTTTCATCATCCCGATTATTGTCGTCCTGCTACCGCTAAAATTTCTTGAAGTTTATGTCATTGCCACACAGGGTTGGCTCGGCGTCATTCTGGTGTTGGTGTTCGCTAAATTCCTTGGCGTCGGCGTCACCGCGTTTGTGTTTGATGTTACGCGCGGCAAGCTGCTGCAGATCGGGTGGTTTCACCGCATGTACGACTGGTTCATCTGGGTGCGTGCTTGGTCACGCGAGATCACCGAGCCAGTGCGGGCGCGGGTCCGCAGATTAAAATGGTTGCTGAAGCCGCAGCGCGCCGGCAAATTCGTGCGCCGTTTCATGCGTTTGCGCCGTCGGGCCTATCGCAGCGATCCGGTGTAGGTTTACCCCAGGTGCAGCGCGTGCGGCGCCCATAGGCCGAGCGCTATAAAGCCGAGGCCGAAGACGCCTAACATTCTCGAGAGCCAGCCCAACGCAGCTATGCCCGTTATGACCTGTGCGGAGGCAAGCACAATGCCGATCTGGAATGCAGCCGACGCGAATTCATACTGATGATACCGCGCCAGCGCGAGTTCGCGACTTTCTTCGGCCTCTTTTGCGCGTTCCGATAGTTGCTTACGGCCTTCTTTTGTCTCTGGCTCATCGTTGTAGCGCGCAACAGTCTTCTTCCAGCCGTCAATCGTTTTGAGCAATCGCGCCTTTGCATCCGGGTCGGTTGTCCGGTCCAGCTCGACCTGAAGCTGCTCGGCCGCCGTCGTCAGCACGGTCACGCGAATGGTTTTTGCCTGAAAGAATGACCAAAGATCGCTGGTGGCAACGTTGTAGGTGATTGCCGAAGTCTGGGCGCTTTTGCCCAGTGTCTCGGAGAATGCCAGGAATAGCGCTAGCACCGCAATTAACAGTGCAATCCGCTTGTTCGAATGAGCCGCGTGCTCGGCATGTTCGGCGTGTTCGAGATTTTCGTGCGCGCTCATCGTTCCCCTCCGGCCACTTTCGCAGCACGATGATCGGAAAGGCGGCCGCGTGCAAGAGGGGTCGGCTACGCGCGCGGATGTGCGCTCGCGTAGACTTCCATCAAACGCTCGGCATCGACAGCGGTGTAGATCTGGGTTGTCGAAAGCGAGGCGTGGCCGAGCAGTTCCTGGATAGCGCGCAGGTCGCCTCCACGCGCCAGCAAATGGGTCGCAAAGGAATGACGCAAGGCATGCGGCGTCGCGTTTTCTGGCAAGCCAAGCGCACCGCGCAATCGCGCCATTGTCAGCTGGACAATTCGGGGCGAGAGCGGTCTTCCGCGCGCCCCGACAAACAATGAACTGTTCGGCGTCAGTTCGAGGGGGCATAGCGCCACATAGTCGGCAATTGCTTTCGCGACCTGGGGCAGCACGGGCACCATGCGGGTTTTGTTGCCTTTGCCCGTCACCGTGATGGCGTCGCTGTCGGCGCGCACGTCATTGCGCTTGAGGCTGAGCGCCTCCGAGATGCGCAGCCCAGAACCGTAAAGCAGCGCGAGCACCGCCGCGTCGCGGGCGATGATCCAGGGCTCGCGTGTTTCGCCGTCGCGCAAGCTCGTCTCGGTCATCTGTCTGGCGGCCGAGACCGCCAGCGGCTTTGGCAATGTCTTCGGCAATTTGGGTGAACGTATGGCGTTGAGTGCTGCAACCCGGCCCTTGCCGTTGCGTTCCAGGAAACGCGCGAACGAGCGCGTGCCGGCGAGGGCGCGCATGAGAGAACGATTGCCTATGCCCTCGCTGCGCCGAGCCGCCATGAAGGCGCGCACGTCCGCCGGTGCCAGCTTGGCCAGTTGCTTGAGCGTCGGTGCGCCACCGAGATGATCGGCCAGAAAAGCGAGGAACTGAGACACGTCGCGCCGATAGGACTCCAGGGTCTTTGGCGACATTCGTCGCTCCGCGCCAAGATGCCCAATCCAGCGGGCGATTTCGGCGGCGACGTCGGGATTCGCGTGGGAAGCGCTCATGGGTGGGAGAGTGGCATTGCTTTCTTCACCCTTCCTTAAGCGCCCGGAATCGGCCAGACCAAGCGCATGAACAGGGTTGTCGACATTCTGGTTCCCGTAGCGCTCGACCAGACCTATTCCTACCGTGTGCCGGCGGGGCTCGAACTCGCGCCCGGTGATTTGGTGGCGGTGCCGCTCGGCGCTCGCGAATGCATGGGCGTCGTATGGGCCGACAATCCCAACCCGAACCCACGCCTGCATAACCGCCTGAAGGACGTCGACGAAAAGCTTGATGTGCCGCCTCTCAAAGCCGAACTCCGTCAGTTTGTCGATTGGGTGTCGGGTTACACGCTCGCATCGCGCGGCATGGTGCTGGCTGCAGCTTATGACCGACGGCCTCGTTCGTTCGAAGGGGGAGGCTGCGCAGGAAGCGGGAGTAAGCGTCGGCGTAATCGACGGCCTGATTGACGAAGGCGCGCTGGAAACGGTTGTGCTTCCGCCAGAGCCGGTGGCCTCACAACCCGACCCCGATTTCCGCAAGCCGGAATTTTCGCTTGCTCAGCTTGCCGCCGCCGATGCTTTGCGCACGACGATCACGCAGGGTGGTTACACAGTTACACTGCTTGATGGTGTTACCGGCTCCGGAAAAACGGAGGTCTATTTCGAGGCGGTCGCCGAAAACATCCGGCGCAAACGACAAACCCTGATCCTGATGCCAGAAATTGCGCTGACCGCGCAATTTCTCGACCGATTTTCAAACCGCTTTGGCACGCGGCCTGCCGAATGGCATTCGCAGCTTTCGCCGCGCAAACGCGCCCGCACCTGGGCGGCGGTTGCCGCCGACGAGGTCTCTGTCGTGGTCGGCGCGCGGTCGGCGTTGTTCCTGCCATACGCAGATCTCGGGCTTGTCGTGGTCGATGAAGAACACGACCCCGCCTACAAGCAGGAGGACGGCGCCCACTACCACGCCCGCGATATGGCAGTGGTGCGGGGGGCGATCGCAAAAATTCCTGTGGTGCTCGCGTCAGCGACGCCCTCGGTCGAGTCGGAAGTCAATGCGCGCCGTGGCCGCTACCGGCACGTTCACTTGCCGGAGCGTTTCGGCGGTGCGCATTTGCCGTCGATCGAGGCGATCGATTTACGGCGCGAGGGCCCACCGCGAGGACGGTTCATTTCGCCACGGCTTGCTGAAGCCGTGGCGGTGTCGCTCACGCGGGGTGAGCAGGCGCTGCTATTTCTCAATCGCCGTGGTTACGCGCCGCTGACGCTGTGTCGGGCCTGCGGGCTCCGCCTGCAGTGTCCGAATTGCGATGCGTGGCTGGTGGATCATCGTTTCAAGCGGCGGTTGGTCTGCCATCACTGCGGATTTTCCATGCCGCCTCCGGCCGAATGCCCGAGCTGCCATGCGACCGATAGCTTTGCCGCAGTGGGTCCCGGCGTTGAACGGCTCGAGCAGGAGGCAGCCGAACTTTTTCCCCAGGCTCGCATCCTCGTGCTCTCGAGCGACCTGGTGGAATCGATCGAACGCCTGCGCCAGGAACTCGACGATGTGGCGGAAGGGCGCTTCGATCTCGTTATCGGAACGCAACTGGTCGCCAAAGGCCACCACTTTCCCAAACTGAATCTCGTCGGAATTGTCGATGCTGATCTCGGTCTGGGGAATGGTGACCCGCGTGCTGCCGAGCGCACGTTTCAATTGCTTCATCAGGTTGTCGGCCGCGCCGGTCGCGAGGAGGGCCGTGGTGTAGGCTATCTGCAGACGCACCAGCCCGAGCACCCGGTCATGAGGGCGCTGATCTCTGGCGACCGCGAGGCATTCTACACAAACGAGATCGAGCAGCGCGAGCACAGCGGCTATCCTCCCTTTGGGCGCCTTGCCGCGCTGATCGTTACCGCGAACGAAAGGAACACGGCAGAGGCTTACGGCCGCACGCTTGCCAATGCCGCGCCGAAGGACGAGCAGGTCCGCATTCTCGGTCCTGCCGAGGCGCCGATTGCTGTGGTGCGCGGCCGCCACCGCTTCCGGCTGTTGGTGAAGTCGCCGCGCGCTTTCGATTTATCGGCCTATTTGCGTGCGTGGCTTGCCGACGCGCCCAAGCCGCGCGGCAACATACGTCTGGAAGTAGACGTCGATCCCCAGAGCTTCTATTAGCCCGCTATTGCTGTGGTCTCTACGGCCGTGAAGGGATTGCGCACGAGCGCGGCCTCGGCCCGGCGCCATTGCGCGCGCGGCTGACGCATTCGGACTAGCGCGTGGTCCCGGTCACAGTCTCGAGCAAAGCTATTAGCCCGCTTAAAAGCTCTGTTGGCGATGGTGGACAACCTCGAATGTGGAGATCGACAGGCACTATGTCTTTGACGCCGCCGACCACAGCGTAGCTGCCGGCAAATATTCCACCGTCTACGGCGCAGCTGCCGACTGCGACAACCCATTTTGGATCTGGCGTTGCGTTGTAGGTGCGCAGTAATGCCTGGCGCATGTTTTTCGTCACGGGGCCGGTGACCATCAACACGTCAGCGTGGCGCGGCGAAGCGACAAAGCGCAGGCCAAGGCGCTCGAGATCGTAGAACGCATTGTTGAGTGCGTGGATTTCCAGCTCGCAGCCGTTACAGGAGCCGGCGTCGACCTGACGAATAGAGAGCGAGCGACCAAGCTTGGCACGGGCAACACGATTGACGGTTTTCGCGAGTTCGGCGAGCGCAGCCTCATCGGGGCTGGGCGCCGGCCCGGTGAGCGGGCCGTGAATGAGGCTTTCGAGCAAGGTCCTGCGCATCGCTAAAGATCGTGTCCCGAGTAGGAGCAGTTGAACGATTTGTTACAGAGCGGGAAATCGGCGACGATGTTGCCTTCGATCGCGGCTTCCAGCAGTGGCCACTGAAACCACGAGGCATCGCGCAAATGGCAGCGCGCGACGCGCCCTTTGCTGTCGAGCCTGAGCCACACCAGTACGTCGCCACGGAAGGCCTCGGCGACACCCATGCCCTCGCAAACCTTGCCTTTGCCGAACGTGGTCTTGATCGCTCCTTGCGGGAGCGCGACCAGGATCTGTTCGATCAGCGACAGGCTCTGTTCGATCTCGCGGATACGGATCCACACTCGCGCATTGACATCGCCGGCATCGAGCACCGGCACTTCAAAGGAGAGCTTGTCGTAGGGCCCATAGGCAAATGCCCGTCGTGCATCGAAAGTGCGGCCGGAAGCGCGGCCGACAAAGCCGCCGGCGGCGAACTGCCGCGCAAATTCCGGTTTCACTATGCCGGTGGTAACTGTCCGGTCTTGCAGCGAGGCGGTGTTGTCGTAGAGTTCAACCAGTCGCGGAAAGACGCGGCGCACTTCGGCGAGTAGGGATTCAATCTCCGTAATCCCCTCCTCGGCAATATCACAAGCAACGCCGCCCGGCACGATGATATCCATCATCAGCCGGTGACCGAAGGACGCCGCAGCCGCGCGCAGCGTACGCTCGCGCAGAATTCCGCACTGCGCATGCATGAGCGCAAAAGAAGCGTCGTTGCAGATTGCACCCACATCGCCGAAATGATTGGCCAGCCGCTCCAGCTCGGCCATCAACCCAGCCGAGACGCTGTTCCAACCGCACCACATGTTCGCCGTTGGCCGTAAACCGAAAATGTCCCGGCTCGATGATGCCCGCATGCACTGGCCCGACAGGGATCTGGTGCAAGCCCTCGCCCTCGACAGGGAGGAACTCATAGGGCGCAGGCTTTTGCGCCGGCCGATTTTTACCGAGCGGCTGCGCGACACCCCAGAACCCGAGATCGAGCCAGGGTCGTTTATCGGGCGAATTCGTCGCCTGCAATCCAAACAGATCTTGGATCGCGCGTTCGAGCCGGATGGCGGGCGGATGACGCGCAGCGACACTCGGGTACTTTCCAGCCTTGCAGGTGTAGGTGAGGACAGCGACGTCGTTCGACGATTCATCGAGCAACGCCATGTAAACATACGGAGCGTCGCCCCACAGGCCGAGCAGCGTGCATTGACCGGAGGTGAGCAAGCCGATCGCCTGCTGCCAGCCGTCTTCTGCCACGATCATGCGGGGCCAAGGCCGGTGTTGCTCGGCCACTTTGATATGGGTGATGCGATCGAGCAGGGCCATGGTGCTATCCCAACAGCCTCGCGACATTCTGGAAGCCGGTGACAAGCGCCGGTGGCATGTAGATACCCACCATAGCCACGATGGCGAAATGCGCGAACATCG
>WNFI01112176.1_pt1 | contig 14655 bp, 7 predicted proteins | sample 5400471 | NCBI WGS metagenome assembly WNFI01 (sample SAMN13153348, study PRJNA577476) | soil metagenome | isolation source: 100 cm saprolite on Douglas fir-dominated hillslope | place: USA:California | collected 2013-09-17
GCCCCAAACTGCTTGCCCTGATCGCTGTGAAAAATGGCGTCTGGAACGTCAAAGGACAGCGTTTCCAGAGCGCTAGTGACCAGATCCGCCCGCATATGGTACTCAAAAGCGAGACCGAGAATATGCCGCGTCCGTTTCCAGAGCGCAAAGCAGCCACGGACCTTCGTTCCATCTGCCAGTTTAACCTCCAGGATATCCGAGAAGACGATTTCGGGATCGCGCTCCTCCGTCAGTTCGCGAAGCAAGTTGGGAGCGATCTCGCTGGCTCGGCCGGGATACACGTATGTCTTGCGCTGACGTCGAGCGGTGATCCCATATTTGTGCATCACCCGGCGCGGTATTGTCAACTTAAAAAATTCTCTTGGTGAGCTTTCCCCACTGAACCTTCATGTGCGACCTTTCCGAGAGCCTTCTTTCGAGTTCATTTTGGGCTGACGCCCCACTTTTGTCTCGCATGTCTGGTGATTATCTCATCAATTATCGCTAAGTTGACAATATCCTTTAGATGTTTACAGTGAGATCAATAGAAGCTGTGTGAAATGGCCAGAGAAGCCACTTTATATTTTTCGGTTCTCTCAGCTTCTGGAGCCATGCATCCATCGGCTGGACGGCAGTTTGCGCCTGAGGTTCGCTTGGAAAAGCGTGTCAGGCCGAAACAGCCCATCTATACCAACGGGCTCCTGAAGCCTTTTCACACAGCCTTTAGATGAAAAAATAGGACAGCTTGCTGACCTGCCCTATTTTTTCGTTCGGATGTTTACTTGATTTTCGCTTCAAGCGAGCCAATCTGCTCTTTTATCTTGCGATTCTCCTCGCGCATTTGATCGAGGTCCTGGCGCAGTTGCTTCAACTGGTCGTCGGTCTTATCCCCGGCGTTCAGTTTTTTCGCGGCTGTGCGCATCCTACGCTGCACGCTGACGTCCGGTTCGCGGCTGGCAGCTCGTTCAAGCGCGGCGACAGCGCGTTTCTCGCCAAAAGTCTTCAGCGCTCCGGTCGAGATGGCCCTGACCACTTCCCAGGTATCGTGCTCAACCGCGTAGCAGAGGGCCGTCACAGCGCGTTGGCGGGCCTCCTCGCTGTAGAGGTGACGATCTCCTGCGATAGCCGCCATGCCCATGGCTGCACCCGCGCGGAAGGTTGGGCGCCGCTGCGTGTCAGCAAGATTGGTGGCGATGATATCGACAACGCGATCCTCGCCGCTTGCGCCGAGACCCGGGAAGATGCTGCGCTGCACAATGTCATTCCACGAGGAGCGTTCCAGCAGTTTAACCAGCAGATCGACATTGCCAGCTGTACGGGTTTTACCCAGCGCAGCCGCAGCCGCAGCCTCAACCAGGTAGCTAACGTCTCCCTTTTCTAGCAAGGCGCTGAGATCCCTGGCGGAACGCCCGGCCAGTTCGGTCTGCTGGGGCGCCTGGAAGCGTCCCAGTGCCTCGACTACAGCCTCGCGCACGCGGGAGAACTCTCTGGCATCAAGCTCTTGCAGGGCGCGCAGGAGGATGGACTGCGCGTTTTCACTGCCAATCGTCCCCAGCGCTTTTGCGGCGGCCACGCGCACACCCCAGAACGCGTCGTTGAACAGAGCCGTTTGCAGCGCCTGGATATTCTCATCGCCGCCCTGCTCGCCAAGCGCCTCCGCAGCCTCGATGCGCCCAAGCACGTCGGCATCGTGAGCCAGTTGATAACGCATCATCTTGGACGAGCGCTCAAATTTGAGCGTTTTGAGCAGCCAACCATCGGGATCAAAGCGGATCATCACGGGTTCTCGTTCCAGCGGGAGATAGAAGGTCGACCCAACCTGGCCATCCTCACCCAACTGCACATGCAGGGGAATGGTGTGGGTCTCACTCGTGTTTTCGTCCTTCGCTGCCTCGTCGGAGGTAGGAATGGTAAAGGTGAGATCGACCGGCGTGACAAAGCATGGCGTGAGGTCATCAACCTGCTGCGTTTGTTTGATGTGAATCTTCGCCAGCTTGTGATCGCTATCCCAGGAGTAGTCAACCCCGAAAGCAGGATAGCCACCCTGGTGCACCCACTGCTGGAAGAACTGAGCAAGGCTGCGGCCCGTGACCTCTTCAAAGGTGCGCTCCAGGTCTGAGGTGATCACTTCGCGGAAACGGTAGCGCTCCAGGTAGGCTTTGATCGCGCGGCGGAAGGTCGCATCGCCAAGCTGGTGACGCAGCATGTGCAGCACCCAGCCGCCTTTCTGATAGGTATGCTTGTCGAATATCTCAAATCCATCGCTCGCGTACACGTAGTATACAATCGGGCGGCGGTACCTGCCGTCTTCTTGCAGATACGCCTGCTTCATTCCCAGCATGGACAACTTGAAGTGATCGTTGCCCCGGTCACTTTCGGTCCACAACTCCTCGAAGTAGGTGGCAAAGCCTTCGTTCAGCCACACGCTGGCCCAGTCGCGACAGGTCACCAAGTCACCAAACCACTGGTGCGCCAGTTCGTGCGCGACGACGGGAACCAGGTCCACGTCCAGCGAGGCGCGTTCGTCGAGCAGCAGCATAAAGCTGTGTGTGGTCGCGGTCGTGTGCTCCATCGCGCCGGTATACAGTTCGACAACTGTCTGATCATATGTATCATAGGGATACTCGACGCCGGTGTATTCCGAGAAGAACTGCATCATCTGCGGCGTTTTGCCAAGGTAATAGCCCGCGTCATGGTATTGCCAAGTTGACAATACCTCGAAGATGACGGAGACCCAAAACTGGAGCAAGGTCATCTAGAAATGTTTAGATGGAGTGGTGTTCTGGATATGGATGATCACATCGAAACTCTGGCTGAGCAGAGCCGGAGTTGAGAGATCTTCTCCGCCGAGGCCATAGTCGATGAAGATGGCGGAACTGAGAACCCAGTTCCTTACTGGACCAGGTGGGATTTTGTCCAGGTCAAGCATATAGAGAGGAAAACCGGCTTGCCCAAGGGTGTAGTTATAGGTATCCGAAGCTGGAGGGTTAATCGTCTGGATTATGCTCGTGGGATAGGAATAGCTTCTAAATGTACCTCGGTAGAGGGTCGTGCCGATGGAGAGATAGCCATCCTTGTAGCGGGCGCGCAACTCGCCTCCCATATTTCTCCCGTCCTGGGAGCCATAGAATGTATCGTTGGCGATATGCACATCGTGTGCCCAGACAATCATTTTTGGATGGCTGCCGGCTTCGTGATCATGGATCCAGGCCACGTTTTCGGCCATGAAGGTATCGCGCTGATAGTAGCGGGTGAGTGACTCGGCCTGCGTGCTAGAGTTATAATAGGTGGCAAACTGTGTAATAATGCGCGTGTTCTGGAGAGCGAAAGCAAAGCTTTGAGCCGAGGAATGGTTGATATAGTTTTGCTGGTTGGCCTGTAAGAGGTCATAGACCTGCTGAGCCTGATTCTGGTATTGCTGTCTGGTAGACGCGTCTAACTGGGTGAAGGTGTTAGAGGATGACGGCTCATTCATGGCGAGAATGGGTGCATAAAGATCCTGGATGTGAGCGACTTGCCGGGGATCTACTTTTTGCAGGTAATTTTCAACAGCGTCGAAATCACTCTGACTGAGATCCTGGAAATCCATGCCCAGGAAGTGAATTTTTGTGGTATGGGCGGGATTGGCATTGTAGGCACGCATCCATTCAAGCAGAGCCTGGTACTCTTGTGTCTGCCAGGAATCGAAGAGACCCTGTGACATCACACTGGTGACATCACCGGATTTGCCATTGATATAAGCATCAATAAGTTGTGAGCTTCCCCAATCGTTCTCCATGACAAATGTCGTGAAACCCATATGGCTCATCAAAAACTCGGCAAGACGTGCCTTCATATTGAAGAATTCGTGCGTGCCATGTGTCTCCTCACCCAGACCAACAATGCTGGCGTTGGCCACAATCTGCTTGAGTGGCGCGAGATCTGTATCCGCGCCACCTGGATCGGAAGTTTGCAGAGGGATAGCGTTGTGTTGTATCCAGCGGACCACAGGATCAGAACTGAGCGTCTGGGCATATGCCGGTAATGCAGCTGATGTACACGTCGCTACTATCAGAGTGATAAAGAAGAGAGGTAAAAAGGAGAGACGGCGAAAGCTGGATCTGTTTACAAACATTGCTAAATCCTCTATCAGGAAAGGAGAGCCGAGTCTCAGTTCGCCGCCCATTTGCGCGCCAACACGTTTCAGGCGGAGGTTCATTCCTGAGATCAATGCGCTCTGCGATTACGCTACCAGCCCATAAAAGCATGGAGGGCTGGAGTGGAGTTGAACTGGCAGCTCACTGATCTCGACCTCCAACACTCGATTGGGCGTTCGAGGACGAATACTGAGGCTATGGAGTGTGAGTCTACGGTCTGTTCTCCAGTTTTAATCTAAAGCAAACAGACGGAGAATGCAAGAGGCTATTCAGCTTTTGCGTTTCCTGGGCTGGCAGCCTGGCGGTTTTGTGGGGTGGAAGACACTTTCATGGAGACTAGGAAAATTGGGGGATTTATTCTCTGTGTGTCGATCGGCTGCCAAGCATAAACTCTCCCACAGAAGTTTCTTTGAGATAATCGGTATCTGATAACTTTGTGAAAAGATCAGAATCCCCTGCACCCAGAGCGCAGGGTGCCAGATTCATGGCCGTAGCTACGAAGTACATCGTAGCATAAATAACACCTACATCCTTCAGGATAAGCGAGTAAGCCAGGCTCTGGTACTTCCATGAAACTCGTTGGAAACGCGCTGCCAGGGTGATCAACACTTGCGGGCAATTACTCCCACCCATTGCTTGATTTGCATCAAATAACAGCCGCTTGGTATCTTTATTTGCTTCGTGGATAAAAGAGAGAGCATGATTCAAAGGATTATACCAGTAAAAACCTGGAGCGAGCCCCTCACATTGCTCAATCGTCAAGTAAAACTCTATTTCATAGCTCGCGCCGCCATTGGGATAAGGTCTCTGCGTCAAGTCACCTGTTTCCTCATCACTATAGACCTCTTTGACACGTGCAACTCGATAGAGAAACTCACCAAGTTGAGCAGCCGTAATGGGAGTATCGCCATAGTCGCGTATCGAGGTTCGCTCCTCCAGCACAGCCGTCAAGCCAGGATCTGCCATACGAAGCTTATCCATATCAGGCCGGAATAATGGTATCGTCATAGGCCATGAGGTTTGCTTAATGGCCGGTTGAGGAGGAATTTGATGCAGAAAACGGTACGTGCCTCCAAGTTCGTTATCGTGTCTTCCTATCCGGCTACGGCTATGAAACAAGAGATCATGAAAGTCCCAGTGAATGAACGCTTCATCATTCTCTGTGATCAGTTGACCTTCAGGCGTTGTTAAGGACGCGAAATTACCCATGACCAGTAAAGCTAACAAACTTGTCACATTCTCACTATCCTTCTCAGGCAACATTTGAGTCAGTTCAAGTGGAGTCACGGCTTTACCAAGCTGATAAATTAAACTCGCTGCAAGTGTATGCTCAAGCCTTATACGAGCATGAGAGAGAGGAGACTCGAGATAGTTATATCCGTCCTCATCTCGCCTTATGTAAGCAAAACGTGACATCCGATAACATTGATCCATCTGAATAGCCGCCCATGTATGTTTGAAGTAGGGTGAAATGGAAAGCAACGTTGCCAAAGGTGCTCCCTTATCTCCACTCCCTGCGCAAATAGAGACCATGCGATGCCGTAGCAGGCAGGATATATACTGGTAGAAAGTAGCCAGCTCGCTTTCTTCATGAGCTTCAAGAATAGATTCGTTTATCCAGCGCACCGAACAGGCTGTTTGAGCAAGCATCATCAACACACGGCGCAGGTGCGGACTAAGACGAGAAATGGTCACCTGACAAAAAGGAGAGACGACTACCACTCCATCCCCACTTTCAAGTACCTCTGTATCTTCTTTTAAGCGATAAGAAATGGGTAGCGCATTTATTGTTGTGCTCATAGTGGACTCCTCTCCTTCAAACATGGTCAGTACCTTGAAAACTCCTTCCGAACACGATCTTGCTAGAAAAAGGGGTGAGGATGTGGATTGATCTCTGTCTCTGTTAGAGGATGATCCTGATATCCTAGCGTAAACGGTAGTTGATGCAATCGCTCAAAACCTGTGATCCGACGATTATGTTGTCCAAAAGTCATAGGGAGCATACCAGGCATGATAACCTTGACACAGCGCAAACCACCGGGAAGGTGTTCTGGAGCAGTCTGATCAACCACAATAACATCTATATCGCGTTTGAGATAATAGTTGATGAGGAACTCCAGGTCGTCTCGCAAATCCATGTGTTCCGGTGGATCATGGTAGAAACCTTTAAAGGCATCTTGAAAGGTTTGTTGCTGTTGTGTATGGCAAAAGAAATGCAGTCGATCAAACGCCTCTGGCAGATAGTACACGAGTGGATGATGATCCATTATCTGGACGAGGCTCGAATCTGCGAGCATCTCTCGCGCTTGTGTTCTGTTCTCTTGCGACAGTTGGAGAGGCATAGTCAGGACCGTCGTAAGTTCGCGTAACGCTCTCAACAAGGCCTGCTCTGGATGTGGGTGTGAACCAGCCACAATATGAGCCTTTGGCATGCCTTCGCGATTCTGTTCATCTATTCCTAGCAAGCAGAGGCAGGGGATCGCGTGATCTAACGTTATATTCAAAGCATGGATAGTATAACCAGAATGATATTCAAGATGTTCAACGAGTAAACGGATCATAGGATCTGTGACTGAAAGAAGGTTAAGACGCGGCAACTTGAGTTGTGCATACCATGTAAGTAAGAACGCATCGCGCTCTACTACTTCCATCATGCCATGAAAGATCGCCTCTTCCAGACAGTTTCCAAGAGCACAGCCATTGGATACATCAAAAACAAATGCCGGGTTTTCTGCGCTTATGGGAACACCATAATAGGCGCAGTGCTCTGGTACAAGAATGGGGACCTGGTTTTGGAAAGAATATCCCCAGACCCAGTTACATACGAGATCATGATAATAGGGAACCAATTGATGGCAGTGGTGATTTTGTTTGTACCACTCATATTGTTCCGGGCTATGAAGCCCCAGCGTTGTGGGGTCTAGAGCACGTTGTGTCTGCTGCATGAGTTGATTGTAGCTTGCCTGCACCATGGTGCGTTTGCTTCTGGGGCGCAAACCTACATAGCGTTCGATAACTTCCAGGACCGATACAAGCTCGCTCTGTTCAGGGCGTAACGTACAGCCTGTGCCTGTAGCCGTCTCTGCGTCGTCGCCTGTTTCAGAACAAAATTGGGATGTGGCAATCGGAAGAAGGTTTTGGTTCTCTACTGTGAGAGAATAGACCAGTCCCATCCGCTGATCGACATATTTTGAAAAAATCTGTTCTGCGCTAGCTTCAGGTTGTCGGATACGATAGGTAAACGCATCCGGTTTTGGGCATGGCTGCAGGGCAACTACTGCCAGATCAGCCTTATCTCTGGGTAATTCTCCGCAGTCTGGACAATAAGGGTGAGGAAGGAAAGAGTGTCTGCCGCACTCTAAAGTCTCCAACGAGATAGTGAACAATGCGCAACCTGTCCGCAGCTGACCTGGCTTAAAGAGGTACGCGGTGACTTCCTCTCCCACCAATGCTGCTACTGTTGCCACGCTGAAAGATGAGAGCCAGGGCTGAGATACTAGCGGTTTACGCTCTTCATAGAGGCATTGATGTAAAAGCTCATGGTCGGGTCCTTCAGAAGCTGCACCCAATTTACGTAACTCAGCACAGCTTATGCACCCTCTTTCATGTGGAATGGTACAAGGCCCGATAATACCTTCATCAAATTGAGTATACACAGGAAGCAGTGCCACACCTGCTTGAAGGCAGCGCCGATTGATCTCCTGGAACATCCTGAGGGACCAGGTATCACTACAATAGACAATGATCTCGCATGTTGCTAATTGCTGAGAAGAACTCTCCGTAGTGAATGGAACACTCCGATACATACTCTCTATGTGACGCTTCACCTCCTGGTAGATAAGCCCTTGCCCAATTAGCCCAATAGAGCGCTCTTTGTGATCTCTCATAGAATTATTCTCCCTTTCTCGACTCTGCTCTGCTTAGAAGAACACGCGCGATAAAGGGTAACACCTGGACCAGAGCTGGATCATGATCCAGAGGAACAGCAAATGCGCGTAAACCGTTGGCCTGAAATCTCTGTAGCAACCATTCCTGCCGGGCTGGCCATGCATCTGGCAGCGTATAGCGCGGCACAGACAGTTGATTACTACGTAGGGTCAATGGGAAATCTGGCACAGGAGCCACCGCATATTCAAACTGCGCGCATTGCTCCGATTGATACTGCTGTAACGCCCGTTCGAAGCCTATGCTAAGTGCCTGTGCTTGATCGCAATGGGTACTGTATGCAACAACCTTTTCGCCGAAACACGTGGCAAAGGTGGGAACGTGCAATGAGTCTGTTACATCGTAGACAAGGATCTCCTGTCCAACAGCCGTTTTGAGGAGCTGATACAAGTATATTCCTTCTGGAGTCAGAAGATCTCTGGTAAGGTCAACCTGAAAATATGCTTGTTGAGCATCCTTCAAGTCTTCCACTGTAAGATAGTTGCACCAATCCAGCAGCGCCTGACAAATAGCCTCTTCCCAACACATCCCCGATGCAATACCTCGCTCACTCTCAGTTTGGTGAAGAGCAGAAAAGACGTGCCCTGCAGGTACAATACAGGCTTGTTGCGTCTGCAAATCCAGTGCCCAGGTCCACATCTTATGCTGGTTGGAAAACGATTGCATCCCTACCAATTGATCGGCTGATAGAGCAGGGAAAGTGTCTTGTTGGACTGCCTCTAGAGGGAGCAAACGCCGGTGATCCACCAGATTGGCAGCATAGCGTGTACACGCTTTTTGGGCGGCCTGCAATCTGGTATCCTCTGTATCTCTACTTACCGCAGCAATAGTGAGGATTTCGGGCCGATTCTTTTGGAGCATAGGATTGGATAAAGTGGCTTTATGTATTGCGAGGGGCGCCTGGACAAAATTATCGCCCTCAATCGCAGTAAAAAGCCCAAACCTGGCATCAACAACACCGTCAGCGAGGCGCTCCAGGAACGAGTCCCGGTCGATTGGACTCTGGTGCTGGAGGTGTTGGATCCGCTCAAGGAACCGCGCTGCAGTTGGGGCAACTGGATGCTGGCAGACCTGGCAATGGGGGTGTGGCAGAAATGCATGGTTCTCACTCAGGCCTGTTTCGAGATGAAGAACGCTCAGTTGACTCTTCGTTTCTGGAGAGCCGGTTTGCGTGAAATACTTAAATAATGCAAAGATGAGCCGATTGGCAATCATAGTCATTTTCGGCAGTGCGAGAAAGCGACTGTTAGAGGCCTGTAGCTGATCATGAAACTCGTAATGTGAAAGCTGTTCTGAAAGATTGGTCAGGTTTGCTTGCAAGCGCCGCCACGCACACTCCCAGCATCCTTCAGATTCCGAACACACCAGCGGGCCGATCCAGGCGTGATCCCCAACTAGAATGGCCTGAATGAATGTCTTCTGCTCTTCCACGCACAGCCTGTTTAACAGTTGGGCCCGTGCTAACATCGGTTGTTCAGAAATATGCAGAACGGCATCGTAGACCTGGATAGTATTGCGCACTTCGGCCTCATTGTCCCAACGGGGGGCATTTATCAGTTGCACGGTTTGTTCAGAATCACAACTGGCAAATAAATCAAGGATATCCTGACGGGAACTTGAACCCATTTCACCCTCCGGCGTTACGATCGCGTTGATCTGCCTCACTCCACATTGGAGGCTTGCTTGTACGAGTGAAGTGAAACCGAGTCCAGAACCGATGATCAGAAGCTGCTTGTTACGAAAACACTCAAATCGGTAAGCCGCAGATGTTTGAAAAGACTCAATAAAAGCAAGATTTGAGGCGTAAGTTCCTAGCTCCTCTGGGAGAAGCGTATGAGGTCGATCCTGACTGATGTCTTTAAGAAACTGATGAGCGAATAATTTCTCTATCAAATTCGTGACCATTCTTTTCCTCTCGGTGTCCAGACCCCTCGTTAGCTCTTCAAGAGTGGCGTTGCCATTGAGATGGGGAATAAGGTGTTCTAATAGAGGACATAAGCTTTTTCCTTTGAGCATGAGGCGACTGTTGTTCCCGCGTAGATAGACACCATCAGGCACAGGGATAGAGTAAATATCTGTTTTGAATTTCGGTCGTATATTTTGTGCCAACATATGTTCCATGCTCCTTAAAAAAATGCATATGCCGACAAATTTTCAGCGCTTTTCAAAAAGACGCATCAATCAAAAGGCAAAGGAGGCATTACGACAAACATTACCCAGAGAAAGATTCTCACTCTTTCGTGTGTCCTGGTTCAGAATTGCTGAAATGCTGGCTCACAAGAAAAAGCTTACCTTCGCTGGGAAGGAAGTTATCGCGACTGTGCCAGAACTTCCAGAATGCACAAAGCGCGATAACTTTCTCTACTTGAGCCAAATTATGCATTTGACTCTCTTGTTTCTGGTAAAACCTACAAAGACGCCTAGAAACAACAATCGCCACCGAAGCCACCGAAGCCGCCGCAGCCGCCGCAGCCACCGAAGCCGCCGCAGCCGCCGCAGCCACCACAGCCACCACAGCCACCACAGCCACCACAGCGTCCACCGTGAACATCGCCAAACTCAAGAACATCGACCTCTTCCAGGTCCTCGTCGGTCAAATCAATAAACTCAACGAACTGTTCGGAGAGTTTTTTCTCTGTTCCTTGGTTGTCACAATGGTTAGGGTCCATGAGTTGTTTCCCTTTCTTTGTGAAATTTGCGCGTCCGTTCGCTTACTCAAAAGTTCGCTGCATCACCTTCTACAACTGGATATTCATAGGCCGTCGATGGGCGAACTTCACTTTTTTCGCTCTCTTTTTACCTCCTTTCCACAAGCGAAAATCCTGCTGGAGAACGTGGGTATGGCGTCTCTATTCCTGAAAAAATATCCACCAGTACTTGATAAGCTACAGAAGTACTTAGAATAAACATCCTATATGTAAGTATATACACAATATCAAATTCTCCCAACATAAACACTACTATTTATATATTATAGAATACTTAATAACACAAATAATAGTGCGAATCAATGCCACAATAACTACCTGTAAATAGGCGGAGGATAATTTGCCGTCGTAAGTATTCAGGCGTTCTGATACAAATTTGCAGTTGCGTAATGATCCCATGTGCAAGTTTTTTTGAGTGTGAATTCGGCACAATTTTGACCGATGAACCTGCCAATTTATGTAGCCTTGAGCATGATTTCAAAAAAACTTGCTGAAGCATTCTGGTGAACTGATTTGCAGGATGAGCCAGTATTATACTCAACATGCTATCCCATCAATTAAAATGAGCTACTATTTATATATTTAATACATGCTGTGCTTGATTTTCTCTGACTTTTTTGTTAAATTGCAAATGTGGATGGAACTTTTGATGAGATCCCTGGCCGCTTTACGTCTCCGCTGGTTGCCTGGTAAAGCTATGATTGCTCTGAATTTGTAATCGATCTGTAATCGATATGACAGATGCAGGGAATCTACGTCACGAAGCGCGAGCAAGGAGCGAACTGAAGAGGAGATAAAAATGGAGCCACTTCATCCTTTTTTCCGCGAAAAGGCCATGAAAGAATATACACGGAAACAGGCAAAAGATATCCTTCCTCGTTTCATATTCCCGTACATAGCTATTTTGTCTCATTTACATATATTTCGACGCAGAGTGCCAGAACTCCTGCAAATGAATGCGGTAGAGTGTGGAGCAGCCTGCCTAGCCATGATTCTTGGATATCATGGGCGCAAGACCAGCATCTCAGAGATATACAAAAACGCGGGTGTTGGCCGAGATGGTCTATCGGCTTTAGATATCGTTCAAACCGCACGTCGGTACGGTTTAAAAGTCAGAGCCATATCATTGCAGGTCAATGATTTTCGCTTTGTTAGCTTGCCTGCCATTGTCCACTGGCAATTTAACCACTTTTTAGTCGTTGAGCGCTGGTTCCCGTCCTTTGTTGACGTCATTGACCCTGCTTCAGGACGCACACGCCTGAGCGCTCAAGAGTTCGACGCAGGCTTTACAGGTATTGTCATGATGTTAGAGCCGGGTATAGAGTTCGATGTTCGTACAACCAGAACATCGACATCATTACGGACATATCTGACACAGTACCTCAAACGATCTCCATTTGTGTTTCTGCAAATCATTGGAGCCTCTCTCCTTCTGCAAGTTTTTGGACTGGCCATTCCCTTTTTTACTAAAATTGTTGTAGATAATATTATTCCTTCCAGGACAATCACGCTTCTTCCTCTCTTAGGTATTGGTCTGCTCATCATACTCTTCGCTCAACTGGTAACTATGCTCGCCCGCGCATTATTGCTGGTTTATCTACAGGCTCGCATAGATGCTTCTATGGCATCAAATTTTTTCGAGCATCTGCTTCAACTCCCGTTACGCTTCTTCCAGCAGCGATCGAGCGGAGATATCCTGGCACGCGTGGCAAGTAACACAACCATCCGCGATCTGATCAGTAATGAACTGGTTTCGACTATTCTCGATGGAAGTATGGTCATGATCTACCTGGTGATTTTACTTTCACTATCGCTCACATTTGGTATCATCGCACTGGCCATCGGTCTGCTCCAGGTTATTCTGCTGATAGCAACCTATGGTCCTGTTCGCAGATTAGCCCGTCGCGAGTTGGACGCCATAGGAGGATCCCAGGGGTATGTCACGGAAATGCTAACAGGCATTGTCACCCTGAAAGCCGCTGGAGCGGAGCAAAGGGCTTTTCAGCGCTGGTCCAATTTCTTTTTAAAGCAGTTAAATATCTCTGTACATCTAAATTACACTACATCCATTATTAGTGCATTTATAAGCACTTTGAACACACTAGCTCCTCTAGCATTACTCTGGATAGGCACAAACCAGGTACTCAATGGCACGATGCAGATAGGAACTATGCTCGCCTTGAGTGTATTGGCTGAGGAATTTCTGGCACCACTCACCTCGTTAGCTAGCAGTGGGCAGACCTTGCAAACAGCTCGTTCTCACCTTGAACGTCTCAGCGATGTGATGGAAGCCGAATCAGAACAAGATGCGCAACATGTGCAGCAGCCACCTCGCCTGACAGGGCAAATTGAGCTCAAACAGGTGAGTTTTCAGTATGATCCTCATGCTCCAGTAATACTAAAAGACATCGATATATCTATTCTTCCAGGCCAAAAGATCGCCATTGTGGGGCACACAGGATCGGGAAAAAGCACGCTGGGCAAGCTCCTATTGGGGCTGTGCATGCCGATAAAAGGAGAGCTTCTCTATGATGACATTCCACTACGTACGCTTGATGTTCAAGCTGTACGCACTCAAATTGGTGCTGTCATGCAAGATGCACACATCTTTAGCGGGTCAATCCGGCAAAACATCACCTTTAACCATTCTGATATTCCCATGGAACAGGCAATCAAAGCGGCGCAGATGGCGTCTCTCCACGATGATATTCTCCAGATGCCAATGAGATATGAAACATTTATCTCGGAGGGTGGTAGTGCGCTCTCTGGTGGACAGCGCCAGCGTCTCGCTCTCGCCTGCGCATTGGCGCACGAACCCGCCATTCTACTCCTTGACGAGGCAACGAGCGCATTAGATGTCGTTACCGAACGTATCATAGAACAAAACTTGCGAAGTTTGAAATGCACGCAAATCATCATCGCTCACCGCCTCAGCACTATCTGTACCGCAGATTGCATTCTCGTGCTTGACGAAGGGCATATTGTGGAATCTGGCTCACATCAGGAATTGGTGGAGAAAAACGGATATTATGCCAAATTAATACGAAACCAGCTTACTAATGGAGAGTGGGAGGCCATTAATACTTCTGTTTGATTGGATGTGTCAGAACTGAGAAAGTAGAAAAGCTCATGAAGGTTTTTGGGTGGGATAGTATCGCTGCTTGATACCCCGGTGATCTTGCTCCAGTCGATTATTGAGATATGTATTCGTTCGATGGAGGATATTGGGTTGTGTTGCAAAAAGTCAGGCATATGTCCCGGTCATGGGAGCATTGTGTCGCTCACTCAGCCGAAATGGAGATAGCCTAATTATCCATTATAAAAATGGAAACGCGGCGAAAGATGCACATTGCCATGCCATCGAAAGGGGAACCTTTTCTTGCCAGCCCGGGTTTCTCCGAGGGACCAGAGGGAAGTCTACGCCTCTCGGCAGGCAATCGTTCCTCCTCTCGCTCCAGGGATTCTTTTCCCCATTGACACGTCTCTTTTTGTATGCTATCTCTTGACGTGGCGGGCAATTCTCTTACAATTGCTCACCAGAAAAGAGATTCCACAGCGTTCCAGGAAAAAGCTATTGGAGCAGAGGCAACAGGGCTTCAATCCGTCCCACATCATCTGGCGGAGAAGAGGCGTCCAACAAGCACTGAAGAGAAAGGAGACCCGTACCATGGCGATGAATCTTCAGACCGATGAAGCGATCCAGAGCAACGTTATGGACGAATTAAAGTGGGATACGCACCTCCGAGCGAGCGACATTGGCGTCGCGGCCAAGGATGGGATTGTTACGCTCACTGGTTTTGTTGATTCGTACTTAAAAAAGCGGGCTGCTGAGGCTGCTGCCCAGCGGGTTCGTGGCGTGAAGGCGGTTGCGAATGAGCTGGAAATCC
>WNFI01377436.1_pt1 | contig 14654 bp, 13 predicted proteins | sample 5400471 | NCBI WGS metagenome assembly WNFI01 (sample SAMN13153348, study PRJNA577476) | soil metagenome | isolation source: 100 cm saprolite on Douglas fir-dominated hillslope | place: USA:California | collected 2013-09-17
AAATTGCAGCAGCATGCCGCCGGCGCGCCAGCGATGTTTCGGGCCACTGGCTTCGCCGCCGCGCCATTCCTCGCCGACCGCGAGCCGCACCCGGGTCGGAATCTGCTCCGAGCGCAAAAAATATTCATGCGCGGCGTCTTCGAGGGAGCCGCCTTCGAGCGCCACCAATCCCTGATAGCGGCTCATATCCGGCCCCTGATCGATGGTCATGGCGAGATGGCCCTTGCCCAACAGCGCGCCGGAATCGAGCCCCTCCTTGAGCCGCTTCGCATCGAAGCGCGCATAGGCGCGCAAGCGATCCGGCGCCTGAAAATCCACGATCAGAAACGACACCGGGCCATCGGTCTGGGTCTGCAGGATGAAGCGGCCGTCGAACTTTAACGACGAGCCGAGCAACGTCGTCAGCACGATGGCTTCGCCGAGCAATTTGCCGACGGGGGTGGGGTAATCGTGCTTGGCCAGCACATTGTCGAGCGCAGGGCCGAGCCGGGTCAGGCGGCCGCGCAGATCGAGCGCATCGACCTCGAACGGCAATACCGCATCGTCGACCGGCACCGCCGACGGCGCGCGGATCGGGGTTTTCGGGGAGATTTTTGTCTCGGGGGATTGTGCAGTCATGGCGCTTTATCTGGGGTCGGCGGACGTAAATCGAAAGGGGTTACTGTCGTCCCCGCGAACGCGGGGACCCATAACCACTGGTGGCTGTTGTTGCATCAAGCTTGCGGCCCCAGCTTTTGCTAATCGACACGCTGGTGGTTATGGGTCCCCGCGTTCGCGGGGACGACGATAGAATTTTTAATTGGCCGCTACGCCACGGCGATTTTTAATTGGCCGCTACGCCACGGCGTCGAAGCACCACGCCAAAATGCCCTTTTGCGCGTGCAGGCGATTTTCGGCCTCGTCGAACACCACCGACTGCGGGCCGTCGATCACCTCGTCGGTGACTTCGTCGCCGCGATGGGCGGGAAGGCAATGCATGAACAGCGCATCGGGTTTTGCCAATGACATCAGCTTGGCGTTGACCTGGTAGGGCTTCAGCAAATTGTGGCGATGCTCGCCGTCCTTGTCGCCCATCGAAAACCAGGTGTCGGTGACCACGCAATCGGCGCCGCGGACGGCGGCTTCCGGATCGTTGCCGAGCACGATCGATGCCTGCGTCGCCTTGATCCAGTCCTTCATCGCCTTGTTCGGCGCGAGCTGCGGCGGGGTCGCGACGTTCAATGTGAATTTGAACCGCTCCGCGGCGTGCGCCCATGACGCCAGCACGTTGTTGTCGTCTCCGCTCCACGCCACAATGCGGCCCTCGATCGGCCCGCGATGCTCCTCGAACGTCATCAGATCGGCCATCACCTGGCAGGGATGCGAGCGCCGCGTCAGCCCGTTGATGACCGGCACGGTGGCGTGCGCGGCGAGTTCCAACAGCGCATCATGGTTGAGAATGCGGATCATGATGGCATCGACGTAGCGCGACAATACCCGCGCGGTGTCGGCGATGGTCTCGCCGCGGCCGAGCTGCATTTCCGCGCCCGTCAGCATGATCGATTCACCGCCGAGCTGGCGCATGCCGACGTCGAACGACACCCGCGTGCGGGTCGAGATCGAGAAAATGACGCAGCGCCTTGCTCATTGCCCCGCCGCCCGTTTCAACTGACCCCCGGAAAGTTTGGTGCAGGCGCGATCGAGCCGTGCCACCGATTCCTCGATCTCCGCCTCGGTGACGATCAATGGCGGCAGGAACCGGACCACGTTTTCACCGGCGCCGACGGTGAGCAGCTTTTGCTCGCGGAGCGCCGTCACCAGGTCGCCCGGCGGCACCACCGCCTTGACGCCGATCAATAGTCCTTCGCCGCGCACTTCACTGAGCACGTCCGGATGGCGATCGACCACGGAAGCGAGCTTCTGTTTGAGCAGCAGCGACATCTTCTGCACCTGATCGAAGAAGCCGGGCTTCAGCATCACGTCCAGCACCGCATTGGCGGCCGCGACCGCCAGCGGGTTGCCGCCGAAGGTCGAACCGTGCGAGCCCGGCGTCATGCCGGAGGCCGCCTCAGCGGTTGCGAGACAGGCGCCGATCGGAAAGCCGCCGCCGAGCGCTTTTGCCAATGGCATCACGTCCGGCGTGACGCCGAGGCGCTTATAGGCGAAGAGATCGCCGGTGCGGCCCATGCCGGTCTGCACTTCGTCGAAGACTAGAAGCAGGCCGTTGTCGTCGCAGAGCTGGCGCAACGCCCTAAAGAAGGCATGCGGGGCGGCGCGCACGCCACCCTCGCCCTGCAGCGGTTCGATCAGAATGCCGGCGGTGTGCGGGCCGATCGTTTTCTTGACTGCTTCGAGATCGCCGAGCGGCACCTGATCGAAGCCATCCATCGGTGGCCCAAAGCCTTCGAGATATTTTGGGGACCCGGTCGCAGCCAGCGTCGCCAGCGTCCGGCCATGAAACGCGCCGTCGAAGGTGATGATGCGATAACGCTCCGGATGACCTTTGGCGGCGTGATGCTTGCGCGTGATCTTGATGGCGCATTCCATCGCCTCGGCGCCGGAATTGGCAAAAAAAACAAAATCCGCAAAGCTCTGTTCGCACAGCCGTGCCGCCAGCCGTTCGCCGTCCGGGCTCATGAACAGGTTCGACATGTGCCACAGTTTTGTGGCCTGCTCCTGCAGCGCCTTGACCAGATGCGGATGGCAATGGCCGAGCGCATTCACGGCAACGCCAGAAGTGAAATCGAGATAGCGCTCGCCATTGGTCGCGGTCAGCCACGCGCCCTCGCCGCGCTCGAAACCGAGATCGGCCCTGGCGAATACCGGAAGCAGATGCGACGTCGCGCTGTTGGTCATGGCGATCACTGAAGGTTAGGCCCGGCCACGATGCGCGCATTGGCGCGAGCGCATCGACGGCCGGCACCGGAAAAACAAAACGTGCCGCCTTTTCGAGGCGGCACGTGGCAAGCATTGTATGCCCGCGGCGATGACTGTCAACCGGTCGGCGGCCAGCCAAACCCGTATTGATACGGTGCCGTGGAAAAGGCCGATTGCAATGCTTAAGTAACGGAACATGTGGACGCGCCCACGCGGACTCTTGCGCCGGAGTCACGCCATATTGTAGCCTTCGGACTGTCGGGTACGACATCTCGTGCGGCAGTTCTGATCCCTAGGGTTCTCAGTGTGCAGCGTACACGTTCGGGCGCGCTTTCCGCGCCCGGCGAGGGCTAAGGGATTCTGCCGGCAGAGATTTTTGACGGATTTGGCATCACCGCGCTGCCCCATATCGGCCGGCGCGACGCGAAGGAAAAAGTGCGATGACGGTATTGACCTGGTCAGACGATCGCGTCGAGCAGCTGAAAAAGCTTTGGGAGTCCGGGCTTTCGGCCAGCCAGATCGCCGCGGAACTCGGAAATGTGACGCGAAATGCCGTGATCGGCAAAGTGCACCGGCTGGGCCTCTCCGGCCGCGCCAAGAGCCCGGCCTCGGCGGCGCCGCGGCAGCGCAAGGCGCGGCCCGCCCAGCACATGATGCGGGTCGCCCGTCCGGTCTCGCGCGGCAACACGGCCTTAGCGCATGCGTTCGAAGTCGAGCTGGAGCCGGATCCGGTCGCCTACGACAATGTGGTGCCGATGAGCCAGCGGCTGTCGCTACTCGAATTGAACGAGGCCACCTGCCACTGGCCGATCGGCGATCCCGCCAGCGCGGAATTCTTCTTCTGCGGCGGCAAGGCGCTCTCGAGCCTGCCCTATTGTGCGCATCACTCGCGGATCGCCTATCAGCCCGCCGGCGATCGCCGCCGCCAGCAACCGAAGCCGGCGAGGTAAGGGCGCTCGCGCCACGCGGCAAGTGCGCTCCCTCGCCCCGCCCTTGCGCGGGGAGAGGGTTGGGGTGAGGGGTTCTATCGTCGTCTTCGAACGTTCGTGATGAATGAGGCGCAGTGCCTCGCCCCTCACCCGAAGGAAGACGCGGCTCGCGACAGCACGCGAATGATTGGCCGCTTACTCCGCCGCTTTCGCAAACCGATCATCCAGCGCGTAGCCGGCGCCGCGCACGGTGCGGATCGGGTCCTGCTCGCGGCCGGGGTTGAGCAATTTGCGCAAGCGGCCGATATGGACGTCCACGGTGCGCTCGTCGATATAGATGTCGCGGCCCCAGACACTATCGAGCAATTGCTCGCGGCTGAACACCCGCCCCGGATGCTCCAGGAAAAATTCCAACAGCCGATACTCGGTCGGGCCGAGATCGATCGGGCGGCCCGAGCGGGCGACGCGGCGCTTCTCGCGATCGAGCTCGATGTCGCCATAGCTGAGCACGGTGGCGAGCCGTTCCGGGCTGGCGCGGCGCAACAGGCCCTTCACCCGCGCCAATAATTCCGGCACCGAAAACGGCTTGACGATGTAATCGTCGGCGCCGGTGGCAAGCCCCCGGACCCGTTCGCTTTCCTCGCCGCGCGCGGTCAGCATGATGATCGGCAGCGACCGCGTCTCCGGCCGCGCCCTTAAGCGGCGGCACAATTCGATGCCGGACAGGCCCGGCAGCATCCAGTCGAGCACGATCAGGTCGGGAACGCGTTCCTTCAGCCTTGTGTCGGCGTCGTCGCCGCGGCCGACCGTCTCCACATCATAGCCTTCGGCGTCGAGATTGTAACGCAACAGCGTGGTCAGAGCTTCCTCGTCTTCCACCACCAGAATGCGCGCGCTCATATCGTAACCTTCTCTCTTGTTTTTGAATTATTGACGCGTCTTCCTCACGCGAACCGGCCTCCACCTCGCTCGAAAACGCTCTCTCTTTTGCCTTGACGCATTTTCCTCACGCGAACCGGTCTCCACTTCGCTTGAAAACGCTCTTCCTAGTTTCCAGGTACCGTCGTAGCGAACGTGGTCATGTCGCCCTTCGGGCGCTTGTCGAGGATTTGCTGGCCCTCGATCATGTAGAACACGGTTTCCGCGATATTGGTGGCGTGATCGCCGATCCGCTCGATGTTCTTGGCGCAGAACATCAGATGGATGCAGAACGAGATGTTGCGCGGATCTTCCATCATATAGGTCAGGAGTTCGCGGAACAGCGAAGTGCAGATCGCGTCGACCTCCTCATCGCCCTTCCAGACCGTCATCGCCGCCGGCAGATCGTGCGCCGCATAGGCGTCGAGCACGGATTTGACCTGCGACTGCACGAGGTCGGTCATGTGCTCGAGGCCACGGATCAGTTTTAGGGGCTGGAAATCGCTCTCCAGCGCCGCGACCCGCTTGCCCATGTTCTTGGCGAGGTCGCCGATCCGCTCGAGATCGGTCGCGACCTGGCCGAGTGCGACGTCGCGGCGGATCAGCGCATCGACGGATTCGACGATCATGCGTTCGGCAAGACCGCCCATCTCCGCGACCAGCCGGGTCAATTCCTGCAGGTCGCTGTCGAACGCCTTGGCGGTATGTTCAGTAGCCATATTGCTCTCCTCAGCCGAACCGGCCGGTGATGTAGTCCTGGGTGCGTCGATCGCTCGGCGAGGTGAAGATCTTGTTGGTCTCGTCGAACTCGATCAGTTCGCCGAGATACATGAACGCGGTCTTGTCGGAGACGCGGGCGGCTTGCTGCATGTTGTGGGTGACGATGGCGATCGTATAGTCTTCCGCCAGTTCCTGGATCAGTTCCTCGACCTTGGCGGTCGAAATCGGATCGAGCGCCGAGCACGGCTCGTCGAACAAGATCACCTCGGGCCGCACCGCAACGGTACGGGCGATGCAAAGCCGCTGCTGCTGGCCGCCGGACAGGCTCAGGCCGGAGGCGTTGAGCTTGTCCTTGACCTCGTTCCACAAAGCGCCGCCGCGCAGCGCCTTTTCGACGCGGCCGTCCATCTCGGATTTGGAAATCTTCTCGTAGAGGCGGATGCCGAAGGCGATGTTCTCATAGATCGTCATCGGAAACGGCGTCGGCTTCTGGAACACCATGCCGACGCGGGCGCGTAGCAGATTGAGGTCGAGTTTTTGATCGAGGATGTTGGTCTGGTCGAGCATCAATTGACCGGTGGCGCGTTGTCCCGGATAGAGGTCGTACATCCGGTTGAAAATCCGCAGCAAGGTGGATTTGCCGCAGCCCGACGGCCCGATGAAGGCGGTGACGCGGTTGGTGCCGAGCGTCAGGTTGATGTTCTTCAGCGCATGGTGTTCGCCGTAATAGAAGTTCAGACTGCGCGCCGTGACTTTTGCCGGCGCCTCAGGCAACGCAACCGACGGAACGGACCCAGCCGCAGCACTCACGGATACTGAAAGATCATTCATTTTGCGGTCCTTTCGGCGCCAAGAATGCGCGCGCCAATATTCAGGGCAAGCACGGTCAGGGTGATCAGCAAGGCCCCGCTCCAGGCCAGCTGTTTCCAGTAGGCATAGGGGCTCTGCACGAAGTTATTGATGGTCACCGGCAGGTTGGCCATGGTCTTGGTCAGATCGAGGCTGAAGAACTGATTGGAGAGCGCGGTGAACAATAACGGCGCGGTTTCGCCGGCGACGCGGGCGGTCGCGAGCAGCACGCCGGTGATGAGGCCGGAGCGCGCCGCGCGGTAGGCGATCCGCTTGATCACCAGCGAGCGCGGCAGGCCAAGGGCGGAAGCCGCCTCGCGCAGCGGATTGGGCACCAGCAGCAACATGTCCTCGGTGGTGCGCAGCACGACGGGAATGACGATCACGGCAAGCGCCAGCGAGCCGGCGAAGGCCGAGAAACCGCCCATCGGCACCACGACGGCGCCGTAGATAAACAGCCCGATGATGATCGAGGGCGCGCTTAAGAGAATATCATTGATGAAGCGGATCACCGAGGTGAGGCGATCGTTCCTGCCGTATTCGGCAAGATAAGTACCGGCGAACAGGCCGAGCGGCGCGCCGATGCCGACCCCGATCGCGGTCATGATGAGCGAGCCGGTGATCGCATTCAAAAGGCCGCCTTCGGTCGATCCCGGCGGCGGCGTGTTCTGGGTGAAGACTTGCCAATTGAGCCCGGCGAGGCCGTTATAGAACAGCGTAAACAGGATCAATGCCAGCCAGGTTACCCCGAACAGCGCGGCTCCGAAGCAAAGCCCGCGGATGATGAGATCGGTGCGGCGGCGGCGCCTGTAAATCGGGTTCATGACCTCAGTTCCCGGCTTTCTTTTCCAGACGCTGCAGCATCAGCCGCGCCGCGGCCAGCACGAAGAACGTCAGCACGAACAGCAACAGGCCGAGCAGGATCAGGCCGGATTGGTGCAGGCCGTCGCTTTCGGCGAATTCGGAGGCGATCGCGGCTGAGATCGTGGTGCCCGGCGCGAAGATCGAAGACGAGATGCGGAAGGAATTGCCGATGATGAAAGTGACCGCCATGGTTTCGCCGAGCGCGCGGCCGAGCGCCAGCATGATGCCGCCGATGACGCCGACGCGGGTGTAGGGAATAACCACGTTGCGGACGACTTCCCAGGTGGTGCAGCCGACACCGTAGGCGGCCTCTTTGAGAACCGGCGGCACGGTCTTGAACACGTCGACCGAGATCGCGGTGATGAACGGCAGCACCATGATCGCAAGAATTAAAGCCGCGTTGAACAGGCTGAGGTAGGACGGGGGACCGGCGAAGATCGATCCGAGTACAGGGATGCCGTCGAACAGTTTGATCATGAACGGCTGGAACGTGTAGGCCAGGAACGGGCCGAGCACGAAGAAGCCCCACATTCCGTAAATGATCGAGGGAATGCCGGCGAGCAGTTCGATGGCTATTCCGATCGGGCGGCGCAGCCATTGCGGACAGAGTTCGGTGAGGAAGATCGCGATGCCGAGCCCGACTGGAATGGCGATCAGCATCGCGATGAAGGAGGTCACCAATGTGCCGTACATCGGGCCGAGCGCACCGAGCACCGGAGGATCGGCCGACGGCGCCCAGCGCTGCGTCCACAGAAACGCGAAGCCGTATTGCTTCATCGCCGGCCAGGCGCCGGCGATCAACGAGAGAATGATGCCGCCAAGGATCAGCAGGACCGAAATCGCGGACGCCCGGGTGATCCAGTAGAATGTAACGTCGCCGACTTTGAATGCGTTGAGCGCTTTGGCGCGATCGTAAGGCCCAGTGGCTTCCATTACATCGCTCTGAACGGCCATGTCTGCCACGCCAATCCCCTGTCTACTTCAAAGGCACCAGAAAGTCGCTACGGCTTGGAGCGATTTCAGTGACTTACCTACCGCTGTCATTCCCAGATGTGCAATTGCACATCGTGGATGCGCCTTTGGTCGGCAATTGCCGACTTGGGGCGCAGGCCCGGAATCCATACTCACGATGGTGGTTATGGATTCCGGGCTTGCTCGTTTCACTCGCGCCCCGGAATGACGGTTTGCGAATTTTGGTTGAGCTCGATCAGCTCTTGATATCAGCCGACCAGGTCTTCTCGATCAGCTTGACCACCGAATCCGGCATCGGAATGTAGTCGAGTTCCTCTGCCATCTTGCCGCCATTCGCAAAAGCCCATTTGAAGAACTTCACGGCCTCAGTGGACGCAGCCTTATCGGCCGGCTCCTTATGCATCAGGATGAAGGTCGAGGCGGTGACCGGCCACGACTTCTCGCCCGGCTGATCGGTCAGGATCACGTAATAGCCGGGAGCTTTCGCCCAGTCGGCGTTCGAAGCGGCGGCCTGGAAACCCTCCACCGTCGGCTGCACGGTCTTGCCGGCCTTGTTGACCATCGCCGTATAGGTCAGCTTGTTTTGCTTGGCATAGGCGTACTCGACATAACCGATCGAGTTCTTGGTCTGGCCAATGTTGCCGGAAACGCCTTCGTTGCCCTTGGCGCCGACGCCCGTCGGCCATTCCACGGCCGTGCCGGAGCCGACCTTGGTCTTCCATTCAGCGCTCACCTTCGAAAGATAGTCGGTGAAATTGAACGTCGTACCCGAACCGTCGGAGCGGCGCACCACGGTGATGGCCTCACTCGGCAGGTTTACTTTGGGATTGAGCTTCTTGATCGCCGGATCGTCCCACTTGGTGATCTTGCCGAGATAGATGTTGGCGAGGGTGTCGCCATCGAACACCAGATCGCCGGGCTTCACGCCCTCGAGATTGACCACCGGAACGATCGCGCCCATCACCATCGGCCACTGCACCAGACCGTCCTTCTCGAGCTGGTCGACTTTGAGCGGCATATCGGTCGCACCGAACGTCACGGTCTTGGCTTCGATCTGCTTGATGCCGCCACCCGAACCGATCGACTGATAGTTCAGGCCGTTGCCGGTCTCTTTTTTGTAGGCGTCAGCCCATTTGGAATAGATCGGGAACGGGAACGTCGCACCCGCGCCGGTAATGTCGGCGGCAAATGCCGACGTCGATGCGGCGACCAGGGACGGCTGGATGACATAACCAAGCGATTGAAATCACTTGACTTTAGACCGTTGCGGGGGTCTTCGCCTGGGGAAAAGCGGCGGTAAAAGTGGCGCCGTTTTTGGGCACGCTTTCGATCAAAAGCCGGCCGCGATGACGGTTAAGAATATGTTTAACCAGCGATAATCCGAGCCCGGTTCCACCCTGGGCGCGGCTGTCGCCGACATCGACCCGGTAGAACCGCTCGGTCAACCGCGGCAGATGTTCCGGGGCGATGCCGGGGCCGAAATCGCGCACGGTGACGCGAATTTCGGGGGCACCTTCCCCCGAATTCGCCGAGTTGAGCGAGACGATCACCTTGCCGCCGGAGGCGCCGTATTTCAGCGCATTCTCGATCAGGTTTTCAAACAACCGCAGCAACTCCTCGCGGTCGCCCGCGATCAGCACCGGCCCGTCCGGCAGGTCGATATTGACCGAGACTTGACGTTCCCGCGCCAGCGGTTCCAGCCCGTCGGCGACCTGGCGGATGATCGGGACCAGATCCACCAGCGTGTCGGGGCGGACATGGGCCGACAGTTCGACCCGCGACAGCGACAACAGATCGTCGATCAGCCGCGCCATTCGCGTCGCCTGGGTGTGCATGATGCCGAGAAAACGCTCGCGCGCCCTCACATCGTCCTTGGCCGGCCCCTGCAATGTATCGATGAAGCCTGACAGCGCGGCCAACGGCGTACGCAATTCATGGCTGGCATTGGCGACGAAGTCGGCGCGCATTTCCTCGACCCGGCGCAGCGGCGTCTGATCGTGAAACGTCATCAGCATGCATTTGTCGGTACCGCCGAACACGGTCGGCACGGGCACCGGCGTGATGATCAATTCCATCCAGCGATCGACCGGCACGTGATCGAGATAGGTGGCGCGGCGGCTTTCCGTGGTGGCGATGGCTTCGCGCAGCGCCGAGATGATTTCGGGCGAGCGCAGCGCGAACTGCGCGAGTTCGTTCTTGCGCAGCGCCGGCGCGAGCTGGGCTGCGGCCGCATTGAGGTGGATGACGCGGCCGGCGCGGTCGAGCAGCACGGCCGGATCCGGCATGCCGGCGACGACCGCGCTGACCGCTGCGGTCTCGACCGGGTTGACGCCGCGGACATCCTCGCGCGAGGTGACCGCGTTGTGCAATCGCCACGGCACCAGCGCTGCGGCCGCGATGCAGACAAAAACCGCACCGGCGAGGATCGGCGACAGTCCACCGAACGCGACCAGCACGGCGAGCGCGAAACCGGCGGCGAGCAGAATGATCGCCGAATGCCGCAACCGGTCCGGCCACGGCGAAAAGAAGTAAGAAGGAGATTCGTCTATTGCCATCGGGCCGGCTCTCTTCCCGTTTAAGGCCGTATTGTCAGGCGCCGGTATCCCCACGCTCTCTCACATAGGCGGCTTCGCGTGCCGGCTGGGCATCGAGCGCCGGCGTCGCCTGACGCAGGCGCTTGGTTCGGGCACCTAGTATAACCTCCCGAAACGTCAGCAAGATTACAGATATGACAAATGGCGCAAGATAATAGAGGACACGAAACAGCAGCATCCCCGCCAGCAGGTCTTCCCGGTCCATCTGCCACAGGCCGACCAGCATGGCGGCGTCGAACACCCCGAGCCCACCGGGCGAATGGCTGGCGAAGCCGAGTAGCGTCGCCGAGACGAAGATGACCGCGACCACGACGAAGCCGAGATTGGGTTCGTCCGGCACCAGCACATACATCGCCAGCGCGCAAAAGCTCAAATCGACGATGCCGATCACGATCTGCAGCAGCGTCAGCGGCCCGCCCGGCAACACCACGGTCCACGGCCCGCGGCCGACCGCTCTCGGTTGCATCCAGACCCAGACCACATAGGCCACCAGTCCGACGATGATCGCAAAGGCAGCGATGCGGTTGAACCAGGGCGGCAACTGGTCGATCGCGGCGGCTGCTTCCGGATGATAGGCAATCCCCAGTCCGAGCACCGCGGCATTGCCGAGCCAGAACGTCAGGCCGGCGAGGAAACAGATCTTGGCGACATCGATCGCGTTCAATCCCCAGGCGGAATAGATGCGATAGCGCACCGCGCCGCCGGTAAAGACGCTGGCGCCGACATTATGTCCGATCGAATAGCTGGTGAAGGCGGCCAGCGCGTTGATGCGGTAGGGGACATCGGCGCGGCCGATGGCGCGAACCGCGAACAAGTCATAGAAGGTCAGGGTGAAATAGCCTGCGGCGACAAACAGCGCGGCCAGCACAATCTGGTGGGGCTCGGTCCCCTTGATGGCTTCGATCACCTCATCGGTATTGATGCCGCGGAGCATATGGTAAAGCACGTAGCACGCGATGCCGATGACCGTGACACTGACCACAACACCCAGCTTATGCAGGATTTGCCTCTGGCGCAGTAACGAGATCGCCCTGCGTATTGCTTCCAGCATCTAGACCTCGAATTACGATCCCACGACGGCGGCGCTTGAGCGAACTTTGCCGCCGCCAGCGCCACGCTCGCTCCCCGGCATGGTGTGGTAGCGTGTTTTGAGCCGGAGTGGAATTCGCATGGTGTGAATAAAACCCGCTCCTTCAATATATTAGGCGGAATTGGTGGCGCGGGAATGCACACTTATGCTGCATTCGCCCCGGCAGAGCAAAGTCCTCCGCCGCAACCCTGCGCAGGAGGTGGTGAAGTTTTCGTGATAGCCGGCGGCCGGCTTTGCCGGCAATACCGGAAAAATACTGCGATCGAGTTCCGCCGCTTTGCCGAGGGGCCCCCTCGCCTCATCAGGCTGCCGGGGCCGAACGCGAAAGCGCCCAGTCGCGCAGCCACGATCCGACCGCGCAGCCGAACAGATAGGATGCAAACATGATGAGGCCGAGGTCGAGCCAATAGCCGGGACGGCCGGGGATGGCGCGCGCCAGCGCCGCGGCGACCAGCGCTGCCGCCAATACCGCAAGCCACCGCGAGGTCCGCTTCGACACGCCCTGACCGCGATGAACCACCGCGATCCAGCCCATCGCCAAGCCCAGCAACAGCGATGCCAGCAGCCAGCCCCAGTGAAACGCCACGAGATATGCCATGCCGTTACCTCACCAGAAAATCGATGCGGCGGTTTTGCGCCTTGCCTTCGTCGGTATCATTGGTGGCGATCGGGCAGCGCAGCGCGATTTCGACCAAACGGTCGAGCAGGCCTGCCGAATCCGGATCGATGGTGGCGCGCCCGGGCTCGAAGCGGATTTTTCCCTTCGCCAGCAACTCCGAAAACAACTGCTGACATACGGTGGCATCGACGGGCGCGGCCGCGGGCTTGACCGAAATGTCGGCGTTGAGCTGAAAGCCCGGCGGAAACTCCTTCGGCAAACCGTTGCGGATCTGGGCCGCCGCCGTTTCATAAAGCGCGTCGCCCGACAGCTTTACCTCCCGATCGGACACCACCAGCGTGCCGGTCGACAGCCGCGACAGCGCGCCCAGCGCCGGCACCACGGCGCCGGCGAAACCTGAGGGCGCGCCGACGCTCGCCTTGAGATTATCGACCACTTTTTCAGAGAAGAATTTGCGCCCCGCCGCCGCCGCAATCGCCGCGTGGATATTGTTATCGGGCACATAGCCGGTGAGCGTCAGCGTCACCGCGACCGGGTCCTTGTAAGCCTCGAAGATATAAGGCGGCGCCTTGATCTCGTTGGAAGCAACCGAAAAGCCCTCGGGGAGATTTTTCAGCGCCGCCGCGATCGCCTCGCGGCCGCCGAGGTCGCGCGCCATGCCGGAAAGGCTGACCTTGTTATCTGTGATCGTGACCTTGCCGTCCTTCAATTTCGCGATCTGATCGAGCAGCAGCAGGGCGGCATTGTCGAAACGCGGCGGCGCGCCGCGCGACAGATTCATCTGGTCGGCGACTTCGACGCCGCCGAGATCGGCACGCGCTGCCTCGAGCAGCCTGCCCTTGCTGGCCGGCAGCGGCGCGCTGCCGCCGAGTGTAACCCTGACGACATCCCGTTCCGCCGACCAGACGAACGGCTTGGCTTCAGGAACCAGGCGGGTTTCGTCATTGACCAGCCGCACGCCGGGCACGGCTTCCACCGAGGCGACCGCGCTGCGACGGCCCTCCTCGGAGAATGCGTCCGCGGCAAATGCGACGTCGCGGCCGTCGACCGCAATCCGCGTTTTGTCGAGCACGGTATCCTTTAGGGCAGCGGTAGAGCGGGCGGCCAGATCGGATTCAAGGGGTTGGGTGTTTGACCAGGCCGCGATTGCCCAAAAGACGACCAGTGGAATTGTGCCCGGCCACCATTTGCTGCTCCACCTGAAAAGTCCGTGCATTCGAAGTCCCGCGGCTCTGGAACCAGAGAGAAAACAAACCCTTGCGGGGCTGTCAAACCCGAAATATCAGGGAGTGGTCGAGACTCAGACAGCCTGCCCGACTAACTGTTTCTTCAGCGATTTTCCGCTAGTTTCGCGCTTCAATCCCAACCGGCCCGCCACTTCTGATGAAGCAGTTTCGCAACAACGTCATCCGCGCCGGACTGGGAGCGCTGTACTTCACCGGGGCGCATTACCTGTTGCGGCCGATCTTCTCGGGCGTCGGCGCCATTTTCATGCTGCACCATGTCCGCCCGGGCCGTGACGCCGAGTTCCAGCCCAATCGTCACCTCGAGGTCGCACCTGCGTTCCTGCGCGCGATGCTGGCGCATTTGCGCTCGCGCGAGATCGACATCATCACCATGGATGAATTGCATCAGCGGCTGACCGAGCGCAACTTCTCGCGGCGTTTTGCCTGCTTCACCCTCGATGATGGCTATCGCGACAACAGGGATTTCGCGCTGCCGCTGATGCGGGAGTTCGAGGCGCCCTTCACCATGTATGTCGCGAGCGACTTCGCAGAGGGCACGGGCAGGTTGTGGTGGATCACGCTGGAGATGGTGATCGCGAAAGCCTCCTCGATCGAGGCCGAGATCGGCGGCATCGCGACGCGGCTTGATACGTCCACGCCGGCCGCCAAGCAGGCCGCGTTCGACCGTCTGCACGATTGGCTGCGCGCGTTACCGGGCGAACATGACGTCCACCGCGAAATCGGCGCGCTGTGCGCGCGTCACGGCGTCGACGAAGCCGCGGTTTGCCGCGCGCTCTGCATGTCCTGGGACGAGCTGAAGCCGTTTGCGGAAGACCCGCTGATCAGTATCGGCGCGCATTCCATCACCCATTGCAATCTCGCCCGGCAATCCGAGGCGATCGCGAAAGGCGAGATGGCGATCAGCCGCGCGCGAATTGAACAAGCATTGCAGCGCCCCGTGGTCCATCTCGCCTATCCCTACGGCGACAAGTTCGCGGCCGGCACCCGCGAGTTCGC
>WNFI01015819.1_pt1 | contig 14652 bp, 8 predicted proteins | sample 5400471 | NCBI WGS metagenome assembly WNFI01 (sample SAMN13153348, study PRJNA577476) | soil metagenome | isolation source: 100 cm saprolite on Douglas fir-dominated hillslope | place: USA:California | collected 2013-09-17
TATCCCGGTGGACAAAAATGGTGAGAGCGAAAGTCTTGTGGGGAACGTCGTAGCTGCCCGCCGCAACCGCGATTTCCACGGGGAGCATGAGTGAACGGCGATAGATACCGTAAGTTTCATAGGTAAAAATTTGTCGTCCCATGACGGCAAGATCTGCAACCGACTCAAATAGTCCGAACGGGGCGGAAGCTGTACCCTTCAGGCTATCGACGAAAAAGACTCCGGGTTGGTATTTTCGGAAGCCATCCTCCCAGTTTTTCATCAACATCCCCATGCGGTCATTGCCCCAACTCCGCATTACACCGGACACTTGATGTTCCGGACGGTAGTCTGGCAGAGATGATGACTCTTCCGAATAAGCCGGTTTGGTTACAGTGAGCATTGCCACCCAAGCGAGTAAAAATGAATGACGTAGTTTCACTCGATTTTTTTGAGCTGCTCCTGGACAGCTTCTGCGGTGAGCGGAATAAACATCCCGTCGTCGATCACCGCCTGCTGGCCTTCACGGCTTAAGACATAGGTGAGAAATTCCTTAAGACGCGGTGACAAGGGCTTACCCGGCGGACGATTCAGATAAATATAAACGGCGGTCACCAACGGATAACTGCGGTCGTGAAAGGTGTTGTTCGTTGGAGGCACGAAAGGCTCATTCACACCCATTGCCAAAGCGATGGGCTTGACGTTGGAATTCAGCTCGATCACGCGCATGAAACTGAAGCCGATTGCGTAGCGATCATTGGCTACGCCACTGACGATCTGTGTGTCAGCCGGGGTTTCCGCACCGCCACGGACGAGCTCACGAATTGCGGGATTCCATTTATCCCCTCCCTTGAAAACAACTTTTTGGATCAATCCGGACCAACCGCTAAGGGTCGCATCAATACCGAAAATCTGGATCGGCTTATCCGCCCATTCGCCGGTCAGCCCAAGCTGGCCCCAGGTACGAATATTTTTCTCAGGACCGCGGGCCGCTTCGGTTGACCACACGGTGCCTTTCCATCCACCTGTACGTTCCGCGCCGAAAATGCCATCCAGCTGGTCCAGTGTCAGACCGGTGATCGGATTATCCTTGTGAACAAAAACGATCGCACCCGGCGTGTTTCCCTTTCGCTGATTGAACCCACCTGTGGCAAACATGATTTCAAGGGGAGGAGTGAGCTCGGTATCATGAATCCGAACAACTCCGTGTAGCTTGGATTCACCCGAAGCGTAGGTCGGCAGCAGGCTCACGTCGAAATCCCCGGCCCACAATTTGAGCACGGCAACGCAAAGTAATACTGTGATAACCAAAGACCGTTTCATTTCAGATGCTGATTAGCGTGACATTCTAACGTCTTAGATCACTCATGGGGCCGTAGTCCGTTACTGGCGTAACGGACTACGGCTCGGAGTTATGGCAATTTGAATTTGTACTGAGCGCCCAATCGATGATTAGAAGTGCATGCCAATCGAGAAGGTCAGTTTGCGTTGTTCGCCGATGTTAAGGGTCAACGGACTTTGCGCAGAAGAAATGTAGCGGCGGTCGAGAAGGTTCTGCACGTTCAGCGCAAAATCATAGCGCTTCCACCGGTAGTAGATGGAGCTATCGACTCGCGTCCATCCAGGGATCCGAAAATACAGCGACGTGGATGGATCACCCGACCAAGCCTTGCCGACGTAAATCACCCCGGTTCCAATGCCGAGGCCTTTCAACTTGCCTCCAGGAAAGTTGTAACGTGTCCAAAAATTGCCGCTCAAACGGGGCGCATTCGCTAAATCGAGGCCAACCGTAGTAGGGTTGGTTATAGAGGCCGCGATGACCGCTTTCGAATACGCGACACCCGCCTGAATCTGCCAGTTTGAAATTGGCTGCCATTGCGCCTCAAACTCAAATCCCCGGCTCTGTTGCTTGCCATCGAGGCGAGAGATGATCTGTCCAACCTGGGCACTTCCCGTCGGAACGGTGAAATTGGTACCCGTGGGAACTACTACATTCGTGCGGTTAATCTCATAAACGGCCAGAGTTGCGTTGAGGTTTTTGGCCGGAGTCTCAAATTTCAATCCTGCCTCGTATTGCTCACCGGTCTCAGGGGGAAACGTCGAATTGCCGTTCACATCGAAAGCGATGTTCGTCTGCGGCTTGATCGATTGGCTCCAGCTGGCATAGACCGAAAGGCTTTGAGTCAAATCGTACACGGCACCGACCTGTTTCGTGAATGGCTCAATCGTCGTGGAAAATGAGGTGGTGGGGGGCCTCAGCACATCCAGGCCATGGACCTGCTGATGGTCGTGGCGGATACCAAAGGATACGTGGATCCGATCGTAGATTTTGATTTGCTCCGATATGTATTCACCGAGGGAAGACTGATAGGTTACTTGATTGGTCGTACCCGTCCCGTCTGCGGGATAGGTTGACTGATCCACGATCGGATTGATGAGCGTAATGGCGGGCGTCACGTTCGGTCCGAAGGCGAGCCGTTCATTGCCGAAGAACTCGGAGCCGCCTCCCATGCCGATGATTACAGTGTTTTTGAATTTTTCAGGACCGAAACTACGAAAGATATTCGCATCGGCAAAATCATAACGATGCCCGTTTTTAACGAAGTTGTACTGCCGTTTGAGAAGGGACGATGGCGTGGCATATTTCGCGGTGGGAGAAAATACATTCGCATTGTTTACGGTTAGCTCGCGGACGGTATCGGTGTGCCAGACAGCCCGGCTCTGGATACGCAGGGTCCAATCGTAGGGCAAAACGGCGTGGAAAAATGTTGAAAATGCTGAGCCGCGGTCCTGCGCACGATCTGTCGTGTTGTTATACACCGTATTTAGCGGTGCGGTATAATAATAAGCCGTTTCACCGAAGCCTGTACCATTGGTGAAAATCGGTATGACTCCGTCGTCCTGGCGACGATTGTCCTGACTGTTTTCCACCTTAACCGTGAGGTAGGTATCTTTGCTCCATTTGTAAGTGAGGGACGGATATATCGAAAAACTCTTGTCGTAGTTTCCGGGTCGTGAGTTCGGCGTACTACCCACATCCATCACCAAGCGATAAAACAGATTCTTGGTGATGAGTGCGGGGCCCGTCGCGTCCAAGCTGGCGGTTTCGGTCTGCCGGGAACCAAAACTATTGAACTGACCGGCATAAAAACCGGTCGTAACTCTGAGGCTGGTTTCCTGTCGCTCCTTCGGATTTTTCGTAACAATGTTTAAAAGTCCTCCCGGATTCATCTGTCCGTAAAGCACACCATTCGGACCTTTCAAAAATTCCAGACTGTCTACATTGGATGCGCTTGAAGCGGCTTTCTTGAGTGTCGCACCCATGAGCCCATCAAATTGGATATTTTGGGTATAGCTTCCCGTGTTCGGAAAACCGCGGAACGAAAACCCGTTGATATTTCCCTGGGACTGCGTTGCTCCGACGACGTAGTTGAAAACATCCGTCAGCGTTACGGCATTGCGATCTGTAATCGCGGACGAATTCATGATCGATAGCGACGAGGCAATCTCTTTCAAGTCCGTGGGAACTTTCGTCGCCATCGAGGAGGTTTCTTGATGGTACGTTTCGATCGCAGCGGTAACTGTAAACGTATCCAATCTTATCGTTTCATCGCTGGTGGTTTTGGTGGGGTCCTCACTTTGCGCGAAAACAATTTGAGAAATCGAGAATGCGAAAAAGGACAGGACTACACGCACCTGTGTGCGGCACGAGCCCTCGAGGAGTAGGGAGACCATTGATCTCATTTAGGAGTTGGGGTTAGGCTAACGGGGTCTACCGAGGCTGACTGGGGTAACAGCTCGGGCAGGTAAGAAGTAAGCTGCTGCGGACTACTCTTACAATAACCGCGATTGATGAAAATTAACCAATAGGCTGGCGACTTCGGTCTGGCGCTCTCGCTTTGGGAGTCTATGTTGATCTCTGCGGTCCCCCACCCCCTTTTACCCACCGCTCTGGCTCGTTCCATGACGAATCTCCTCAAGTGGTGCCACATTATCGCTGCATATGTTGCGTTGCAGCATATCGCGCTCGCGGAAGATCTCGCTCGCTGCCGACCGGTCATGCGCTCGTTCGGCACAACGGATATTCAGGCGAGAGGTCCGGTACTTTCTTTTGCGGAAACAAACGACGGATGGTTCTTTATTGGGTCTAATCGGCTTTCGGCCTTTGACGGGCGGCGTTGGCAGCGCATCGATATTCCAGGTGCCTATGGCATTCGCGCACTCGCTGCCGACGATTCCACCACTAAGTCGTCTCGACCTGAACGCGTCTGGGTCGGCGGAGTAGATGCGCTCGGTTACGTCGAACTTGATCGAGAATCGGTATGGAAATTCGTTTCGCTCCAGCCTCAACTCACCGACGCCGGAATCGCGATGCCAAAGGAAATTTCGTCCGTTTACGCGGTCGGCTCTGGCGCAGTCTTTGTTTCCCATCAACAGGTCCTGCGTTGGGACGGCTCCAAATTCGAGGTGTGCTCGCCGCAAAACGAGTCCCGCCTCATTGCGGTCAGTGGAGGCCGGAACTGTGTTTGGTTTGTACAGGAATCAGTTGGGCTTTTCGTAATCGAAGGCACCGGTGCACCTCGCATGGTTATACCAAACAGCGACCTTCCACATGGATCTCTTCGCTGGATTTTGCCGACCGTGGGCACCACCTTGGACGCCGATGATCCGATCGGAATGCTGTTAGGAACGGCCAATGCAATTTACCAGATCACCACAGACGGTTATCGCTTGTTGCCAAAACTTTCGGCGCTCGTGGCTTCCAGTGTAGCCCAAATTGCAGTGTCGTTGGATAAAGATAATATTGCCATCGGTACGTTGAAGGACGGCGTGGTTATTGGAAATAGAAACGACGAGCTATCGGCTATAGCAAATCGCTATTCAGGATTGAGCGAAGATGCGGTGAACTCGCTCTGGAGCGACCGTCGGGGCGGTGTCTGGATCGGTTTAAGTGACGGCTGTACCCGAATCTATGGTCGAGCTTCCGTGTTCGATGCACGTGATGGTCTTGATCGCGGGCTTCCGCGCAAGGTCCTGACGCATGAGGGAAGTGTCTACATTTTGACCGACAAAGCGTTTTATCGCATGATACCGAAAGCGAGTCAGGCCGAACCTACGCGCCTAGCACCCGTCATTTCATTGGAGCCTCAGCTCTCAGATGCAATAAGCTCCGACGATGGTTTATGGGTGAGCGGTCAGGATGGACTCTGGCGAATTCAAAAGCAGGGAGACATTCGGCAGCGTGTGATCAGCGGGCATATCGGGCGTCTTGGTCTCTCGCCCCGCGCTCCAAACCTCGTACTTTACACCGACAGTTCACACTCAACCGAAGCGCCGCATTCCGTCGAGGCCGATGTATTTCTACGCCGTATCCCGCTCGAACTTCGCGAGACTCCGATTTCACTAATAACGGACAATCAAGGCGACGTGTGGGTCTCCACTGCCAGGGATGGAATCCATCGCTTCAAGCAAAACACAGCAAGCCATGGATCGGCCAATGTTTTGTCCGTCTCCAGTCATTATCGGGAAAGTGCGGGCCTGCCCAAAATTGCCACACATCCGATTCTTTCGTCGATCGGTTCCCACGTTTTTATCTTTACCGAAACTCAAGTTCTCGTTTTCGACGATTCAAAGAACGAATTCATTCCCGCTCCCGAATTATCGGACTGGATTGGTGTAGCCGCAGCCGCTTCGACAAATGGGACGGATGGCGTAATGACGGCCTATTGGGTGGCAAAAAAGATTGGCCTGCCCGATCCCTCGCCCTACGCGCTTATCCGAATTAGCATTCCGGAGTCAGGCAACATGGTCACATGGGAGCCTGTTCACGCGCGCGGTATCGACGCGCTCGGCGAAATTACGAGTCTCGACGTAACCCAAAGCGAAACCGGAAGCGTCATTTGGATCGGCGGCAAGGGTGGACTGCTCCGACTTGAATCAGACAAGGCAGATCCAGTCCGTCCGATTCGTCCACTGCAAATACGAGAAGTACGTCTAAGAGGAAACCATGACAGTAGACTTGAGCTATCTCCCGACAAATCAGTGAAAATCCCTCCCGGCGCGACCCAGGTCACATTCGTATTTTCGGTTACCCAACCAATCGAAGGTGAACCCGCTCCGTCTTTTTATCAAACGCGCTTGCTCGGTGTCGAAACTGACTGGTCGCCCCCCCAACGCGAAAACACGCGCGAATTTACTGCTCTGGCTCCCGGCTCCTATGTTTTTGAGGCGCGCCGGATGGACCGCTACGGTCGCGTCGGCGATGCCGTTGACTATCCATTCACGATCACACGATCCTGGTATTGGCGCTGGCCGGCCATGGTTGCGTACGTCGGGTTTGCCGGACTGGCGCTTATGGAAATTCTCCGCTGGCGGTTGCGTCTCCTTCATCTTCGGACCAAGCGTCTCGATAAACTCGTACATCAACGTACCCGACAGCTTGAATTATCCGATACAGCCAAAAGCGAATTTCTCGAAACGATTAGTCACGAACTACGAAATCCTCTCAACGGCATTGTAGGATTGGTCAATCTTCTCGATCCCGAACGGATGAAGTCGGAGGACAAGTCAATTGCGCGCGCACTGAAATCGACCGCCGAGCATTTGCGTCGCGTCTCCGAAGATGTACTTGAGTTTTCGAAGCTCGAATTCGGCTACGTGACAGTTCAGGAAAAAGCATTTTCGCTTTCTCGTACGCTGCACGATGTCGTCACTTATCATTCCGTTTTCGCCGAACAACAGGGAAACCCGGTTACGATCGCGATGCCAACGGAAACGAACGATTGGTTTACGGGCGACGAACTCAAGATTCGGACGATTATCAGTAATTTCCTGAACAACGCGCTCAAATACGCGCCGGGGCAACCTGTTGAAATCCGCGCAGACTGGGCTCTCGACGAAGGTCCTCTCGTTCAAGTCTACATTGAAGTGAAAGACCGCGGTCCCGGCATGCCTTCAGACGAACAGGAACTTGTCTTTGAAAAATTCGTTCGTGGCTCGAATGCGAAAAAAAGCGGTGTCGTTGGATCAGGTCTTGGACTCGCCGCGTGCCGCAGTTTCGCACGCATTATGGGCGGTGCTGTCGGCGTCGAAAGTGAAGTCGACAAAGGTTCGTCGTTTTATCTCTGGGTGCCGTTGATTCAAACGACCGCTGCAAACTCATCGACATCAAATGAACCCATAACCGTTTCACGCGCCCTGACTTCCGCCCTCATCATCGATGACGAGGAATACAATCGAATCGTGCTGGCCGGAATTGCCAAAGAGATCGGCTGCGTGCCCTTTCTGGCATCAAACGATGAAACCGCAGAAGCCATTGCCAGGGCTCACGCTATCGATCTGATCTTTCTCGATCTGGAGCTGCCTGGCATCAAGGGTGATGAGATAGCAAAAAAGTTGCGGTCTCTTCCGAACAGCCGCGACGCAATCATCATCGCCACAACCGGAAATGACAGTGAAGTCGCACGTAAACGTTGTAATGACGCGGGGATGGACGGGTTTCTTTTAAAGCCGTTTGAAACAAACGAGGTACGGAACCTGATTCAGCATCTGCCTGCTGCGCCGGACGCAAGGACCCACTCGGCCGGCACGCAGGCTGAACCATCGGGCGAATTGTCTAAACCTAAGATAAAACATCGGATGCGTGCATTCGAGCTTTACGCGCAGGGTTCTCCTGATCGAGCGCATGATGCTTTGCGGCGCTTCATCATCGCATTGGACCACGAAATGACGGTCATCAAAACCGCTCTCGCGCAAAACTCTCGTCGCGCTTTGGCGGACGCCGGCCATCGCCTGCGTGCGCTATCCGCCCTAGTTCAAGCGCAACGGCTCAATGCCTTAGCCGGTCGGCTGCAGGACCAGGCAGAATCACTCGACGATGTGAGCGTCGCTCAACTCACAACCGAAATAGAAACCGAGGTTCGGCAACTCGCAGAGCAGCTTCAGCGCGTGGACGCTCTGGTGGTTTCAGCTCCTGCTGTCTGATTGCAAGGTGGGACGAACCGCAGGTGGGCGGGACCGGTAGGCCTTAACTCTTTCTCGTAATCTTTCGTCCGTTAGCTGTTCCTGGAAAATCCGAGAAGAAAGATTAAGATAAAGAGGAAAGAAAAAGAGGGCCGTCGCGCGGAAGATGCAGACCCAGTTTTCGATCGACGCAATCTGCTGACGTAGAATCTTAGTTCTTCATTCGCCATATCTTCGTGCTTTTGCGCACGTTATTTCAAAAACGCACCCAAAAGCACCGCGCCACTTCTTCAATTATTCGTACTGACAGAACTCTTCCCGCTTCGAATTCGCGTAAAGCCTTTTTCTGATGCGTAACTGATCAATTCCGGCGTGCTGTGAATACCGAGTCGCGACATAATGCGACACCGGTGATTTCTGACCGTCACCGCGCTCAGCCCGACCTCCTGAGCGACTTGTTCGTTCGACCAACCTTTGCCAAAGAGACCGAGTAGTTGCTGCTCCCATTCGGAAAGTAGTTTATCGAAGGCTCCGGGATCGTTGCGCAACGATGCCCGAACTCGCTCTGCCACCGATGAAAAATAGCACCGTCCCGACATGACTGTGGTGATTGCTTCCTTCAACACTTCAAGCGGTTGCTCATTCTTATCCACGAAACCGTGGACCTTGGAGTGTAATGCGCGGTGCAACGTGAATTCATCCGTGTACCCCGAAAGTGCGATCACCTTGCAGTTTGGGCACGCAGAAAAAAGATCACCGAGCAGATCAATTCCATCACGATCTGGAAGGGCAAGATCGAGAAAAATTAAATCTGGCTCGCTCGATATGCAAAGCGCCAATCCCGAAGCCGCATCTTTCGCTCCAACGATCTCCGCTCGAGGAACGGCCTGTTCGCACATCACCATGAGCATTTCTCGAATGAGCGTGTGATCTTCAATGACGAGAATTTTCATAGGGGGTAAACAAAGCAACGGCCACGACAACTGCGCCAATTCCTACCTTAAAAGGTATTAAGGAAAGAATACCGAAACGAGTGCTGAACTCAACCCAAAGGTGCGCGATGTTTCAGTCCTCGTTCTGAAATCGATTTTTTAACCACGGAGACACGGTGGCACAGAGCGATGATTTAGTTGCCTACGGAACACACGAAAATAGGAATGGGATCACAAAAGCCGGCAGTCAGAAATAGATTTTGGTCATCTGTATTCCGACTTCCGATATCCAATCTCTCCGTTCCGACCTCCGTGTCTCTGTGGTTCAAAAACTAGTCACGCTTGTTGCGCAGGAGCACTCGTCCGAAACGCTCATTAGTGACTTTCCCATTAGCGATGGCTAGGTGGCCGTTCACAAAAACATAGACCATGCCAGTCGCGTAGGCCGCGGGTTTCTCATAAGTCGCCACGTCCCCTACAGTTGCAGGGTCGATCACGAGTACGTCTGCAAAGGCCCCGGGTCGGATGAATCCGCGGTCTTTAATTCCGAATACAGAAGCGGTGAGGCCGCTCGAGGTGTGCACCGCTTGCTCCACCGTGATCACTCCGCGTTCCATCGCGTATCGACGTAGTTTTCGCGGGAAAGCACCGTACGCGCGCGGATGTTCCGAACCCTGATCCAGGGGAACAAGCGCGCCATCCGTACACGTCATGGTCCATGGCTGGCGCATGAACGCGTCCAAATCTTTATCACCCATGTTGAACGAGATGATGGCGGCGCCGCCCTTTACCAATAAGTCGATCGCCGTATCGATCGGCTCTTGAACTTTGTCGCGCGCAATCTCGTCGAGTCGCTTTCCCTCGAGGGAATGATCAGCTTTATAAAGCCTGATCATGATCGAGTGTGCCCCACCGCGCCGTTCCAGATTAGTGAGCATCTCTTTTCGAATTCCGCTGCGTTGCTCCGAATTGGTCAACCGCGCTGTCTGCGCAGCTATGCCACCTTCCTGCACCCAGCCCGGAACCAAGGACGCTTGAAGACTCGTTCCTGACGCAGTGTATGCGTACTGGTCTGCCCATATTTCCAAACCACGCGCCCGCGCGGCCTCGATATGTTCGATCGCTTCGGCGGATTTTCCCCACATCGCGGGCCCCAGTGCTTTTATGTGCGTCACCACGCCGGGCATCTTCGCGGCTTCTGAGATCTCAATCACCTCATCGATGGCTTTGATCAAACCGACGTCGTAGTTCGATTCATCGCGGATATGACTCGTGTAAAAGGCACCGGGAAATTTTGCGGCCACTTTCGCGAGCTCGATGATTTCGGCTGTCTTCGAATACTTGCCCGGCGTGTAGAAAGGACCACTGGAAAAACCGAAAGCGCCCAACTCCATCGCTGCACGTACGTAATTTTTCATGCGATCGAGTTCGTCCGGCTTGGGCGCACGATTTTCGTATCCCATTACCGCAATCCGCACTGCGTTGTGTCCGATCAACGGCACGACGTTTACGCCCGGTGTCTGTTTATCGATGGCCGCGAGCTGTGGCAAAAGTTCGGCGGGCCCACCTCCATCAGGATTGATCATCACTGTCGTGATCCCCTGATAAAGAATAGGCTCTGCTGCCGCGAGTTTGGGATCCAGGATTCCCGGTGCAGCGTGGGAATGCGAATCGATGAATCCTGGAGTCACATATTTTCCACGAGCATCAATGACTTGTTTGGCCGTGGCATCCGCTGCGATTGGCCCTACTTCAACGATACGTTCGCCGACGATCGCCACATCCGCACAGCGCCAAGGCGAGCCGGTGCCGTCGAACAGTTGCCCACCGCGAATCAGTACATCGTATGTTTCTCCAGAGGCGTTTGAGCAAATTAGCCCAAAGCCCAGCACCAAGCTGTGGAGTTTCGCGCAGCAAAATCTGGTTTTCCATTTTGGCTGTCGCAACGCGAGAGATGGAGCCGAACCAAGTGGGTGGGATATTTTAGCGAACGTCATTTGTCAGTGGAACGCCTCCGAGCACGGGTTGTGCCACGACAGCCTTCGTTATCTGCAAAACCACGATCGAATGCCCCGCGCCTGCGCGCGGGATACAAGATCTAAAAAGAAAGATTCAAGATCGGTCCGTTGAACCACAGGGCACGGAGAGATAGAGTTCTGGGAATAAATATTTTAGACTAGGGGAAGGGTGTGTTTTTGAAATAGATACTTCTACCGATGGGGTTCAAAACGAGATGAAGATTCTGAAAAGTTCGCGCAAAGGCGCCAAAACGCGAAGAGCACAAGAAATGTGACGAGTGACGTGTTAGAAGCGCGCTATCAGGACATCCTATCCGCAAGCCACCCTCAATCACGGATCATCACGGATAGTTTAAAATTTCGATCTCCGTGTCTCAGTGCCTCAGTAGTTCCATCTTCCGTTTTTTCTGTGTGTTCCGTGGGCCATTCCTTTTGAGGATTTTAGGCCAACAGCTCGAAAATCGGATTTGTTTTGGACATAGTGGCATTTATTTCAAAGACACCCCCGACTCGACCTTGTTTAATTGAGATGGAATTCGGTCGGATTTTCCGTAAAACGAATGAGTTTCCATCCCTCGGTTCCAATGTAGCCATGAAATGTCTGCCCCCGTCACGTTGATCATTGGATTCTCCCTCAACTAGATCGTACACTTTTTTCTTATTATGAATACCTCCCAAAACTCCACCGCACCCATCAGCCGACGTCACTTTATGGCCGCCGCTGGCCTGGGAGCAGCCGCCACCTTTCTCAAGCCATCCGTACTACAAGCGGCCGCTGGCCCTGCCGCAGTTACGCCCCAGAATGACCCTACCAACAAGACGTTAGAGATAGCATTCTTAGAGAAATGGTTTTTCGACGGCGGCAATGGTGGACCGCTCAAGTACACGCCCGAGGAAATGGCGCAAACGTGCGACGAGATCGGTCTCGATCTCGAACTCACGCTGCGAAAACAGGGACACATCACACCCGAGAACGCGCCGACTGAACTTCCCATAATGGTCGCCGCGCTCGCCTCACGTAAACGTCGAATCCTCTTTCTCGCTCTAGACACGGTGCGTCCTGACGAACCTCACTGGGAAAGAGCGCTGCGGACTGCGAAGCAACTTGGCATCACACAATATCGTCATCGTGGCTTTCGCTACGACGCGGACAAATCTCTCAAACCGCAGATTGCCAATTTCAATAGCATGGCGCGCGACTTCGCGGCCGCGAACAAGGAGATCGGAGTGCAAGCGCTCTACCAGATTCATGCTACACCCGGAATGGCCGGCAGCGCCGCTTGGGATCTCGATATGATTCTCGGCGACATCGATCCGAAGTACTTCGCCGTCGCATTCGACGCTCGCCACGTGATGGTCGAGCAGGGTCTATCATGGCCGAATGCGGTCAAGTTGCTCGCACCGCGCACCGCCGCACTCTGCATGAAGAGCTTCAAATGGGACGGTAACAAGCCCGTCGAAGTTCCCCTCGGCCAAGGCAGGGTGACAAAGGATATCGTCGATCAGGTCATCGCTGCTCATGGCGGCCCGCTTCCGGTTTGCATTCACATTGAACATCGCAAACTCGAACCGATCCCGTTTGCACAACGCGCATCCATCGTCGAAGCATTCCGGGCGGATGCCCGCGTGTTGCGTGGTTGGCTTGGCGAAGGCACCGCTTAACCGCAATTATTCAGGAGCGAGCCAACCACCAGAAAAGCTCGCGCAAAGGCGCAAAGACGCAAAGCGAACGACTCTTCCGAAGGTGGGGCGGCACCGCCTGCGGCCTGCGAAGCTTTAGCAAAGGAGGCTGGGCCCGCCGTCACGCGGAACGTGCCGACCTAGTCATTGATAGACGCAATCTGCTGACGTAAAATCTTAGTTCTTCATCGCCATAACTCCCGACAGCGGGCCCAGCGGTCCCGCCCTACCTTCGGAGCTTAACAGTGAGCTCCGTCACCCGGCGACGGAACGATCGTTTTTACGCCCCTTCGTGGCCAATTTCCCGAAATGCCTCACGCAGTGGACACGGCATTTTAATCGGCTGTAACTTGAAATTTAAGCTATTTTTCAAGTAATGCCCGTTCGAATAAGAGCAGGCAGACATTTCGCCGGCATCGAACCGACTCGCTCCGACCAGCTTGCAATTTATTTCAAAGACACGCGCCTTGGAGGTTCTTGCTTTCCCGAGGGTTTGTTCCAAAACGAATGGATGGCGGCATCCAAAATGAATCTGCTCCGCATTGCTCCAATCATCGCAATTTTAACGCTGAACGCGATTGCAGCATCGGCGGATTCCCCTGCCCTGTCACGTCAGCTTGCGCCGCTTAGTTTTATACTCGGCGACTGGGCTGACGGAAAATCTATCGGTGGATATGATCAAATGATGTTGATCTATCCCGAAGCCGGAACGCTGCATGCCGACTTCCTCGATGGCCAACACGTCATCCATTATGTACGAGTCGAAATGATTCCGAATCAAACCGTGACTTTTGCCACGGCCGAAGGCACCGGTGCGCCAGTCTTTCACCTCACTTACTCGAAAACCGACGCAAACACGGTCCACATCAAATTCGAAATGGCTCCGCCCGGCCAATCCGCCTTCAAGACCATCGCAGAAGGTGATGTGCAGAGAGCGTCTTAGGATTTGAATCCGTATTCTAGCTCGTCGGCGGAACAGCGACTCGCGTAAAGACAGAGAGCCGCAAGGTTAAGAGAAGAATCAACTGACTTTGACCTTCGCGTCTTTGCGTGAATTTTTCCGGACTGTTCTTGGCTCTGGGCGATGCCACACGACCAAGCCGTCTCAGGGACGCGACGGCCCACCTACGACGACGCATGATCGGTAAATTTTATGGTTCGCTCAGCGTGATTGTTTGAGGCTAACCTCGTCTTGTCTGGAAGATTGCATCACCCCACCCCATGAAATCTCTATCTATTATCGTCTCCTGCTTGCTCCTCACTGCTACAGTCGCCTTTGCGGTCGATTCCCCGGTCGTAATGAACGCGGTAAAAAAAGCCGATGATTTCAGGGTCTCCGCTACCATTTCCGCCGATCCCACGCAGCTTGACACCATCTTTTCAGACGATCTGCGCTACGCCCATTCCAGTGGTGTGATCGACAACAAAGCGTCGTACATAAAATCGCTGGTCTCCACCAAACATCCTTCGATCACCTACGAAGAACGAAACTTCACCGCGGCCGGCGCTGGCATCGTGCTCATGACGGGCAAGGGGCATTTTCTATCGGTGAACAAAGGCGAGATCACCGACCTTCATCTCAGTTTTCTTGGCGTATGGCGGGAAGAAAAAGGGACTTGGCGCTTTCTCGCCTGGCAGTCCTGCCGTCTGCCCGAGGCGAAGTAATCCGGTCTTTTCGTCTACGAACCCCCAAAAAAAAATCGACCACCATGCATCTTACCCTTCGCGACTGGATAAAACTGACCGGAACCGCCGCCCTTGGTGCAAGCCTGCCGGATGTTTTTGGTGCGGCTCAGACCGAGAAATTATTAATCCGTGATAATGAGCAGCCGCTGTTCAATCTTCCGGAACAGATCAAAGATCCGGTGAAGATCGAATCGATCGAGATGCTGAAGTCTGGAACAAATTTTTTCGTGCGGACGCGCTCGACGAACGGCGCGGTGGGGATCATCCAGACGAAGCAGGCCGAGCCTTTCATCCCAATTTTCGAGCACCTGGTGGCGCCGCAATTTATCGGCAAAGACGCGCGTGACCTCGAACAACTCATCGACGACGTTTATCGCGAAAACTACAAGCTCGCG
>WNFI01168777.1_pt1 | contig 14651 bp, 21 predicted proteins | sample 5400471 | NCBI WGS metagenome assembly WNFI01 (sample SAMN13153348, study PRJNA577476) | soil metagenome | isolation source: 100 cm saprolite on Douglas fir-dominated hillslope | place: USA:California | collected 2013-09-17
TTGCATTCAGAGCACTTCTTATAGCCTACCAACCACCTGGACATGGAGGTGAATCCTTTGTTCGTGAAGTCGTGGATATTTGTTTAACCCTAATATTACAGGGTCTGGATGCGTTGATGCAGGCATTGGAAACGTGGAAAGGGGGTGTCATTCTCATTTCTCACGATGAGCGGTTCATCACTAAGGCCGCGTCAGAGGTAAGCATGACGAGAGGCAAGGTCCACGTTGTCCATGACTTAGTTTCGTTTCGGCAGCTTTGGGTTTGTGCCGATAGTACCGTGAAGAAGTATTATGGAGATGTGCAGGAGTACAAGAGGTTGATTGTATCTAATATCAAGTCGAAGCCATAAGCCACTTTTGTTGCGGAATTGAAGAGGGGTTGGAGTGGTCGATTGAACAGATATTGCACTTGCTCTATGCCAAAAAAACTTGAAAAAAAAAATTGTCGCGTGACTCAGAACAGCGCTAATTCAAGTCGTTCCTGAAGTGATACGGACACACTACCAGTGGATCACTCTTGATGTCCGGCTTCATGAGCATGCTGTCGGGTAGTACCCCTCGACGTAACCGTGGCGATTCGAATGCGAAAGACGAGGATCGAGTACCAGAAGGGCCTGCTGCGAGTGAAACCGAGATCCTGTGAGATACAATTGACTTCCATGCTTTCATCACTCACCATGCCTGCCATGCGCTCTGAATCCAGAGATGAGAATGAAGGCTCAGTCATCATGTCACTAATATCCCAGCTCCGGTGAGTGCACCCTACGATTCATCAGGTTTCTGTGTAATTATTGAAACACGCGGCTCTGGAAGGATCGGCATGGATCTATCGAAGGTTCGCGTGCAAGCATATCGTAGAGTATTGCTCATCATCGATCACTGCAGGTCGCTTTCCCAACATTCGTACTTGAGCCGCGCAGTATGCTCCAGCGGATTACGGACTTCATGAGTCACCCGGACCTCATCTTTGGGTAAGGGACTTGGCGGGCTACAGGCGCCGAAGGTCTGACGACGCTTGAATCTTCAGGGCAGAAAATGAGGGGGATCCTGAGGAACGATTCCTGAAAGTCCTCCGCTATTATATGTCTGGGTGGCATAGAAAACCACGGGGGGTCAAGAAACCGTGAGCAAACAATCCCTCGCCATCCAACCTTTTTCACCGAGTCTATCTTTATCCAATCAGGTATAATCCGGCGCTTGGCGAGTTCTTTCGTTGTCAATTCGAATACAAGGATGGATCCAAGGGTTTTTACATTGCAGAACAAGGTATGGCAAACATATGCCGATAGGATACAGTGTGAAGTACCCATTATCAAGAACTTAGTGTCGCATCACCCACCGATATCGGCCTATTACTACATCTCTCCTGCCAGATTCCTAGGAAATAGTGTATCGACTATCATGGAAGGGGAAAGCCAGATTACCTTATTGGGCAAGCCTGAGGACGGCGGTAAGTGGAATTGCATTTGTGATCGATTGTCACCCTAAAGCATGTCTTTAGACTATGTCATCTCTATGCCTAACATGTATGCGCGAGGTATGACACACGTTGGGCATTCGAGTATGACATTCATGGCAATGAGCGCGCTTAGGCATACTCTTTGGGAAGATGGTGCTTGAGCTTGGTGATACCAGCGTTGCGCGTTGCGCGAATACCTATCTGTCTTGCGAGATCAATTTTAAGACTAAGGTATGTGGTACCCATGTACATCCTTCGGACATACGTCGAAGGTCATATCAAGGGGATGTTTTCAGGGACATATAACGCCGTGAGCGGAAAGGTCAAAAAGCATGACAATACTGAAGTTGGAGAAGTTAGTGGAACATGGAGTCAGAGCATGTATTTCAGGCCAGCCAAGGTGCGCTTGTTCCTACAGGTCACTCTTGTTTTGTTCTCTTATCCTTTGTCGTCATAGAAGAGCGGGAATACTCGAACCTTGTTTGATGTTGCCAGTCAAGGCAGGTACATTCCGACGATGATCATCGCTCCTGAGGAAGAGCAAGAACCAAACGAGTCTCAAAGGTGACGAGAACACCATTATTCCTATTTCAATTAGGCTCACGATGGAGTATTTTTGACAGGCTGTGGTCCAAACTTACTAAAGCCATCCGGGAAAGGAATATGGATGCTGCAACAGAAGCAAAAACTGCAGTCGAAGACGCCCAGCGCGAGCTAGCGAAGCGGAGGGAGGAGAGAAACGAGGGGTTTGTGCCTCGGTTCTTTGAGTTGAAGGACGGCCTCTGGAAGGCCAAATTCCTGTATGTTTATCAGAATCGATTGACAGTTCACTTAATTACGGTATCCTCGTAGGCTCCCATCCACTCCCGAAGAGCAAATCACAGCCGTAGAAGCCTGGATATGGCCTCAAGCCGCGGAAGCTGCTACATCATAGATTCATCACTCACCGTCTTGGACTGTTGTTGTTCTCAATGTCTGCACTGTGGATCTATGTGTGTTCCTTATTCGCATATACACTTTACATCTACACGAGTATCCCTTGACACTTTAATGTCTAAATCGCCTATCCACCTCTGTACTGTATATTTGTGCTGGGGATATCGCCTGTTTTCGGTATGTGCAATCGCTGGTTGACGTCGGTTGGAAGCTAGTTTCTTCCCCCTTTGTAATTATAGCTTCATAGTACCACCGGAACACGATTGTAATAGTGGGCCAGACCGAAGTCTGGATGGGTATAGCTTGTCGCATGTCAGGTATAATTCGAGTAAAGGGGGTCGGAGGGAAAACGCTTCGATACTAATGGATGCTAATGCACAACAGATTAGGGAATCGCAAAAAGACAAAATAATAATCCAATCCAGCGCGATGGAAAACACGGAAAGCGTGCATCTCATGTTAATGCCTAGAAAGAACAAGTAATACGAAATCCGAGCAGACAGCCAGCATGTGCATAGGCTAAAGTGAATCATATACGTGTCGCTTCCTGCCTCGGCGGCGCAGGCGGGACAATATCAAGTTGGGAAGTGCGTGGGGTCAGAACATCTTCCGTACTTAATCGCGGCCCGCTTGGGGAATCAGTTAACGCGGGAGATGGTGAAAGTCTGAGAGAATTCATAGTCGAACGGCTCCGTCTTTCATTTGTCAGCTCAGGAGGATGATTCTGATCGAGCGGACCCAGACGTTCTAGTGTATGCCCAGATGGACGGGTAGGAGGATCAGGTGTGGCACTAGAAGGGATAATAGCAGAATCATCTGGTACCGAGACCCGACTCTCGGCTCTGGACGTTGCCTTCAAGCCCCGAACAGAGAGTGAAGTCATGGAGTCGCTGCGAGAATGTGCAGGAGTGTGTTCAGTGATATGTGCAAGCGTCTTCGCGGTTGATACCTTGGATGAACTTCCCCATCCCTTGAGAATTCCACGCTTCTTCAGACTTGTCGATGTCCTCCTTCCTGGCTTTGATGGGTCTGGTGGTGAAACGGAGATGGTCGACTTTATACTCGGCTGGTCGAAATGGAAAGGGTCTGATCCCGAATCCATGCGGAGGTGAGTCGCCGGCCTTGGTGGTCGGCTCGGTGCTTGGCCACTCGAAGGCGTACGAATAGTCGAAGGAAGCGGTGGTACCATGTTGGATGTTGAGGGAGAGGGAATGGGCGGTGGGGGCGTGCCGATTGATTGTCTCAACCCATTCCCATTATCCCGAGATTTGCTGCGACTACGGAAGAGTTTTGCGAAGTTCTTAACTGACATCCTTGATGTGCTTGTGGACACGCCGGGATCGTCTTGCTCGGCTTCTGCGGAAACCGCGGAATCTGCTGAGAATCTACTTGATGGTTGTGGCAAAGAGAAGGTTCGTGTAGGAGGATCAAGCACCCCTGGCGTTGCAGGCCTGTTGCTAACAGAGATAAATGATACACTCGATGTACGAGATGGTCCGCTGTCTTCTTCCAAGGGCAGTTGGGTCTTTCGGTTTTCATCAGAAGATTCAATCGCTACCGACGTCGCATTGGAGCGCGTCTGGGCTGGCGAAGCAGAAGACATCCCAGAAACAGAGGGAGAAACGGACCGCTCCGTCCTGTTGGGCTCCGTTTCGTCTGCCACACGTTCGAATGGAACCGACGGCCACTTGGAGTCACTCGGTGGCCTCCAGCTCAGAATGGGAGTTGGTGAAGCGACTCTTCTACAAAACATGAAGTCACTGGAACTGAAAACTCAAAATTGGCACGTACATCAACGGTTGACCCGGCGACGGTCTAACAAACCCGCTGGGCAGTAGTCCTGATGTACCCGGAAGGGGTGACCGTGGGCTCTTTTGCACTATTTCAAGGAGCTCACGAGGACTTGATCCTGGAGAAACGGTCTCCGCAATTGGCATCGTAACTTGGTCCGGGAGCGTGCGAGGAGACACTTGAGCAAAATGCTGAAGCATTCACATGAGACGCTAGCCGCTTCGTTGAAATCAGTGACTGACCTGTTCCACACGATCAAGCATGAGCTTCTGCTGCAAAATAATTTGGGAGTACTCGCTCCCACTATCGTCATCATTCCCCGAAGCATCCTCATCGAGCATCCCATTAGCTGATGCTCCATTATCAAGATGTTCGGGCGACGCCTCGGTTGGCGACATAACGATAGGCAATGTTTGCAAAACTTCATCGCCCTTTCCGTCAAGGGACAAAGGAGGAGGGACGGACCGCGGCTTTGGACGGGGGGAAATGACAGGGGAAGGGCTCTTGCCTTCATCTTGGAGAGCGATCGGAGAATCCAACGGTGGAGGGGACAGAACTTCACGGCTTGTGATGGTACCAATGGTACTTTGCCGCTCGTTCCACTTCGCCAGGACTTCTTCAAGATCCTTAGTTGCACTGTGAACACCAATGGGGTCGCTTTCCGGGATATCACCCTCCAGCATTGCATTAATCTGAGCATGTGGATTCGTTTTCGACTTCGTGGAGGGAACATCTGAGTTCCGAAGTTCACGCCAGGCATCTTCATCCTTTAACTCAAGCATATTTTCAACGCCCTCCGCTCTGGCGATTGTACCAGCAGCACTCGTATCATCCTCGTCCAAATCCACGTTGGAATCAGTAAGCTGGGCATATCCTGACGCGTCATCATCATCGCTAGGCGGGAGAGGCGTAATGGGAGTGATAGGTGGATCAAGAGGTGTACTGCGGAACTGTTGTCGCTCGTGTACCTTCTGAGCAACAATGGCCGGTGACAGCAGTGTCCGATTGGGTGGTGCGGATGTCATGTCACCATGTTTCCTCTTGGCCCATGGCTCGTACCAGGTGCCTTTATCCATATCGATATCGAACTCAATCTTACCAACAATAGTACTTGGTGGGAGAGTACGTGTCGAGGCAATTGACGATTGGTCCGAATTGAGGGAAAATGACCGCTGCGACGTATCGGAGGGTTGAGGGAGGTGAAATGCCCGCGATTCATTCGAGTAAGCACTCGACAACGTGGTAGTGGATGGAGATGTCCAGACACCTGCTGTGGTGTGAAGTGACCGTAGTTTTTGCTGTGGAATGCTCTTAATGGGATCAGAGAGGGCTATGTCTTGGCTCTGAGAATCGGTTTCCGACGCATCTTCGCCAGAGATGGGAGAGGGCGGGGAGGTAGAAGGGACAGTGGGGGGAGAGAGGAACGAACGCTTTGTTTCGACACGATCAATGGCCAATGCACGATACCATAGAAGCTTCCATGCTTCATCGCCAATTTTCGGCCCAATAAATTCTGTGACAGAGTCGTCTCCACCCTCGACATCTAAGAGGTAAACAACAAGCCCGGTAATTGATGGGAAGTTGTACTCCCTTTTAATGGCCTCGAGTTGGCCTTTGAGAGTTGTATGCAGAGGGAGTAGGCTACCGCGCCGAGCATTACCCCTTGATCCAGATAATGACCTGGACTCGGCCACAGGCAAGGACTTGGGAGGAATGACATGGAGCAGGAGTCGAGTCGCGGTAGTTGCCCTATGGAAATGCCGATTGTATGACGAAGAACTATGTGAGCGGCGCGTCCCAAATGACGTTTCGGGCGCCGAGTGGGGGACAGGAACATCAACACCAAAGGAACTAGCTATTTTGGCAAGACGGTGAAGGGGAAGGGGAGTCGCAGAGAGTGATGCAGGGTAACGTCGCATGGTCTTATGACCCTGTCCCGAGGTGGATCCCCCAGAGGGAGAACGCGGTCTTTGACAGTTTTCCGAAGCAGACCGAGATGTCGTTGTCATGTTCTTGACGCCCGCTCCCGAACGAGTTGACACCCGGGATGTTAGAGAAATATCTGTTGAGTTTTTTCGAGACAGCGTAGCCAATGTGTGGATGGGAAAGGAGGTCGTGGATGTTGATGCAGAAGAAACAAAGGAGCTCATCAAGTCCATGAACTGTTCACTGCGTTCAGTCTCCGCTCGACCTTGTCAATTGACATGACCTCACCGAGAATTAGATCACACGTCTAATAACATAGACAACGTTCGCAGCACATTCGTTGCCGACAGAAAATAAAAGGGAAAGGAATGTTACTGTAGTAACGAAGGTATGGCGAAGGAGAGCCGGTTCAAAGATCTTGATCTTGGCGGTTTTTGCCGCGGAGGTTACAAAGTGGACCCTCCGAGATGAAATACTGTATTATTCATTCACGTCGTATCTAGTACTATGCTCGAAAAGCGCTCAACATCCTCGACAAGTTCCAGATGGACTCAACATCAGGCTCAGAAATGGGCGAATGGTGTGGTAAAGGGTGGCGTTTAGAATCCCAACGAACTATCTAAGAGCCAGGATTTCGAACTGGCGGCACACGACTTTAGCTGTTGTTCGTTGGATACGGAAGACAGAAGTGAACATCCTATCTATGGATTCATATCATCCACATCAAAATCCATGAGCAGATTGTAGTCAGCCACACGCTGGGGCGCAGACGGGCTATCGATCCGCTTCCTGTGGGAAGAGCCGCATTAGTTGAGGCAGGGATGTAATCTGTACCACTGACTTCTCGCCGGCCGCCACTGACGGGAATGATCCGAACAGGTCGGGATGCTTCGGAAGCGGCGATTCGCTAAAACACGAGATTCATTGTGCGGTATGGAAAAAGGGAGTGCAGCCCACCTGAAGTATGGGTGTTTCATTGCCTCTTCTGCCCCAATTCGCCGCTCTGGATCGTATGTCAAGAGCTTAGACATCAGGTCAAGTCCAGCATCCGTTAAGAATCTGAACTTGTTGCGAAGTGTCGGCTTACTAGATAGCGACCGTCAGTTCTTTCGCCCTGCCAATAAGTACAATCTCTCCGGCATACCTGTTAGGAGGAATGGTAAGTGACTTTGTCAGGGGCAGTTCCAAAAATCCAGGCCAGATGTCCTCATTTGGGCTACCAAGTAGCCTGAAAATCTGGATGATCTCGTGGGAAGCGAATCAATCACCCAAGATGATGACATGCAGTACCATTCCCAACATCTCGATCTCTCCTTTGGCTTGGAACACGGGCTCTTTGAGGACAAGCTCTCCAAAGATGCATCCAACTGACCACATGTCAATTGCTGTAGAATAAGACGTTTCACCTAATAGCAACTCAGGTGCTCTTCGAGACTTAAGTTCCAAGCTGATACATAGGGAGGAAAGAGGGCACGAACCGATACCAGAGCGTGACAACGAGCTGCGTCATGTCTCCCAGTGGATCACCGAACTGACGCGCCAGCCCAAAGTCAGCCACCTTGATAGAGCCACGATTGTTCATCAGAAGATTGCTTGTTTTCAGGTCCCGATGTAGAACCCAGTTGGAATGGCAGTGTGCTACGGCAGACAGAAGCTGAAGGAGTAAGGTTTTGATTTCGGATTGCAAAAATGGCGTTCGCATCACGGATAGGAGTGTTTTTATATCATGTTCAATGAAATCCATGACAATAAAGACTCTGGAAACACTTCAGTAGGCCAAAGGCTGCGCCTGCTTATAGAACTCACTGGGTCAAAGTGTCCCCGACAACTATTTCCCTAATCCCTACCACATTCTCGTGCTTACATACCATGAGCGCCATGATTTCTCGAAGACTGGTGATAGGAAATCCATTCTTCTCTTCATCAAGCTTCAGTTTCTTGATTGCGACAATATCTCCAGTCTCCTTTTCTCGGGCTCGGAATACAACGCCATAGGAACCTTCCTCTATATGGTTCAAACGTTCATAGCAGTACACCGAACGGCAGGGAGCAAGAGGTGGATAAGCAGAGCGAGGTGGAACAAATGCACTCCGGCCCCATAGTTCTCGTGACGGAAGTGGTGGGGACACAGGCCTCCTGGAAGACGAGGGTGGCGAGACCAACAGGGAACGCGGAGACTCTTCAGTGGCTATCCTAGCCTTCTTTTTCTTTTTGGGGATAACCCTCAGCTCAGCTTCGACTTCTTCATCATCATCATTCTGCTCCCATTTTGAGCGTTTCCTCGGGGTATTTGGGTTCTGTTCGTTTGCTGACGGACAAAGGCATACGAAAATGGATGAACACAAAGTAAGGCCTCACTTACAGCTCGCCACATTCTCCATACCTTTCCAGCAACTGTACAAGGGTTCCTTTCAGATGGCCCCAGGTACCCGCTTATTTATTTCTAGGATCCCAAGCCACTCGGAGATCCGTACCCGATGTCAACAGACCACAACGGCGCGTTCTCTGTGTTCCGTACGGTTCATTATGCCCAAGCATACAGACACTACACCTGCATCGGAGAGAATTGTCGCACTCGAGAAAGAGATCGAAGAACTGGAGAAGTCCGAAGGGTTAGTGATGAACAACATTTCACTCCCGGTCGTAGAACTCGAGTCGTGGGGAATTTTTGCTCTCAGATCGTTTGAAGATGCGGAAAAGCGCGTCAACCGACATCACCGCATGTTACATCAGTACAACGAAGCCAAGGCGAGCGTGAAACTGATGTCCTTATGATCTTCTAGCGTGCTGACACTCCTGCAGGATAGCTGCCAGGTACGAGCTGATTTGAGAGGATGTCTTGATACGTAGCTAATGCGAATGAAGATCTTATTCGGAAAGGTGATCTAACCCAGCCTAGTAATCGTTCTTGACTAACGGTTCCTTGCTCTGAGCTTGCTACCCTCAAAGGCGTTACTGTGAAGCAGATTCACGAAGACTACGAAATGAAAACTGACGAGTGAAAAGTAACCAAGTCTAGAAAGACACTACAGAACCCTCGCTCCAATTGACGTTCCGTGGCTACAATGAGGGACAAGTTACAAGATGATACTTAAGCATTAAGATTAAGAGTCGCCGTATGGTTGCACATTAGATAGAGGAATAAATATCCTTATTTACCCAAGACCCAAAAGGCGGTGGGACCATTAATCAACCCCAGGAACCACCAGCGTCGAAGTCTTTTGCTAGGAAGTCGTCATCGTCATCGTCATCGTCATTGTCTTCATCATCTGAAGCGTCCCCCATGTCGGCCTCTTCATCCTCGGCTTCAAGGTCTGCCCGTGTCTGCAGTCCTATGCTCGGGTCTTCGTCGTCACTGGAACTCGAGGAGGATGCTCCATCTTGATTCTCGCTGTGGCCCCGCCCGGCATTCAGCAACTCGGTCTTCAGACTTGATTTGCCTCTACGTCCTTCAGACAACTTCAGCCTCTTGGCTAAAGGAGACATTTCAGTCTGTCTCTTACTCTCATTTGAAGACGTGCTCCCACTCCGCGGTCGTTTCCGCCGACCATTTCGCCACGAGGCCGTACTGCAATGGTAATGAGTGGATTCTCGTGGCGTACTAGAATGCAGTGGGGACCAACCTGCGTATACTGCCATCACTTTGCCATTCTTCGACGTCTTCGTCATCAGTCTCATTCAAGAATTCATTGACCTCCTTATCGACCTCATCCCAATCAATGTAATCACCCAATTGAAGATCATTCGATGGAGCAAAGCCTTCGGTTTCGTCTTTCTCGTCGCCTTCTAACGTGCTAGCTGAAGCTTCGATTGGAACTGTCGAAGGGCCAGCTATAGGTTGTTCGGATGATCTAGATGAAGTGGATGGTGCTGTAGCTGATGGTTTATCTTGTTGCGAATGGGTGCCAGGGGTGGGGGCGTGTTGCGAGCCTGCATCGATCAGTAACAGCATCTGCTCATAGGGCGTCTCAGGCACTCTATGCCACTGAGTAACACTATCCCAGAGCCATTGTGGATGGACGACATGAACTCCTGTCTTCCGTTGGCCTCGATCTGTCTTCTCAGAATGTAGCTGGACCGCAAAGCTTCAGGGGATATGAGCCAAAGAATCAAAGGAAGCCACCCACTTTGAGCGCAATAACGTGAGTAATCAATTCGTTCCAGGTTGTATGGCACGTAGCGCCGAATTGTTCGGCTTGCCGCCAAATCGGATGGCTGGAAGTGTTGGTCATTCGAAGCAGCTTCACTATCCCACGAAGCGACTCACCTTGTCGCGTCCACATTTATGGGGAAGACATTGGAGAATGTGAAATGCAAATCCCCGAATATCTGCTCTTTGATTGCTTGCATAAACGTCTATTCAGAATCAGTGTTGTGGAAGGCTGACAACACCTGGCAATACGTACTCTGACGTCAAGGGTATTCGATGATTTCTGTCCTAATCCAGTGTTCACGGTGCTTTGTTGATTGGCATGTCCCTCATAGAAGCGGCGATGCACCTCTGTTAAGATCTTCACCGCAGTAATCAGGATATCCATGACAAATAATGCACACAATGGACTTACTGCTTCAATACGCATTAGTTCATAGTCGTTATTATGGAGTAGCATCTGATGTTTCATCCTCGACTTAGGCCTAGCCTCAGGGCCTCCTCCATCCCCATGTGCACCATCCTCAGCGTCATTCGGTTCTGATGTCAGCACATTCAATTTATTTGCGTTTCCTTTCTCACTAGCAGCCTCTGCTTCAACTGCATCCTTATCCAGCTTTTCTTGCATCTTTGCTAGAGGACGCTGTTCCACGACAGCTTCGATTGCTTTCGTCTGTGCTGCAGACATTAGTTTTGCCTCTGCGTTCTTAGTAGCGATTACCTCCTCCTCAGCGGCCGCCGTGACGAGGGACGACTGTGTGACATCGGTTGACAGGTGTTCGTCAAGCGATGGTGATGCTGCTGAGGCTATAGACGAGGGGATGTTGCTCGGGGGAGCATTGGATAGAGCCGGAGAGGGGAGGACAGGAGGTGTGACGGGATCAGGAAGGTTTGGTAAGTGAGCGGAGTTGATGTCACCAATACCAACAAAGAAGTCATCTAGAAGTCAAATTAAAGGAGTGTTTAGAACAAGAGAGGGATACAGATGCACTCACACGGAATGACTTTCACAAGATTGGGGGCGTCCGACCAGACGTCAGCACGGTCGTCGATTATAACGACCATGCTTTGGTCACTGGGGAACAAGCGAGCGAGGTTTTTTGCAGTCATGCCTTACAGGAAAAAATCTCAATATCCACTGACAAAGTAATTACATTAGTGTTGCACGCACTTCCACTCTCATCGCGAGTCAAGACCCGTTGGCCGAATACGGTACCATCAGGATCAATCGACTTGCACACCTCCAACGCATATGCGCGAGTGCCCATGGTATAGACGTGCATCTCATACTTCGTTTTCATCCGAGTAAGGAAGTCAAGAAGACCAGGCCTTCAGAGCACGGTGTCAGTTCTTGCCAATATTCGGAATAACAAATGGAACAAACCGAGGCTTGATATAGTAGAATGTCCCACTGTCCTCTGCACCCTGCTGCTCTGGCCTGAGGAATTGACCTTCACCGCCAAGTTTGAACTTCTTGACGTCCTTCAGGGCCGCCCAGTTGGGGTTCACATCCTCCTCATCGAAAGGACTACCCTCTTGATGAGATGAGTTGGTGCCATCTGAGGCCTCGGCTTCCTTGTGTTCTTGGGCAGCCTTCTTGGCTTCGTACCGTGCCGAGTCCTCTATCCATTCACCGACTGTCGGATCGACGGTTGCATGGACAATGGTCTGATCAAGGTCCACTATAAGACTCAGTCGTTGCTCGCCTAGTAGCCGTCTGGAAGTGTCCTGGTCATAACGATGGGCCTCTTCCATGGAGACTGTTGGACCATGGGCATCGTGGGTCATGCGGATCGAGGCACGCGATGCATCGGAGAAACCCAAGTAATCAACACTTAAATATAGGACGAGAGTCAGTCCTCGGTCTACCGTGAGCTTTCGCGGAAGAAAAGTATGCATACTTTGTCATATCCTTCCCGCAAATGGCACACAATCCATGAATCTGTACGTTATGCGTACATTCTTCACTATGCATAATACAGCAACAGGATTGATTTATGAGCCTTAGAATCGAGGAACCAATTGTATACGCACAGTATCATGATCGCGGGATTCTTCGTTGCGCTTTCCGCTGTGATAATATCCCCGGGACGGATTTGCCAGCGATGAACAACACCGTCAACGGGAGATTCCCATGTCCCATAGTGAATCTCTTTCTTTCTTGGAGGAGGCCCACCGGAAACGGCCTGTGGTTCGGTAGGGAAGAGATGTTCGAAAGAATAGTTGCATAATACGGTGCCGCGCGAAATTATCGTATCAGGGGTAACTAGGAGCTTCGCGATTCTAACTGGATAGGGCAAATAGGTTGGTGTGTGAACGCCTGTGGGCGCTTTAGCAGCCATCGGGGCTCACAGCACTCGATGTGAGCGCTAAGCCTGGTATGAATCGTGTATGTGCGTCACCGGAATCAACGGGCGAGTGAATAGGACAGACCACGGGTCCTCGTGCTGCATTTAATTTAGCTTTATAACCGTCAGAGGACCCATCCTCTAATATGTCTCCGCGTCACTTGGGCATATAGGACCCCCAGAACGCTGATGAAGTGATTTCTTCGCTGTCAAACAAGACCCGCGTCTTTCTGCCACGCAATACGTTGAGATAAGATTGGACTCGTAAGGAAAAGATCGCTTGTTCCGGACACGACCGAACCACAATTTGGATATACGGAAGCACCATAGCTTTTGCCCTTTTAGCACCGCACTCTGTCGTTATGGACGGCTGGAGCAACCATCCCGCTATTGCCGATGACGAGGGACATCGCACCCCAATCATCCCTGAAACGAACGTGACGGAGACTATGCACTTTAGAGATCGTGTGGCTAGCTTTCTTGAATCCCGAGCCCCCCCTCGTACTGCATCTGCTATTGAGGGAGTATCACGCCCTGCAAGCGCTCTAAGCGCCCGGTCATCAATTCCCGTCAGTTTCGATGCGCCGACCTCAGGCTCTGGGTCGGTTCATTCAGATGAAATCGTCCTTGTACTGAAACGGGATGGGGGTGCATGCAAACTCTGCGGAACTGCCGCTAGGCATGAGCAGCCACTCAGGGTTGCCCGTCTGATATGGCAAGTAAATCAAGAAGACAATGTTTCGGTGAGTTCGTCAACGTAGCCATCCTCGTTATTTACCCAGAGCAAAAGGGCTAACTATTATAAAACCAGATCCAGTGGCTAGAGACAACCCGTTCACTCACTAAGAAAATAGATCGGAATGATCAATCCAATCTTCTGACACGTGCGTTCGTCAGAAGCTTTACTTTGTGTGCTGGCACCTTGAACTACTTTCCCCCACCTAGTGTGCCTGCCCCATGCTCAGTCGTATATTGAACGAAAGTGGAGGTTCTGCCCCGTCCAAAGCGATCTTGAAGTCATGGTTGCGTCTGATCAAGAAGATTACCAGACTTGCCAGTCTGCAGTGGACGCAACTCAGCCACTACCACCCAGAGCGTATCCCAAGGTTAGTAACAGAACCCATTAACCTCATATGGTGATATTGATCGTCTGATTACAGCTTTCCGGATGTTACGAGGTTTTCGTCCTCATGGGGGATCCAACGATCTTCAGAGCCGCAACCACACCGGAATCAGCACCGACCAAACCCGACTATAAGGTTTTCCATATACCTGGTATCGATCCCTACATAGTGCTTGCATCCTGCCTCGAAGTCGCTACGGGAGTATATCACCCTATTGATGACAGATCAATGGATTTAGAAAGGCGGCTCACATCCGTTCGGGACAGTTTTAACCAAAGGGCCTCGCTGTACGCCTGATCGTGCCATCAATGCGTCTTTCCCTTCGAATTGTAATAGTTTGCTCATACGCACACTTGATATACAAGGTTGCATTATCAGCACATTACACATGAAACAAGGTCCAAGGCATATGAGGAGCGAGGTGAATTAATTGTTGACTGAGGGTCACTTGGCAGAGGGATGAGGAGCCGCTATGCCCGTTATTCACGTTGATCTCCTGCTCGTCCACCGCGTCGTCACTCCTATATCGTCAGTTCGAACATATGTACATAAACATCTGGATCGCCATCAGATGGGTTAGAGTGGGCATGTAATTGTAAGCAGGGATGTTCCGAGTTGACGAGAACAAAAGAGTAGTCCTCAATCCCCGTGGTGCAAGTACTATTTACACAAGTACGTGAAACTTGTCAAGACCATGAAAACACAGGCGCGTGACATGGATACGCTCCTTACAGCCTCGGGATAGACAATAAAGAATATTACAGAGATCCCCGTAGGGTGTTAGAACAGGATAACGTTCTTTGAAAGTTTATCTCCGCACAAGTAATAGAACAATTGAGGGTCGTGTTACTTGTATGTGACATTTCCCCCAGCAAGGAATAATAGGGAGGAGAGGATGGAAGCGACCCCAATCGGCG
>WNFI01112732.1_pt1 | contig 14650 bp, 7 predicted proteins | sample 5400471 | NCBI WGS metagenome assembly WNFI01 (sample SAMN13153348, study PRJNA577476) | soil metagenome | isolation source: 100 cm saprolite on Douglas fir-dominated hillslope | place: USA:California | collected 2013-09-17
GGGTTTCTTCCCATACTTTTAACAGGGTTTGCGTGAAAGCACTCACCGGCTGCGCCCCGGAAATCGCATATTTGTAGTCAAATACAAAGAAGGGAACTCCGCGGATCCCGATGGACTGAGCAGCCTCTTCATCTTTTCTTACTTCATTGGTAAAGGCATTGCTGTTCAGCGTTGCCGTAGCATCGATTCCTAATTCGGCGGCAAGCGCCTGCAGGGATTCATTCTGCCCGATATGTTTGCCTTCTGTAAAGTAAGCTTTAAAGAGCCGTTCTTCCATCTCATCCTGTTTGCCGTGGCTGGCGGCCAATTGGATCAGGCGATGAGCGTTGAAGGTATTGGTAGGGATCACTTTGTCGAAATCAATGGTCAAGCCTGCCGCTGCACCCGATGCCGCCGTCCGCGCAGTGGTTACTTTTGCCTGTTCGGGGGACATCCCGTATTTGCGAGCCACCACTTCATACAGATTTTCTTTCTTATCGGCGGGTGCGTCAGGGTCCAGCTCAAAGCTATGCCAGGTCACCTGGACCTGATCTTTATGCGGAAATTGTTCCAGGGCCGTCTCCAGGTGTCGTTTGCCTATATAACAATAGGGACATGCTACATCTGACCAGATGTCTATCTTCATATATACTTTATTTAACCCTACAAATTTACCGCTTTTTAAACCAGGAAAATGTCGGGGGAATGACTTGCACAAGAGGGCTGCAGGCCAATGCCCCGGAGGCTGACTACCCGTTCGGGTCCGCCGCACCTGCCGAACCCTTGGGATGCGCCTGCGCGATCTCATATTCCAGCTCGGGGTCGATGTTCTGCTGCTCCACCCTGCGGGCTTTTTCCATCAGTTCTTCATGGTGCGCCTGCAACCAGGCCAGCTGTTTTTTACCGTAAGACAGGTGGGTAAAGATCACATAGAGGACGGGAACGATGAAGATGGCCAGGGAAGTGGAGGCCAGCATGCCTCCCAGTACGGCAAAGCCGATGGTATTACGGGCGACGGCGCCGGCGCCGGTAGCCAGCACCAGGGGCATCACGCCCAGGATGAAAGCCAGGGAGGTCATAATGATGGGGCGCAGCCGGAGGCGAACGGCTTCCAGGGTGGACTTGATTAATTCCTCTCCCCGGTCGACGCGGACCTTGGCGAATTCGACGATCAGGATGGCGTTCTTGGCGGAGAGCCCGATCAGGGTGATGAGCCCGATCTGGGCGTAGACGTTATTGGTCAGCCTGGGCACCAGGGTGAGGGTCAGGATGGCCCCGAAGGCGCTGATAGGCACGGCCAGCATGACGGACAAGGGCACCGACCAGCTTTCGTACAGGGCTGCCAGGAACAGGAATACAAATACGATGGAAAACAAAAAGATATATACGGTCGTCGTTCCTGCCTTGATCTCTTCATAGGTCAGTCCTGAGAACTCATAGGTATATCCCTGTGGCAGGACTTTAGCGGCGATCTCCTTCAAGGCTGCAATCCCCTGGCCGGAACTATAGCCCGGTGGTGTCGACCCGTCTACTTCGGCGCTGCGGAAGATATTGAAATGGGTGATCAGGGGGGCCGTCTCCACCGCCGTATAGCTGATGAGCGTACTGAGGGGAAGCATCTGTCCCGCCTGGTTGCGCACATAATATTTGTCCATATTGGAGATGAGCGTGCGGAAAATCGTATCGGCCTGGATCACTACATGGAAGGTCCGGTTGTACAGGGTAAAGTTGTTGACAAACAAACTGCCCATATAGGCCTGCATGGTATTGAAAACATCGGAGATGCTTACTCCCATCTTCTGGCATTTGTCCCGGTCGACGGTCAGGTTGTAACTCGGGGTATGGGCGCCATAATAGCTGAAGGCCGTGGAGGTGGCCGGATTCTTCTTACAGGCGGCCACGAATTTCTTCACGACGGTCTCGAAAGCGTGTACGTCGTCATTGGTATTTCCCTGCTCTATCTGCATGGAAAATCCAGCGGCCCGGCCGATGCCCCGGATGGGCGGGGGCGCGACGACGACGACATTGGCATTCTTGATACCGGCGCGGGCGACCTCGCCCTGGATCACACTGATCAGGCCAGGTACCTGCTCTTCCGGCTTTGACCGCTGCCCCCAGGGGGCGAGTGTGACGAAGATGGTGCCGTTGTTGGAATTGGAGCCGCCATTGAGGATATTTAGGCCCGACAATGCCGCATAATGACTTACGCCCGGCGTATTGCCTACGATCTTCATCAGCTTCGTGATCAGTTCCACGGACTGGGTGACGGAAGAGGCTTCCGGCAGCTGATAGGTCACATAGAGCCGGCCGTCATCCTCAGAGGGGATGAAGCCCGAAGGTTTGGTCTTGAATAAGAGGATGGTGCCGGTAATAATGCACACGAGGATAATGATCACATACCTGGCGCCTTTGATAGCGCGGGCGACTCCGTTCCCATACCGGTCGGTCATGCGCTCGAATAAACGGTTGAAGCCGGCGAAGAACCGGGCTACCCAATTACGTTTACTCTCCTTATTGGTAGGGCGCAGGAGCAGGCTGCAGAGGGCTGGCGTCAGCGACAGGGCCGTGAAGGCGGAGAGGATCACCGAGATGGCGATGGTGATGGCGAATTGCTGGTAAAGACGACCTACGATGCCAGGGATGAAGCCGACAGGGACGAATACTGCCGCCAGGATGAGGGCGATGGCCACCACGGGGGCGGAGATATCCTTCATGGCATGATAGGTGGCTTCTTTGGGCGACATGCCCTTTTCATCGATATAATGTTGTACGGCTTCCACGACGATGATGGCGTCATCCACCACGATGCCGATAGCCAGCACGAATCCGAACATCGTGAGAGTATTGATGGTAAAGCCCAGGGGGATGAAAAAACAGAAAGTGCCCAGGATGGATACGGGGATGGCCAGGATGGGGATGAGGGTAGAGCGCAGACTCTGTAAGAACAGGAACACGACGACGGCTACCAGGCCCAGGGCTTTCAGCAGGGTATCCAGCACTTCGTTTATGGAGACCTTGATGATGGTCACCGACTCAAAGGGCACTTTATAATCCACATCCGGCGGGAAGAATTTCTTTAGTTTCTCCAGTTCGGCGTAGACGTTCTCGGCCGTTTGCAGGGCATTGCTGCCCGGCGCCTGGTAGATCATCAGGTAAGAAGCCCTTTTGCCGTCCACGAAGGAGTTGCCGGAGAAGGTGAATTTCCCTAGCTCTACCCGGGCCACATCCTTCAGATAGATCAGCCGTCCTCCGCGTTGGGCGCTGTCGGGGATAGTCTTAATGACGACATTCTCATAGTCCACTGCTTTTTGCAGCTGACCATTCGGCAGGACGTTCAGTTCATAGGACTGGTTCGGATTCTGGGGAGGAGCGCCTACCGCTCCCGCCGCTACGTATACGTTCTGTGCGTTCAGCGCGGCGGTCACATCTTTAGGCATCAGGCCGTAGGCAGCCATCTTATCGGGGTTGAGCCAGATCCGCATGCTGAACTGGTCGGTCCTTACCTGGATATCCCCTACGCCTGGCACCCGCGCCAGAGCATCTTCCACAAACACATTGGTATAATTATCCAGGAAGGTGATGTTATGGGTTCCTTTCGGCGCATAGACGGCCACCATCATGAGCTGATCCGGGTTACGGGCGCGGACGGTCATCCCGAGTTTGCTCACCACAGAGGGCAGCAGGGGGGCGGCGATGCCTACCCGGTTCTGCACGTTGAGGGCGGCGATATGAACATTCGTACCGATATCGAAGGTGACGCTGATATTCATATTACCGGAATTGGTGTTCGTGCTCTGCATGTATTCCATGCCGGGCGATCCGTTGACCTGCTCTTCGATGGGGATGGCCACGGTCTGTTCCACCGTCTGGGCGTCCGCTCCGGTATATTGGCCGGTGATGGATACGGAAGGCGGGGAAATATTGGGGTATTGGTCGACAGCCAGGTTGAAGATGCTGATCGTGCCTGAGATGATCAGGACGATCGATATAACGATGGCCGTTACGGGTCTTTTTATGAATGTATTGGCAATCATCCTTGAACAGGGTTGTATTGACCGTCTTTCGGATCCAGTCCGTGGAGGTCGCGTGATTTTTGTATTTCGTATTCCAGTTCGGGATCGATATCCTGCTGTTCTACCTTTTTGGCTTTTTCCAGCAGGTCATCCCGATGGGCCTGCAGGTATTCCAGTTTCTTCTTTCCATAGGCGGCCCGCGTGATCAGCACGAAGAGCACCGGAACGATGAAGATAGCCAGGGTGGAGGCGGCCAGCATACCTCCCAGTACGGTGAAGCCGATGGTTCTCCGGGCGACGGCGCCGGCTCCCGAAGCAAAGACCAGGGGCAGCACTCCCAGGATAAAGGCCATGGAGGTCATAACGATGGGCCGCAGACGCAGGCTGACGGCTTCCAGGGTGGACTTGATCAATTCTTCTCCCTGATCCACCCGCACTTTGGCGAATTCGACGATCAGGATGGCGTTCTTGGCCGCCAGGCCGATCAATGTGATCAGTCCGATCTGAGCATATACGTTGTCGGAGAGGCTTGGGACGAGTACCAGGGCGAGGATCGCTCCGAAGGCTCCGATAGGTACGGCCAAAAGGACGGAGAAGGGCACCGACCAGCTTTCGTACAACGCCGCGAGGAAGAGAAAGACGAAGGTGATCGACAACAGAAATATATAGACGGTGGTCGATCCTGCCTTGACCTCTTCGTAGCTGAGTCCGGAAAATTCATAGGTATAGCCGGCGGGCAGGACCTGGTCCGCGACTTTGGTCAGCGCCTGAAGGGCCTCTGTACTGCTGTGTCCTGCAGCGGGAATCCCGTCGATCTCTGCGGATCGGAAAATATTGAAATGCGAAATCAGGGGGGCCGCCTCTGTCGGGTGATAGCTGATGAGAGTGCCGAGGGGCAGCATGTTTCCGGCCTGGTTGCGCACATAATATTTATCCATATCGGAGATCATACTGCGGAACACGGTATCAGCCTGCACAACGACATGGAAGGTCCGGTTATAGGCGGTGAAATCGTTGATATAGAGACTGCCCATGAATGCCTGGATGGTGGTGAAGACATCCCCGACGTTGACGCCCAGCTTCTCGCATTTCTCCCGGTCGACGGTGAGGTTCCAGGCGGGGGTATGTGCGGAAAAAAAGCTATAGGCGTTGGCAATGCCGGGCGTCTTATTGGCAGTCTCGATAAATTTGTTCACGACCTTCTCGAAGGCATGCACATCGTCATTGGTGCTGCGCTGTTCGATCTGTAAGCTGAAACCGACGCTGGCCCCGATACCGGGGATCGGGGAGGGCTGGATGACTTCCACGTTGGCGTTGCGGATGCCGGCATCCGCGATCCGCTGCTGCATCACATCGATGATGCGGGGGACTTTCTCCTCCGAAGAACCCCGTTCGTCCCAGGGTTTGAGCTGGCAATAGATAGTGCCGCAGTTGGAGTTGGTGGCATTGGTGATGACGTTGAGGCCGGACAGGGCGGCATAGTGGGCTACGCCGGGAGTGGAAGCCACCACTTTCATCAACTGGTTCATCAGGCCGACCGATTGCGCCGTGGAGGAGGCGGGGGGCAGCTGGAAGGTGACATAGATATTGCCGTCGTCTTCGGAAGGAATGAAGCCGGTCGGCTTGCTGCTGAACAGGAAATAAGCGCCTGCGCAGACGCAGATCAGTAAAATCAGGATATACCGCGATCCTTTGATGGAGCGCTGCACGCCGTTGGAATAGAATTTGGTGATCCGTTCGAACCAGGCATTGAAACGGAAGAAGAATTTATTGATGCCTTTGGCTTCCTGGTTGATCTTCGTGGGTTTGAGCAACAGGGTGCAAAGGGCCGGCGTCAGGGACAGGGCGATAAAGGCCGAGATGATGACGGAGATAGCGATGGTGATGGCAAACTGCTGATAAAGACGGCCTACAATACCCGGGATAAAACCTACAGGCACGAATACGGCTGCCAGGATCAGGGCGATCGCCACCACGGGCGCCGAGATGTCTTTCATGGCATAATAGGTGGCCTCCTTCGGCGACATCCCTTTTTCATCGATATAATGCTGGACGGCCTCCACGACAATAATAGCGTCATCCACCACGATGCCGATGGCCAGCACGAAGCCGAACATGGTGAGGGTATTGATGGTGAATCCCAGGGGGATGAAGAAGCAGAAGGTGCCGAAGATGGATACAGGGATCGCCAGCACGGGAATGAGGGTGGAGCGCAGGTTCTGCAGGAACAGGAACACTACGATGGCCACCAGTCCCAGGGTCAGGAGCAGGGTATTGACGACATCCGACATGGAAACCTTGACGACGGTCACGGATTCGAAGGGCACGCTGTATTCGACGTCGGCGGGAAAGAATTGCCTCAATTGCGCCAGCTGCTTGTAGATCCCCTGGGCTGTCCGGAGAGCGTTGCTACCGGGGGCCTGGTAGATCTGCAGGTAGGAAGCCCTTTTGCCGTCGACGAAAGAGTTGCTGGAGAAGGTGAACTTGCCCAGCTCTACCCGGGCTATATCTTTCAGGTAGACCAGCTGGCCGTTGGCGGGGATGGTCTTTACGATGATGTTCTCAAATTCCGACACTTTACTGAGGCGGCCATTGACGAGGATGCCGATCTCGAAGGTCTGGGTCTTTTGCTGGGGGGGAACGCCGGCCGAACCTGCGGCGACCTGGACGTTCTGGGCATTCAGGGCATTGATGACATCCTGCGGGGTGAGGCTATAGGCCGCCATTTTCTCGGGGTTCATCCAGATACGCATGCTGAAGTCGTCCGTAAAGCGGGTAATGGTGCCTACGCCGGGGACGCGCAGCAGGGCGTCCTGCACGAACACATTGGTATAGTTGTCCAGGAAGGTATTGTTGTGCGTGCCATTAGGGGCATAGATGGCAACCATCATCAGCATGCTGGGGTTCACGGCCCGCACGGTGACGCCCAGGCGGCTGGCCACCGCCGGCAGCAGGGGAGATGCGATGCTGACCCGGTTCTGTACGTCCAGGGTGGCGATATCGATATCGGTACCGATATTGAAGGTGACATTCATGGACAGCAAGCCGTTATTGGTGCTGTTGCTTTGCATGTATTCCATGCCCGGAGTACCGTTGACCTGTTGTTCGATGGGCGTGGCGACGGTCTGTTCTACCGTCTGCGCATCGGCGCCGGTAAACTGAGCGTTGACCTGTACGATCGGAGGAGTGATATCCGGGTATTGGTCGATCGGCAGGGCGATGATACAAATAGCGCCGGTGAGCACCAGGACGATGGAGATCACGATAGCGGTTACCGGCCTTTTGATGAAAGTATTAGCGATCATATAAATAGAGTAATATCAATTATGTTTTGCCTTGTTGACGGTGGTAATAGCTGAGCCGTCGTGCAGGGCCTGTACTCCGTCGACTACGATCTGGTCTCCGTCATGGAGGCCGGATTTTATCAGGACGTTAGCGCCGATGGTCTGGCCTTCCTCTACTTTTACCTGGATAGCGTAGAGGCTGGGGCCCTTTTTGGCTGAGCTGTCGGAGGATGCAGTGGCGCCATTGCCGTCTTTATGGTCGGCGGCATCCTTGCCGCCGGCGCTGGCTGTCGAGTCGCCGGCGTGGCGGATCATGGTATCTTTTGCCAGGTATACGAAGTATTCTCCCATCTGTTCGACAACGGCCTTTCCGGGGATAAGGATCTGCGGGGTAGCTTCCAGGTTGTGTACTCTGACCACGCAGCTCATACCTGCCCGCAGGTCCAGGCGGGGATTCGGAAATACGAGGCGGACGCGGATCGTTCCTGTCTGGGGGTCGACGGCCCGGTCGATGACGGAAATATTCCCGGTCAGCGGGTAGAGGGAATGGTCGGGCAACAGGATGGTAAACAGGGAATCGAGGTGTTGTTGTTTGTTCCGCTGCAGTACCTGGTAATGGGCCAGTTGCGATTCGTTGATCAGGAAGTCGACGGCCATGGGGTTGTCGCTGGAGACGGTGACCAGGGTGGTCGTGCCGACCGTGACGAGGTTGCCCAATTTGACCTGGCTGAATCCGATGGTGCCGTCGAAAGGAGCGGTGATGATGGAGTACGTAAGATTGGTGGCGGCCGTCTTCAGGGCCTGCTCGGCCGCGCGGACTTCATTATCCGCGTTCTTCAAGGCGATGACGGCATGGTCGAGGACCTGTTTGGCAACGGCATTATGCGTGTTGAGGTATTGATAGCGATCGGCGTCCTGCTGGGCCTGTTCGCGGTTACCCTGAGACACTCTGAGGTTGGCCTGGGCCTGGTCGTAGGCAGCCTTATAGAGCCGCTCGTCGATCTCGTATAGTTTCTGGCCTTTTTTCACGTGAGTCCCTTCCGTGAAGTAGATCCCGGTGATCGCGCCCTGTACTTCCGCATGCAGGTCTACCTGGTTGAGGGCCTGAGTCGTCGCGGGGTAATTATCGTAGTAGAGAACGGGCTGCGATTTTACCGTGATCAGGTTAACAGGCGTGGGGAGAGTGGGGGCAGGCGGTTTTTGCTGGCAGGAAAAAAACGTTCCGCTGCTGATTAAAACCAAACTCAATGCCAGTCTATTCATAAAAGGGGGTGTATTAATGAGGTGATGTGTTTGACGATAATGTGCTATTGGGCGATATGATGATGTTGCTTTAATGAGGCCTGCTATTTTATGCTTTATTGATTGACGTTAATGACCCCCATGGATTTTTGCAGGTCGATCTTACTGGACAGCAGTTGGAACAGGGCATTCAGGTAGCCTATTTCCGAAGTGATCAGGTTCGATTCGGCTGTGATCACATTCAGATAGGCCACCACTCCCTGCTGGTACTGCAAGGTGACGATATCATAGGTACGCCGGGCCAGATCTACATTTTCGCGCTGGAAATTCAGATCGTAGAGGTTGCTTTTATAGCTGGCCAGGGCGGAGGTATATTCGGTATAGATCTGCGATTTGAGGTTTACTTCGCTCCAGTCCAGCAGTTGTCCCTGCAGGTGCGCCCGGTGCAGGCTCTGGGTCCGGGCGAAGCCGGTGAAGAGCGGCAGGTTGACGGACAGGCCAACATAAGAATAAGGATAGGACTGGGAAAAAAGGCTGCCGAAAGAGTTATTCTGAAATTCGTAAGGATAATCGAAAAAAGCTCCTACGGTAGGCAGCCAGGATTTTCGGTAATAGTTGACCAGCTGGCCCTGGATCTTTTTGGAGGTCTGGAGTTGTTGGAATTCTATGCGTTTGGGATATTGTAATTGTTGGGTCGTATCGAAGGCGATGTCCTTCATCATCTGAAGGGTGTCAAAGCTCACATTGAATTGTTGTTCCGGAGAAAGGCCCATTGCCTGTTTGAGAGCGGCGTATTGAGGGATGATATTCTCCGTAGCCGATTTCAGCTGTGTCATCGAATTGTTGAGGGTGATCCTGGCCTGATCATAATCCGTCTCGTCGACGATGCCACCAATATATTGGTGGTAGGTATCCTGTACGTTCTTGGCGAGGCGGGCCGTATCTTCTTTGAGGACATTGATCTGTTGCAGGGTCAGCAGGAGGCTGTAGAAGGTCTTGCTCACCGTCGCGACGATGTTGATCTTCGTGCTGTCGGTGATCTGTTCGGCCTGGTGAATGTATAAAGGAGCGACATGGGCCGCGTAAATCAGGGAGGGATTGAACAGGGTCTGGGTAGCGGACAGCACGGGGATGGCGGTATTGATGACGCCCGACTTCTGTTGCGCGGTGGCGCCGGTGGAGGAGTTCTTCACGAAGGAGGTCGGCAGGGATATATAATGGGTCAGGTTGCCGCTGATGCCGACCTGGGGCAGCCATCCCGACAGACTGATGGCATTGGTGGCCCTTGTTATGTCCGTATAAATCAGCGATTGATGGAGGGCAGGCTGATTCTTCAACGCATAGGTCACGCATTGATCGAGTGTCAGGGATTGACCCGTGTCCGGTTGATTACGGATGGGTGGAAGGCCGGCGGGCGATATTTGCCCTGCCGGCGAGGCCGGCGGCATTGGTGACGTTGGCGACGTTTGCGAAAAAACGCCGAGCGAACTACCGATAAAACTGATAATAAGAAGGGGAAACTTCACCGCTGCTGTAATTTTTAGCATATTCTTTTCAGGATCTTTTAAAATAGAAATGCAAACTGCGTACCGTATCAGCGGGGCAGATGGCATCTTTAGGCTAGCCGCCGTAAAAAATCATCAGGCAGTTGGAGTGTTGAGAGGCCGGAGTTCCAGGAGAGAAAATCCGGTTGAAACAAAGATGCTAGAATTTTTATAAAAGAAAAAGTAATTTCTTCATTATCAATGAATTTTAATACGTTTTAATCCCGGTCCGGGAACGGAAACCGGGCAAAGAAGGGGATTGGCCCGGTCAAATGATTTTTGAGCCTTTGGGCCGTTAATTATGGAATTTGCAGGAACTGAAGATGCATTAATATTTAATACTGTCCTCCGGCTCCGCCGCCTCCTCCTGAGCCGCCGCCAAACCGGAAGTCGTTGGAGGGTGTGGGGGGAGTGGTAAAGGATTCGGCAATTACGAGGGATTCGATAGGAAGGCTTTGTAAAAGATGCCGGTCGTCCGTCACTTCCCCCGTGAATCCATGCCGGGGCACACGCAGGTGTTTAATAAGCACATAGGATACGGCTATCAGCAGGGCGCCTCCCAGGACCAGGGCCCATTCCATCGGCAGGACATGATAATAATTCCGGATGGTCAGAACGGCGGCAGCTATCAAGCCAAGGCCTACCCATAAGAAAATAACGTCTTTTTTGCGGATACCCTGAAAGATATAAAACAAGGGCGTGGCTATCGTCAGGATCCAGAAGAGCCAGCCCATGGGAAGGCTTTGCCCGGGTTGAAGGGGTAGGTTCAGCAAAGCGACACCGGCTTCCCGCACGACAAAATAGTTACCGGCGAGGTAGAAGCTGAGAAGGCAGGCCGCTTTGATAACCACCGTAGTACAAACATGGTAGTGCCGGAGCTTGGAGTTAGAGGAAAGGGCTGCTGCCAGGAAGTAGACCGCTATGGAAACGGCCATGATCAGGAAGGGAAGGAGGGTATTAGCCAGCCCGCCCAGCGACGTCATCGCCTTAAAAAGAATGGCCAGTAAAGCGGCATATGCCAGGAGGGCCATCAGTTGATCGGCAAAGCGGAGGGTCGAGTAAAGAGCCACCGTGAAGATCAGCAGAAACAGGGTGAGCATGGGAAGGTGATCGACGGCGATAGAGATGCCCGACAAGACTAAGATGCCGGCCATCAATAATAAAGCGTCGTCAACTCCCGATTGGAAATGCCGCTTGCTGTGCACCATTGCTTCCAGGATACCATAGCAAACTAACCCGGAGAAGATGAACAGGACTCCGAAGCTATTCGAGCCTGCGCTGGTCAGCAGGGCGAGCAGCCCCAACGTAAAGACGGCGATAATGACGGTCAGTATGAACAACCCGATACGGATAAAAATATTGGGGGTATAGAAGGGGACGGGATAGGCAGCACCAATCTGCGTGTGCTCTTCTTTCGTGATGCAATGGGTTGCCAGCGCCTCAGCGGTCTGTTCCTCAATGATCCTGTTATCCAGGCTGGTGCTATTGTAGGCTATCATGGGCTTTGATTTTTTTGTTCCAGTACATCAGGAGACGGATTAAGCCTACTCCGGAAAAGATAAAGTACAGCAGTCCCAGATAGATGGGCGTCGCATCGCCGGACTTGTCAACGAGGACCCAGAGGATCCGCACGACTACATAGCTCAGCGCGATGTAAGTATAAAGGGTAATGATCAGTAAAAAATAAAAGGAGCTTCTTTTGATCGCCAGCCGGTAGAAAAAATAGGCTAAACCCAGGAGCAACGAGAACCAGAGTCCGTAAATATGGGCATGGACGAACAGGCCTGCCAGGCCGGAAACGAACAGGATATGAACGCCGAAGTTGGTAAAGGTAAATTCAAAATGCCGTTTGAAATTCCTGCGTTCGCTGGTCAGCCCCATGAGGACCAAAAGAACTCCCAGGGCCAGGCCCGTATAGATAAGCCGTTCATGGTCGAAGTTATTCTCTCTCAGTATAGTCAGAGGCGTCACGGCGATACCAGCCCAGGCGGCCAGGTTGGTAATGGCAAGGCTAAGGATACCCAGGTGATCGAAATAATAGGCGCTGAAAAACAGGACGATCATGGGTATGAAGGTCGCTAACCCATAGGCTTCGCCAAAAAAAGCATATTCAAATTGCAGGTAGCCGATGAAGGTGATAAAGGTAAGGCAGCCCAGGAGCAGGATGTAATCAAAAAATGAATTGGGTGCAGGTACCTGGAGACGGGAGAAGGGGGGCTTGTTACGAAAGCAGTAATAAAAGCTGCCGGCGCAGACCAGGGCTATAAAGATCAAAATGACCTGGTGCCCGATCGTGTCGATATTCTTATATACCAGGACGCCCAGCCCTCCGCTGAGCAGGATGATCCCCAGGTAGAGGATCGTTCGCAGCTCCCAATGCAGGGAGAAGAGGCGGTGTTCTTCGAGGGCTTTTACTTTCTGTGCTGCATTGTCCGAGATCAGCCCTTCTGCCTGTAATTTTTTAAATAAATCCGGGTCCATATTGTAGAATTCCAGAAATATAATATAATTATTTGATTTTCTTTCCCGGCATCTGCCGGCCGTTCTGATAAAGCACCAGCTTTTCTATTTTCCCGTCGGCACCTTTGATGAATTCGATCTGTGCGTCTACTATTTTCAGGAAAAAGAAATTCTCTTTTTCAGCAAACAATTCCGCTTTGCCTTGTCCGGTAGCCTGGCTGATCAGTTTCCCATTTTCCAGGGTAATGGTTATGACAAATCCGGGCGTCAGTTCATATCCACCGGTATACTGTTGCAGGGTGGCCGTATCCAGGGTGATCTCTTTTCGTTCTTTGGGTAAGATCACTTCTTTGCCGTTCAGCAGGGTGTTGATCTCTGTAGCGATTTTTCCGAGAGCGGGCGAGGGCTGGTTATCCAATAAAATGATACAGGTTCCGTCTTCCGGCACCCGCAGGATAAACGACACAAAACCGGTTATACCGCCGCCATGCATCACGATTTTCTTACCAAAGGCGGAATCAATGCCCCAGCCATAGCCGTAGCCTGATTTATAGGGGGTGAACGCTTTTTGCAAAGAAGCCTGGCTGATGATCCCGCCGGTGTAGAGGGCCCGGTCCCATTTATACAGATCTCCTGCGGTGGTATACATAGCACCAGCGGCAAATGATACGGAAGAGTCAACGATATCGGCCGGCTGGTCCGATGATGGAGATGGATAGCCGATGGCTTTATCAGGGCTGGTCAATCCGGTAAAATCAAATCCGGAATGCCGCATTTGCAGGGGCTGAAAGATCTGTTCCCTTACCACCCGGAAGTACGGTTTGCCGGTTATTTTCTCTATGATATATCCCAGGAGGATATAGCCGGAATTGCTGTAACTGAATTTTTCGCCGGGGGAAAAGTCCAGGGGGGTGTTCTTAAAGCGGGCGATCAGGCTGTCCCGGTTAATGGGGTGGGTCGTTTTATGTTGCATGAAGTCCCCATCATTCGTGTAGTTGTAGATACCCGAAGTATGGGTCAGCAGGTTTTCGATCGTGATCTCACCACCATGTGGATAGTCGGGGATGTATTTCGATAATTTGTCCTGCAGCGACAACTTGTTCTTTTCCTGTAACTGCAGGATGATGGCCGAGGTAAATTGTTTGGTAATGGAGCCTATCTGAAAAATGCCGTTGCTATCATTCCAGGCATGGTCCTGTAGGTTCTTATAGCCATAGCCTTTTTGTAAAAGGACGGTTCCTTGCCGGGCAACCAGGGCCGAGCCGTTGAAAGAATGTTGTCTTGTGTAGGCTGTCAGCAGAGTATCCAGCTTTTGGGGGAGGGTCTGGGAATGCGTGGAGCAGGCAGGGAGGATCACCCACAGGAAGAGAAGGATCTTTTTCATGGAGAATGTTTAATTATGGAGCTAATGTAAGCCAAGTTTTTCAGTCAAACGCATCGGGGCGTGATTTTTAAAACCGGGCATTCCCTGTATCAAAACCGTACGCTCATGGCCGTGAGCGATCATTAATTAATTGATTTGTAAGGCGTCATAAAATTGGTATTGTCTTGGCGGGAAAAACGCTAATTCCCCCACTATGCTGAAAAACTATTTCAAGATCGCCTGGCGCAACCTGCAAAGGAACAAGGTGTTTTCCTTTATCAATATTTTTGGCCTGGCTATCGGGCTGACGGGTTGCATGTTGCTTACGTTGTATATCTGGCAGGAGAACAGTTATGACAGTTATCATCCTCATATTGACCGGCTGTACCAGGTTGCTGCTGTTTATACGGATCATGATGGCAAGGGAAGTCGTTTCGCGGGTTGTCCCCACACGCTGGCGGAGATCTTCAAGGCCTCGTATCCTCAGGTGGAGGTTACGGCCCGGATCTGTGGTCTGTTAGGGACGGACAAGACCTTGCTGCAATATTCTGCGCCGGGAGAGAATACGCGGTCCTTTAATGAAGAGAAGGGGTATTTGGCGGATTCCGGTTTTTTCCGGCTGTTCAACTATGATTTTGTGGAAGGCAATGCGGCATCGGCGATCAGCGGACCCTATTCCATTGTGCTGTCCAAAGAGATCGCCGACAAAATCTTCGGCGAGAAGCCGGCATTGAACAAGGTGGTCCACATCAGCAGCAATTTCAA
>WNFI01129718.1_pt2 | contig 14650 bp, 9 predicted proteins | sample 5400471 | NCBI WGS metagenome assembly WNFI01 (sample SAMN13153348, study PRJNA577476) | soil metagenome | isolation source: 100 cm saprolite on Douglas fir-dominated hillslope | place: USA:California | collected 2013-09-17
GCCACCTGCTCGGACGTCAGGCGTCCGCCCTGCCGGAACCAGCGGGGGGGCCAGAGGATCATGCCGAGCAGCGTGAATGCCGCGACCGTCAGGTCGATATCGCGCAGCCGGCCGGCGGCCTTGAGCTCGGCCAGCGTGTCGCGCACGAGGTTGAAATAGGCGCGCATGCGTTGTTTGATCTTCCTGCGCGCGGGCGGCGGCAGCGCCCGGATCTCGTCGGCGAGGTTCGCCACGGCGCCTTGCGCGCGCGTGGCGATGCGGGCGTGGCGGATCAGGATCTGGCGGAGACGCTCCTCCGGATCGCTCACGCCCCTGATGGGCGCCACCACCTCGGCATCGATCTGGTCCATGCCGAAGCTCATGATCTCGAAGAGCAGCGCTTCCTTGCTGCTGATGTAGTGATAGAGGCCGGCCTTGGTCATGCCCAGCGCGCGGGCGATGTCGTTGACCGAGGTGGCGTCGTAGCCCCGCTCGCGGATGATTCGGGCGGCGGTCCGGCAGAGCTCCGCGCGGCGGTTGTTCAGGCGCGGAACAGGCTGGCGTCGAGCGGCCATCGGACTCCCTGCGGCTGGCGGGAGCCGAGGCCGCGCTGGAGCGCGGGTACACCAACCGGCCGGTCGGTGGGTTATACCTTGTCGGGTCGTGGTCCGTCAACACGGCGGCGGGGCGCGCACCGCGCCCCGCCGAGGCCGGCGCTTTCCCTTGAACGAAGCGTCCGGGGGTGCTAAGCTCTGCGACCGACCGTTCGGTCGGTCGCGCCGCGGCGCCAGGCGGGTGGCGCGTACTGGAAGCGTTACGCGGAACGAATCGGCGATACGAATCTCGAAAACCTCGTCGCCGTCGACGGCAAGATTGGCTCACAAACGCGCAGCCCCGGCGGCACGTATCCTGTCAAACCCGATCGACCACTCGGTGACCTTTCGGAAAGCTTACGGAGGGAGACTGGGCATGCGAACGTTCGCACCGCGGATAATCGTCGGCGTCGCGTGGCTCGCGCTCTGGCCGGTGATCGCATCGGCGCAGACCAGCACGATTGCGGGGACCGTGAAGGACTCGTCGGGGGCCCTGCTGCCCGGCGTGACGGTCGAAGCGGCCAGCCCCGCGCTCATCGAGAAAGGTCGGACGGCCACCACAGACGGGTCGGGCCAGTACCAGATCACCGCGCTGCGCCCCGGCACCTACAACGTCACGTTCACACTCCCGGGCTTCAGCACGGTGAAGCATGAAGGGATCGAGCTGACGTCGGACTTCACGGCGCAGGTGAACGCCGATCTGAAAGTCGGCGCCGTCGGAGAGACGATCACGGTGACGGGCGAGTCCCCCGTCGTCGACACCCAGAACATCACCACGCGCACCGTCATGACGCGCGACGTGCTCGACTCGATCCCGACCGGCCGCAACATCCAGGCGGTCGGGATCATGATTCCGGGCACTGCCATCTCGGTCGGCGGCGGCGGGGCGCTGTCGCGCGACGTCGGCGGCTCGGGCGGCCTCCAGCAGTCGCCCCTCCAGTACCGCGGATCGGGCGACACCGTCCAGACCATCGAGGGCATGCGGCTGAATAATCTCTGCGCCCAGGGGCAGTACAGCGGCGTCTACTGGAACGACGGCAGCTTCCAGGAACTGAGCTACGTCACCGGCGCCGACTCGGCGGAGATGGGCCAGGGCGGCATCCGGGTCAACCTGGTGCCGAAAGACGGCGGGAACGCGTTCCACGGCGTCGTGTTCGGCAATTACTCGCCGAGCGCGTGGGCCTTCGACAACTGCAAATCGCCGGGGATCGGTCAGGCCTGCGCGCGGTCGAATCTATCCGGCGACCTCACGTTCAACAAGGCGAACTATCTGACGAATGTCGCCAAGCTGACGAAGAACTACGACTTCAACCCTGGCATCGGTGGTCCGATTGCCAGGGACAAAGCGTGGTTCTTTGCCACGTTTCGCTATTTGGCCGTCAACAAGACGGTCGCCGATAGCTTCTACAACTTGGATCCGTCTCCATTCAAGTACTCCCCCGACTTCAGCCGGCCGGGCATCGATGATGGCCACATCCGAAGCGCGGCTGGGCGGGTCACCGCGCAGATCAGCGCGAAGGACAAGGTGTCGTACTACCACGACGAGCAAAACAAAGTGCGCGGCCACTGGGGCATCAGCGGCAGCGTGCCGCCCGAAGCCACCGCGGTCGAGCCGACGCCTACCAGCTTCGTTTCAGTCAGCAAGTGGACGCGGACGCAGAGCAGCCGGCTGTTGTTCGATGCCGGCTTCGCGGTGTACGACCAGGAGTACGCGGAGCTCTACCAGAAGAGCGTCTTCGCGTCGCCGATCCCCCTCGTCACGATCAGCGACCAGAGCACCGGCAAGATCGCCAACGCGTGGAACGCGCCGCAAGACCATTTCTCGAAGTTGTTCACCGAGCAGCTCGGGGCCACGTACGTGACCGGTGCGCATTCGTTCAGGTTCGGCGGATCGTTGAGCCAGGCGCGGTGGCGGCTGGTCTCGAAGTTCACGGGCGACGTGCAGCCGGTGACCTATAACAACGGCGTGCCGGTGTCCGTTACGCTGCGCATCCCCACTGATCGGCGCAACGCGATCAAGGCGGACCTGGGCCTGTACGCGCAGGACAAGTGGACCTTCCACCGGGCGACGGTCAACGCCGGCCTCCGCTACGACTACTTCCAGACCGCGACGCTGCCGGAATCCCTGCCGGCCAGCACCTGGAACGCGGCGACCGAGTTCCGCAACTGTCCGGACCGGATCAACAACCTGAGCCAGGGCTGCACCGGCCGCGTGCTGAACTGGAAGGACCTGAGCCCTCGCGTCGGCGTGGCGTTCGACGTCTTCGGCGACGGCAAGACGGCGATCAAGGCGAGCGTCGCCCGCTACGTGGCCGGTACCGGCCTGGCGGCCGGCAGCAGGACGGACGACAGCAATCCCGAGACGACCATCGGCCTGACCGACACGCGTGCCTGGAAGGATCTCGACGGCAACGGCTCGCCGTTCGATTCAGCGGGCAACATCCAGCTGAACGAGCTGACCGACTCGCCGTCGACGCGCACCTTCGGCAAGAACGTTCCGTCGTCGACGACGACGGATCCGTCGGTGCTGACGGGCTGGGGCAAGCGCGGCTACAACTGGGAGTACGCGGTCAGCGTCCAGCACGAACTCGCGCCGCGCATCTCGGTGAACGCCGGCTTCGGCCGCCGCAAGTTCGGCAACCAGACCGTGCTCGTCGACAACCGCTACAGCTTTGCGAACAACAGCTATGACGGTCCGTTCTGCGCAAACGCGCCGCCCGATCCGCGGCTGCCAAACGGCGGCGGCTATCAGGTGTGCGGACTCTACGACCTCAAGCCGTCGGTCGTGGCTCAGAATCTCCCGCCGTCCAGCACGATCGTCTTTTCGTCCAAATACGGGGGCGAGACCAACATCTACCAGGGCATCGACCTGACGACGGTTGCGCGCTTCAAGGGGGGGACCTTCATTCAGGGCGGTATGACCATGACGAAGCGCATCTTCGATCAGTGCCATCTCGTCGCCGCCGGAATCAAGCAGGCGATCATCGACCCTCTGACCCCGGCCGGCTTACCGTCGGAAGTTGCGGAGATCTTCCCGGACGGGACGCGGGCGTGTCACCAGGAGCTGCCGTACCGTCCGGACTTCAAGCTGCTCGCCTCGTATACGCTCCCGTTCGACATTCAGTTCAGCGGCGCGTATCAGTTCGTCCGCGGCGTGCAGACCGGTGGCGCGGCGCCGAGCATCCAGGCGACCTGGACGGCGATGCCGGCGTCGGCCACCACGCTCGGCCGCGGGTACTCGTCGAACGCGACGACCAAGAGCGCCAACTTGATCGCCGTCGGCGCCGACTACGGCCCGAACAACCTGAGCCAGCTCGATCTTCGCGCGTCGAAACGGTTCAAGCTCGACCGCTACCGCTTCCGGGTCGACGTCGATTTCTACAACGTGCTGAACAGCGACTGGCCGTTTGCGGTGACGAGCACCTTCTCGACCGCCGCGAATGCCGCGTGGCTGCGGCCCACCAACGTGCTGCAGGCGCGGTTCTTCAAGATCGGCATGCAGTTCGACTTCTAAGGGGCATGTCGTGGCGCCCAAGCCGCGCTACCAACTGTGACACGAGCGCTCCTGGCCGCCGGCGGGATCGTCCTCGCCTTCGCCGCACCTTGCCCCGCACAGGATTCGCACGTCTCCCACCAGGCGCCGCCGCTGCCGCGCGGGCTCGTCGAGCGTCCGCTCGCGCTGCGGACCGGCATCGGCGCGGCGCACGACGCGGTGACGACCACCTCACCGCAGGCGCAGGCCTTCTACGATCAGGGGCTCGCGTACCTGCACTCGTACGTGTGGCTTGAAGCCGCGCGTTCGTTTCACCAGGCACTGAAGCTCGATCCAGGACTGTCGATGGCCGAGGTCGGGTTGAGCTACGCCTACATCGAGCTGAACGCCCCGGCGGCCGCTCGCGCGGCGTTCGAGCGCGCCCGCGCCTCTGCGCGCGCCGTCTCGGAGCACGACCGGCGCCACATCGACGTCCGCGCGGCGCAGATGGCGGCCGAGGACGCGCCGCACGACGCTGTCAGGCTCGCCTCGTACCGCAAGGCGCTGGACGAAGCGCTCGCCGGGCAGCCGTCCGACGAAGAGCTCTGGCTGCAGCGCGGCGTCGCCGAATCAGCCGACCCGGCGGATCGCGGACAGGGCGGCACGGCCGGCTCTGAGCGCTTTTACGAGCGGGCGCTCGCGCTGGCGCCGACGCACTTCGCCGCGCAGCATTTTCTCGCGCATGCGTTCGAGAACACCGGCCGTGTGGACCAGGCGCTGGCGCACGCCGCGGTATACGCCGGCATGGCGCCCGCCATCCCGCACGCGCACCACATGCACGGCCACGCGCTGCGGCGCGCGGGCCGCATCGACCAGGCGGTGGCCGAGTTCGAGGCGGCCGACCGTCTCGCGGTCGAGTACTTCACGACGGAAGACATTCCGGTCGAGTTCGATTGGCACTATCATCACAACCTCGATCTCCTGGCGACCTCCTATCAGTACCTCGGGCAGATGGGAAAGGCGGAGCGGCTGCTGAAAGCGGCGTTCGCGATTCCGTCAGCGCTGGCCGGGCAGGAGTTCAACAAGCGAGAGTGGCCGATGTTCCTGCTCGCGCTCGGGCGGGCCGCAGACGCGCTGGCCGCCGCCGACGTACTCGTCGCTCACGCGTCGCCCCTCATCCGCGCGACCGGCCACGTGGAAGCCGGTCACGCGATGCTGGCCGCCGGCCGCTTCGAGGCGGCCGCGAGTGAATCGAACGCGGCGTTGCGCGAGCTCGAGAGCGCCGCGGACGGCGGCGCGCTGGTGGCGCCCTCGCTCAAAGCGCTGCAGGGCGAGTTTCTTCTGCGCACCGGGCAGCGGGAGAAGGGACGCGCCATGCTCGACGAGGTCGTCCGGACCGTGCGCGCGGCGCCCGGACCCGACGCCTGGGTCCAGGCGCTCTTCACGCTCGACGCCATCGCGCGCGCGGCGCGCGAGGTTGGCGACTGGGAATTCGCCGGGCGTGTCGCCCGTCACATGTTCGAGCACGACCCTGGGTACGCCGGCACGCATTACGCGCTCGCGCTCGTGGCCGAGCACGCGGGCGACGGCCGCTCGGCGCGTGCGGAGTTCGCCCTCGCCGAAGAGTACTGGAGCAAGGCGGATCCCGGCTTGCGTGAGCTGGCCGATCTCCGAGCACGAAAACGAGAGTGACCATGAAGCGCCTTGCCACCGCCATCGCCGGCCTCGTCTGTGCCCTGTCGATCCTGCATGGTCAGGATCCGACCACGTTGCGCGGACCGGATCCGTCGCCGGCGGCCGGCTTCCATCACGTCCACCTCAATTCGGCCGACCCTTCCAAGGCGATTGCGTTCTACACGAAGACGTTCGACGTGACGAAGAGGGCCAGCCTCGCCGGGTGGGATGGCATCCAGAGCGAGCACATGTACCTGCTCTTGACCGAGGTCGCCTCGCCCGCGCCCGCCGAGCTGAACACGGCCGTCTGGCACTTCGGGTGGGGCAGCCCGAACATGGAGGTGGAGTACCCGACGCACGTGGCCAACGGCGTACCGTTCGAGACCCCGATGACGAAGCTCGGATCGGGCATGCTCTTCGCCTACATGAAGGCGCCGGACGGCAACCTCGTCGAAATCAACACGTCACAGACCCACGCGTTCCTCCACGTGCACCTGTACAGTGCGGCGCCGCTGTGCGCGGCGGAGTGGTACGAAACACACCTCGGGGCGCGGCGGCCGCAGGGTCGCGGGCTTCCGCCGCCGGCCGACTGCCGCGTGCCGTTTGCCGCGCCGAGCGAGCCGCTCGGCCTGATCCGCCAGCCGGCGGCGACCGTGCGGCTCGACGACATCAACCTGATCATCTACCCGCAGCAGAAGCCCGCTCCGCTCGTGTCGACGCGCGGTCACGTGAATGATCACATCGCCGTGAGCTATCCGAACGTCCCGGACGCGCTCGACCGTCTCCGAAAGATGGGTGTCAAGGTGCTGGAGGACGTACACAATTTCGGTAACACTACAACCAGGGCCGCGATGATCGAGGGGCCCGACCGACTCGCGATCGAGCTGGTCGAACGTTAAGTCGGTGTTTGGCGCGTGGGCTGGCCCAGCGCGCGAGTAAAGGATGACAATCATGACGCACATCTGTGTTCGAGCAACGACCGTGACGATGGCCGTGGCCTTTGCGGTTCTCATGGTCGCCTCGACCGCCGGGGCGGCGCAGGCCGCCGCCACAGTCGACGTGACTGGCAAGTGGGCGTTCACGGTCGAGACGACCGCCGGTTCGGGGACGCCGAACTTTACCTTCAAGCAGGACGGCGAAAAGCTGACCGGTCACTACTCCGGTCAGCTCGGAGAGGCCGATGTCACGGGGACCGTCAAAGGTCAGGCCATCAGCTTCACGTTCACGGCCGACGTCGAGGGCAACAAGATCGCCGCCACCTACGCCGGCACCGTCGAGGGCAAGGACGCGATGAAGGGCACCGTCAAGCTCGCCGGCCTCGGCGAAGGCACGTTCACCGGAAAACGGCAATAAGACGACGGCCGGTCGCGCTGTCGGCCGATCAGCGCAGCTCCTTCTCATGGTCTTCGCGCAGCCTGAACTTCTGGATCTTGCCCGACGCGGTCAGCGGGAACTCGGCCACGAACCGGATGCGGCGCGGGACCTTGTAATGTGAGATGCGCGCGGCGCAGAATGCGATGACGTCGTCGCAATCGACGGCGGCCGCCGGCTGCAGGCGAATACTGGCGGCGACCTCCTCGCCGAAAAAGCCGCTCGCCACGCCGTAGACCGACGCGTCCGACACGCCGGGATGCTGCCGGAGCAGATCCTCGACTTCCTTCGGGCTGATGTTCTCGCCGCCGCGTATGATGATGTCCTTGATGCGGCCGGTGATCCGCACGTAGCCGTCTGGGTCGATCGTCGCCTCGTCCCCGGTCCGAAGCCAGCCTTCGCCGTCGATGGCCGCGCGCGTGGCCTCCAGGTTGTTGTAGTACCCGCGCATCACGTTGTACCCGCGCACGCACAGCTCCCCAGGGCGATCGACGGGCTGTGCGGCTCCGGTGGCGGGATCGGCGATCTTCGTCTCCATCTCGGGCAGGACCCGCCCGACCGTCTGCGTCCGGCGGGCGAGTGTGTCGCCGCGCAGCGTCTGCGTGATGCCCGGCGACGCCTCGGTGAGCCCATATACGATCGTCATCTCGTCCAGATGCATGTCCGCGATCACTCGCTTCATCAGCGGTTCCGGGCAGAGCGCGCCTGCCATGATTCCCGTCCGCAGCGAGCGCAGATCGAAGCGCGAGAATGCCGGATCCTCGAGCTCCGCGAGAAACATCGTCGGCACGCCGTAGAGCGCCGTGCAGCGCTCGCGCTCCACGGTCTCGAGTACCTGGCGCGCGTCGAAGCTTTCGACGACGCACAGGGTGGCGCCGTGGGTGTATGCGCCGAGGACGCCAATGACGCAGCCGAAGCAGTGGAACAGCGGTACGCAGAGGCAGAGCCGATCGACGGGCGTGTACGCCAGGCCGCGACCCAGCCAGTAGCCGTTATCCACGATGTTCCGGCTCGTCAGCATCACCCCTTTCGGGAAGCCCGTCGTCCCGGAGGTGTACTGCACGTTGATCACTTCGTCTGGGCCAACCTGCCGCTCTCGGGCGTCGAGATCCGCGTCACTCGTCGCAGGCGCCCGGGTCCGCAGAGCGTCGTACGCCATGACGCGCGGCGCTCCCGCAGGCGGGCCGTCGCCGATGACGATGACGCGCTCGAGCGCCGGCGGGCCGGACGCGTCCCCTTTCAACGCGCCGATCTCGTCGAGTATCCCGAGGTAGTCGAGGTGTTTGAACCCGCGAACAGTGACGAGCGTCGCCGCCTCGCACTGGCGGAGCAGATAGTCGATCTCGTGCGCGCGCACGGCGGTGTGGACGGTGACGAGGATCGCGCCGATCTTGGCGAGCGCAAACTGCAGGACGATCCACTCGGGCACGTTGTGGGCCCACAGCGCGACGCGCTCGCCGCGCGCGACGCCGCACGCCATCAGGCCGCGCGCGATCAGGCGCGCTTCGGCCTCGAGCTCGGCGAACGTCAGGCGCAGGCCGCGATGCGCGTAGACGAGCGCCTCGTGGCCAGGCAGCGCCGCTGCCAGGCGTGTGGGAAGGGCGCCGACCGTGAGGCCGCAATAGGGAGGATCGATCGTTCCGCCGTCGCGAGTCATGTCATCGCGGGCCGGCGGCCTCCGCGCGGGCGGGCGTCATGGCCGGTTCACGCCGGCGGTGGGCCGCTGCGGGCGATGCTGAAACCGCTCCAGAAAATCGAGCTGAGCCTTCAGCAGATGCGTGCGGACCTGCGGCGTGTCGCCCAGATCCATGTACGGCTCGGCGTTGAGGTCGTACGCCGTCCACGCCGGCAGCCCTTTGCCGTTGGGGTCGCCGGTCGTCGCAAAGTTGACCCAGTAGCTCGACATCTGGTCGGCCAACCGGCGATCGACGTCCATCCAGGCTGGCCGGGCGTTGTTGAAGACGTATGCGATCTCGCTCGCGTGATACGCGCCGAGCTGCGGGTTCGGGTTCGGCGTGACGTGGGTGAACTGGTACAGGTACGCCTTCGACCCACCGGCCACCGTCAGTCGCGCCCAGGTCCGCATGTTCAGCGTGAACAGCGCATCGCGCTGGCTGCCGAGCCACGAGTCCCTGACGTCGGCGTCGCTCGTCACCGGGTACACGGCGTCGAAGTCCTTCACCATGTCGCCGTACTGCGCCGCGACGCGCGTGCGGTACTCCTCGAGCGTCTTCGGCCACGAAGCGGGAACGGTGAGCGTCGTCATCTCGTTCGCGTTCGAGCCGGCGATGATCGCGACGTTGTTGTGCGTCTTCCGCGCGAAGATCGTCCGGACCTCGTCTGGGAACACCCAGCCGTCCACGGTTTCCTGGGTCCGGAAGCCGGCAATCGCCACCAGCTTGTCGGCCGGGACGGCGCGCAGCGCCGCCAGGGAGTCGACGCCGGCCGTCTTGGCGAAGGCGACGCCCGCTTTGTCGGCCGACGTCACGCCGTTCCGATCGTCGCTCAAGAACGCGCCATACGTGAACCTGGCACCGCTCTCGCCGATGGCTCGGACGAACAGCCCTTTCGCCAGCGGCGATGCCACGAGCGTGTTCACGCTCCACGAGCCAGCCGATTCGCCGAAGATCGTGACGCCGGCCGGATCGCCGCCGAACGCCGCGATGTTCCTCTGCACCCACGTGAGCGCGGCGATCTGATCGAGCACACCGTAGTTGCCGGACGCGTGGTGCGGCGACTCGGCGGTCAGTGCCGGATGCGCGAGGTAGCCGAGCGGGCCGAGGCGATAGTTGATCGTCACGACGACGACGCCTTTCTTCGTGAGGGCCGATCCGTCGTAGGTGGGCGTCGCCCCGGAGCCGCGCGTCAGCGCGCCGCCGTGAATCCACACCATGACCGGCCGCCTGTCGCCTGCGTTGGCGGCTGTCCAGACGTTGAGATAGAGACAGTCTTCGCTCTGCGGTTTGGGCGGGGCTGCGTAGATCGAGCCCGGCGGGTACGGCGTCTGTGGGCAGTCGGGCCCGAACGCGTCGGCCGCACGCACGCCGCTCCACGCGGCGGCCGGCTGTGGCGGGCGCCACCGCAGATCGCCGACCGGCGACGCGGCGTACGGGATGCCTTTGAAGATGCGGACGCCGTTGGCGGCGGTGCCCGAAATCGACCCGCCCTCGGTACGAACGGTGTCGCGCGCGGCGGCGAGCGACAGACACGCGCAGGCGCCGGCGACCGCGGACATCGACAGCCATGTACGACGGGACATACGGTGACCTCCAGAATCAACGGGATAATCCCGCGCGCCTCACGACGTGGTCACGCGCGCTTGAACCTTCTCGAGGAAATCGAGTTGCGCCTTCCGTAAATGGTTGCGCTCCCGTACGGGGTCGCCGAAGTCGAGATACGCCTCGTTCTGCGGATCGTACGGCGTCCACGTCGGCAGTCCCCGGCCATTGGGATCGCCGGTCTTGACGAAGTTCGCCCAATAGCTCGACATCTGGGCGGCCAGCCTCCGATCGACGTCCGTGTAGGTGAAGTTCGCCTCGCGCGGATCGCCGAAGCCGAGGGCGTCGAACACGTAGGGCAGCTCTCCGGCGTGGAACGCGCGCAACGCCTTGCTGTTCGGGTGCGGGGGGATGTGGCTGAACGAGTAGAGGTACGCCTTCGAGCCCGCCGCGACCGTCAAGCGGGCCCACGTCCGCATGTGCAGCGTGAAGGTCGTGTCGCGGGCGGCGCCGAGCATCGCCTCCGCGATGTCCGCTTCGCCGGTGACGCCGTACGCGGCCTCGAACTCCGTGGCCAGGTCGCCGTACTGCGTCTCGATGCGTCGGCGGTACTCCTCCATCGTTTTCGGCGCGAGCGCGGCGCCCACCAGCGACGTCATCTCGTTCGCGTTCGATCCGACGAGGACGGACACGTTGTTGTGCTTCTTCTGCGTGACGATCGCCTGGATGTCGTCGGGCAGCACCCAGCCGTCCACATTTTCCTGCGTTCTGAAGTTGCCAGTCGCGATCAGCTTCTCGGCCGGCAGCGCGCGCAGCGCCTTGATGGACTCGGCGCCCGCGTCCGTCGCGAACGCGAGCCCGACTTTGTGGGCCGACATCACGCCGTGCCGGTCCTCAGTCAAGTGCGCGCCGCGTTCGAAGCGGCCGCCGCTTTCGCCGATCGCGCGGGCGAAGAGTCCCTTGGCGAGCGGCGTCGCGACCAGCGTGTTCACGCTCCACGACCCGGCGGATTCGCCGGCGATCGTCACCGTGCCCGGGTCGCCGCCGAACGCCGCGATGTTGTTCCGCACCCAGCGCAACGCCGCGATCTGATCCAGCACGCCGTAATTGCCGGATGCGTGGTGGGGCGACTCCGCGGTCAGCTCGGGGTGCGCGAGATAGCCGAGTGGCCCCAGCCGATAGTTCAGCGAGACGAGGACGATCCCTTTTCGTGCCAGGGGCGTTCCGTCGCGCACGTCGCTGTAGCCCGAGCCTCTCGTCAACGCGCCGCCGTGAATCCAGACGAGCACCGGCTGGCGGTCACCGGCCTTCGCGGTGGTCCAGACGTTGAGGAAGAGGCAGTCTTCGCTCTGTGGCTGCAGCGGTCTGATGTAGATGGAGCCGGCCGGATACTGCGTTTGGGGACATTCCGCGGCGTACGCCGATCCGTCGCGCACGCCGTGCCACGGGACGACGGGTTGAGGAGGCTTCCAGCGCAGATCGCCGACCGGCGGGGCGGCGTACGGAATGCCTTTGAAGACGCGGACGCCGCCGGCGGCCGTGCCGGAGACGACGCCGCCTTCGATTTTGACTGTCGTGTCGGTCGCGAATGCCATCCAGCTACACGCGACGGCGAACGCCGCGCTCAGAAACATGCGGACGATCACGGTTACTTGCTACCGTGGGTTCTTCGCGCCACCGGTCGACGGCGTGGCGGCACCGTCCACCGTGTACGTGAAGTAGCCGATCATCATTTCTTCCCACGTTTGATCGCCCCAACGGACGGTCGCCTTGGGATCCGGATTGTTCGGGTTCGCGGTCGAGTTATCGAAGTGCGCCGTCACGTGGAGCTTCGACCCTTTGGGCAGGCGGAGCGGTTCGGTCAGCCAGAAATCGCTCTGCCAGCCGAAATCGAAGCGCGGCACGTTGAGGACGATTTCGCTCCGGCCGTCCGGATACTCCGCGCGGAACTGCATGTCCTTCCCGCGCAGGTGCATGTGCGGGTGCATCGTCCAGACCTTGACGTCGTCGGTGAAAGTGGCTTCGGCCTCGACCAGCTGGTTGCCCTCGCCCGGGGCAATCGCGAACTGGGCGTTCGCAATCATGCCGGTCCGCAGTTCGGTCTGTGGCGGCTCCTTTGCGAACACCAGCCCGATCTTCGACCGGTCCGTGCTCGGCCGGCCGTTGGTCGTGTAGTGCATCTGGAAGATCAGCGTCGCTCCGGCCTTGAGCCGCTTGGCTTGGCCCTTCGGGTAGATGGGCGCGTCCTCGCCGACCGCGTTGTTGACGAAGACGACGCCGGTCCGGCGCGGTGCCTGGGCCCCGGCGGCCCGCTGCGGCAGCGGGCGCGGCGGCGGCGCCTGGCCGTCCGGGAAAATCGCGCGGACCTGCATCGCCGCCGGCCGACTGAGGCCGTCGTCGACGTGCACGGTGGCGTGATGGACGTGCTCGCGGTCGCCGACTCTCACTTCGCCGGCGGCGATCCACTTGTCTTCCGTGAAATTCGTCTTCACTTCGAAGTACTGGTAGTCCACAGTGCCGTCGGCCGGAATCTGGAACTCGACCGGCATCTCGAACACCGCGTCCGGCGTGCCGATCTGCCAACCGTCAGCGAGCGGCGGCAGCGCGGGCACGTCGGCCGGATTGCCCTGACGCGCCCCGGCGTTCACCCACTGGACGATGGTGTCGACGTCCTTCTGGCTAAGACGACGGTCGTTCCTGAACGTGCCGTAGTGCGGATCGGCGAACCACGGCGGCATCTCGCCGGCCACCACCTTCTCGCGGATCGACTTCGCCCACGGACGCACGTCGCGATAGCTAATGAACGACATCGGTCCGATCTCACCAGGCCGATGGCACGTGACGCAGTTCTTGTACAGAATCGGCGCGACGTCTTTGCTGAAGGTGGGCGCATTTTCCTGCGGCGGCGCCTCGCGCTGACGCGCCGGCTCCTGCATTCCCGCGAGCGCCACGCCGCCCAACCAGACGGCACCGGCGAAGATGGCTCCACGCGCCCGGAGGGTCATGGCTTGCCGGCGGTCGGCGTTGCCGAACCGCTCTCCACGGTGTAGGTGAAGAAGCCGATCATCATCTCTTCCCACGTCTGGTCACCCCAGCGAACCGTAGCTTTGGGATCGGGATTGTTCGGATTCGCGCTCGAGTTGTCGAAGTGCGCCGTCACGTGGAGCTTCGATCCCTTCGGCAAGGTGATCGGCTCGGCGAGCCAGTAGTCGCTCTGCCAGCCGAAGTCGAACCGCGGCACGCGCAGCACGATCTCGCTCTTGCCGTCGGGATACGTGGCAGTGAAGGTCATGTCCTTGCCGCGCAGATGCATGTGCGGGTGCATCGTGTAGATCTTCACGTTGTCGGTGAAGCTGGCTTCGGCTTCGATCTGGTATTCCCCGGCGCCCGGCGGAATGGCGAACTGCGCGTTCACGATCATCCCCGTACGGATTTCCTTTGGCGGCGGCTGCTTCGCGAAAATGAGACCGATCTTCGTCCGGTCCTTGCCCGGCGCGCCGTTGGTCACGTAATGCATTTGGAAGACGAGCGTCGATCCCGCGGGGATGCGCTTGGCCATCCCCGTCGGGTACATCGGCGCATCTTCGCCCACGGCGTAGTTCAGGAGCATGTTGGCGCCGGCCCGGCGCGACGCCCGCGCAAACTGCGCCCGCTGTGCCTCGGTGGGCTGGCGCGGCGGCGCCGACGGCTGGCCCTGAGCGACGATCGCTTTCACTTCCATCACGGTCGGCCGATTGCTCTTCTCCGGCTCGATCACCGACACGATGGAATGGTGGACGTGCTCGCGATCGCCCACCCGGACTTCGGCGGCCTGAATCCACTTGTCCTCTTTGAAGTGCGTCGGCACCTCGAAGTACTGGTACTCGATCGTGCCGTCCGGATCGGCGAACCACGGCGGCATCGCCCCGGCCGCCACCTTTTCGCGGATGGACTTCGCCCACGGCCGCACGTCGCGGTAGCTGAGGAGCGACATCGGTCCGATCTCGCCAAGCCGATGGCAGGCGACGCAGTTCTTGTAGAGGATGGGGGCGACGTCCTTGGTAAACGTCGGCGCGTTCTCGGTCGGCGGCACGCGCGGGTCGCGGGGTGCCGCCTGCTCGGTCGCGACGATCGCTGCGCCTCCCAGCCACGTGCCGACTGCCAGGACCAGGACCGTTCGAACGCCCGCAAATCTCATGGCCGCTCCATTACTAGATGATGGTCCCGGAAATTCTACGCTGTCGGCCGTTCGGAGGCAACGAAATCCGTTACCGACCGTCCGGTCGGTTGGCCTCGACGCCGAAGGCCAGGAGCACGTTCCCCGGGCGGCCGCCGAAGGCGCCGTAGCCGGAGTTCACGTACAG
>WNFI01112843.1_pt1 | contig 14649 bp, 14 predicted proteins | sample 5400471 | NCBI WGS metagenome assembly WNFI01 (sample SAMN13153348, study PRJNA577476) | soil metagenome | isolation source: 100 cm saprolite on Douglas fir-dominated hillslope | place: USA:California | collected 2013-09-17
GGCTTCATTGCTATCGCTCTCACAGCCAGCCTGACCTATCTACGCAACCGGCCCGATCGCGGCCAGCTGGTCGAGATCCTGCCACCGGACAACGCCGAGCTCGATCTCCGGGCGTGGGTCCATCTCTTTCAGGGCCTGTACGGCATGTCCCGGCCCTGGTGGAAGCGATGGCTGTTCGGCCAGCCGTCAATTGCGCTCGAGCTGTTCGCAGACGGCGGCGTGATCACGCCGCGCTGCTGGTTCCCCGAAGAGCTGGAGCCACTCGTGACCGCGCAGCTACGAACCGTTCTCCCTGGCTGCGTGATCCAGGAAGGGACGGCCGATCAGTTCAGGAGCGAGCGGCACGCCGCCCGTTCGCGCATGCAACTCTGGCGCGATCCGCTCTGGCCGCTGGCTGCGGGCAAGGCTGGCGCGCTCGGCGCCGTCGCGACGTCGATGGCCGCGGCCGGTAGTGCGGTCGTACAGATCGTGCTCAGCCCCGACATTGGTTGGCAGCGGCGCGCCCTGGTCCGCCTCGATCAGCTCGCCGGCTTGCCAACGACCAGCAGCGTGCTGATGCGCATCGTCTTCTGGCCGATCGGTGCCCGGTGCTCCGCGATCCTGCCAGAGCCGGTCGCCGATCCGATTCGCAAGCCGCGTAGCCACCTTGAACCGATGCCGCCGGCTGACAAGCCGGCAAGCCCCGGCTACGTGGCCGAGATCCGGATTAAGGCGTGGAGCGCCACGCGCGGCCAGGCCAAGCATTCCGTGCAAGCGATTGCCTCAGGCTTCCGCAGCCTCGACGGCGCGAACGGACTCCGGCCGGCCCGGGTGTGGTTCGGTCGCCACTTCGATCGGGTCTTGGCCGCGCGCTCGGGGCCTGGTCAGGCCACCTCGATCCTGGTCGCCGACGAGCTCGCCCAGGTGTTCCACCTGCCGTGCGGCAGCGCCAACCTTGCGACGGCGCCGCTGGCGCTCGCGCCGATGCCCGGTCTGGCCGGCAACGGCAAGGTGCTCGCGGTCGCCGACATCGGCGGCGAGTCGATCTCCATCGCCCAGGAGAACTGCCGGCACCACATCCACGTGCTCGGTCCGACGGGTTCGGGGAAGAGCACGCTGCTCCTCAACCTCGCACTCGACGACATCCGGGCGGGCCGGGGCGTCGGCGTCATCGACCCTAAAGGCGACCTCGTTCGCGCACTCCTTGAACGCATCCCCGAATCGGAATGGGATCGTGTGATCCTCGTCGATCCTGCGCAACGCGACCGGCCGATCGGGATCAACGTCCTCGAGTGCGACGACCCCGACCTACACGACCTCGTCTGCGACCAGGTCGTGGCCATCTTCAAGAAAACGTACGAGCGCTATTGGGGGCCGCGAACCGACGACATACTCCGAGCCGCCATTCTCACGTTGCTGCGGACGCGAGGAACGACCCTATGCGAGGTCCCGCTGCTGCTCCTCAAACCTGCGGCGCGCAAGCACTTCCTGAAAGACCTTCGCGATCCCGTCGGGCTCGGTCCGTTCTGGAAGGAGTACCAGGCGACGCCCGAGGCTCAGCGCCTGCAGCTGGTGGGCCCGCTGCTGAACAAGCTGCGCTCCTTCCTGCTCCGACGAACCGTCCGCAACGTACTCGGCCAGTCGACGTCGACCGTCAACCTAGCCGACGCGATCGACAAGAACAAGATCTTGCTCGTCTCGCTGGCCAAAGGCGTGCTCGGCGAGGAGACGAGTCGACTCGTCGGTTCGTTCATGGTCGCCCGCCTTTGGCAGGCGTCGATGGAGCGGGCTGGGCGCCCCGAAGCCTGGAGGCCCGACTTCAACCTCTACCTCGACGAGTTCCAGAACTACCTGCACCTCCCCCAGAGCCTCGACGAGGTCCTTGTTGAGGCCCGTGGTTACCACATCAGCCTTGTGCTGGCGAATCAGCATCTCGGCCAGCTGGCTGGCCCGACGCGCGAGGCGCTGGCCTCCAACGCTCGTACGCGCGTCGTCTTTCAATGCGGCCAGGAGGATGCCCGCTACCTCGCTCGGGAGTTCGACCCGTGGCTTGAGGAGCGGCATCTGCGCAACCTCCAGCCGTACCAGGTGGCGGTCCGGATGTTCTCGTCCGGACACACGGCGCGCCCGTTCACCGGTCGCACCCGGCCCGCGTCCGACGCCCTCGGCGCGGACCACTCAGAGCGGCTCGTCGACAGCGCCTTGGAGCGATACGGCCGATCGCGCGATGTGGTTGAAGTCGAAATCGCGACCCGGCTGGGCCGGTTCGGATTCGACAACGGTAGCGAGGAGGCGGCATTGTGACCCGCGATCGGGCGGCGTCAGGTGCGGCGTCAGGTGCGGCGTCAGGTGCGGCGTTTCATATGGCGCCGGGCCTCGCAATTCAGAACCGAGTTCGGACTGCATCAGGACAGTCCCCTCAATCGACTCGTCCGCGACTCCTCCGACGAATCGATCCGGAAGCGGATGTCCTACCTGCTCCCTCCGACGTCGTCGAGCTGATGGCAACGCTCACCGCTCGGGATGTGGGGATCCTTGCGTCAATACGTCAGTACCGCTATTTGAACGTCGACCAACTGCATAGGCTCTTCTTCGACAGCCAGCGTCGCGCCCAGGCACGCACCCAGTGGCTCCGCGAGCACCATCTCCTCCACCGCTGGGCAGCATCCGACATCAGCACGCTGCACCGACTCCCGTCCGTGTTCTCCGTATCGCCGCGGGGGGCCGGCGTGCTCGCGGCCTGCCAGGACCAGCCGTCCCGACCTCATGTTGAACGTGCCCGGCACGCCCGCGACCACTGCTTTCATATGGTCCACGACCTGGAGGCCAACGGCTTCTTCGTGGACCTCGCCGCCGCCTGCATTCACCTTCGCGAGGTCGGCCTCTACCACTGGGTTGGCGAGGAAGACTGCCGGCGCCGATTTCGAGCCGAGCTTGCGCCGGATGGTTGGGGTCGCCTTCTCACGCCGGCCGGGGAGGTCCTCTTCTTTCTCGAGTGGGATCGGGGGACCGAGTCGCCGGCACGGATCGCCGCGAAGGCGAGTAGCTATCTCTCCTACTTCGCCGACAAGGAAGCCGCCGATCTGAATCACGTGCTGTTCGTCGCGCCAGGCCCGGCGCGCGAAGAGTCGATCCGTTCCGTCATCGATCACCTTCTGCCCGGCGGCGTGACGACCTGCACGTTTTCGGTCACGCATGCCGAACGGCTCGCCGTCGACGGATCCATCGGAGCGATCTGGCGCCGGGCGGAAGGCGATGGCGATCGTATCTCGATCCTCGACCTGCCGCCACGTCCGCGCAGCCTCCGGCCGATCGCCGACTGCATCGCCAAACCGGACTGGTGGGAGCGCCGACCAGGAGGAGGGGCCGGGGCATGATCGATCGCCTTCGCCGGCTGCTGATCAAGCGGGGGCCAGAGTCTGACCCCCGACGCACGCGGGGCCGCCGCTGCCCGCAGCTTGTCGTTCTGCAGGGAGGACTCTCCGATCGTGACTCCCGTCCTCTGCCGCCGAGCGGCCGACCCGGAGGCCAAGCGGCATGAACCGCGAATTAGGTCAATCTATGTCAAAAGCCTCCGAACTCGAACGCAACCCGTTTCGCCCAGGAATGGGTTTGGAGCCGCCGTATCTGGCCGACCGCCAGTACCAGCTCCAGCGGTTCGCACGCTACCTGAACGGATTCGCCGAGTTCCCACGCAACGTTCGCGTGGTTGGGCTCAGGGGGGTTGGCAAGACCGTTCTCCTTCAGCGCTACGCGGCCCTCGCCGAGGAGTCGGAGTGGGTCGTGGTCAGGCGCGAGCTCGGCACCGACCTCCAGGATGAAGCCGCCTTCGGTCTTGCTGTCCTCGATGACTGTCGCTTCGCTCTCGATCGGGTAGCGCGGCGCACAGCAGCAGCGAGGCATTCGAAGGCCGCCATCGCGCACGCCCTCGACTTGCTCGGTGGCATCAGCGTTGGGCTGGCCGGCATCTCTCTGACGGTTCGGATGCCTTCAACTGCAATTCGCCAGCGCCCAGTCCTGTCCGACCAGCTGTTCTCCGCTCTCGAAGCTACCTGCCGCACCGCCGCGTCAGCGGGACGCCGGGGCGTAATCCTCTCCTACGACGAGGCGCACCTTCTCCGCGATTCAGCGAACCAGAAGCAGTTCCCGCTGAGTGCCTTGCTCGCCGCCGTGGCTCGGGCTCAGCGGGAGTCGATTCCGGTGATGCTTGTCGTCTGCGGCCTCCCTCCGCTGACTGACAACCTGGCCCTCGCCAAGAGCTACTCGGAGCGGATGTTCCAGGCCGAGGTCCTTGATGCGCTTCGGCCGCCGGAGGATCAGCACGCCTTCGAAAGGCCGCTGTCCGAGAGCCACCGCGACTTCGAGCCCGAGCTGATCGAGGCCGTCCGCGGTGACGCGCGGGGTTATCCATTTCACATTCAATTCTTCGGCGCACTCCTCTGGGACTCGGTCCCGCTGTCGGAACCGATCACGAAAGAGCACTTCCGATCGCTGCGCCCGGCCATCCTCGAGGCTCTCGATCACGCCTTCTTCGATGCACGGCTGGCGCGCACTTCCAACTGGGAGCGGCGCCTGTTGATCGCCATCGCGGTCGACGGCGAGTCGTCGCCGATTCGATCGGTGCTCAACCGGATGGAAGCGGATCACCCAGGGACGAGCCGGCTGGTGGCCCGACTGGTGGCCAAGGGCCTCGTCTATAAACCCGAGCGCGGCCGATTGGCGTTCACCGTCCCCCTCTTCGGTGACTACCTGCGCCGGAAGGCAATCGCCGATGGGTGACAGCAATCTCGTCATGGTTTTCGTCGACGCGATCGAGCCCTGTCCGATCCAGCCACGCGTCAATGTTTCTGTCGACCTGGTGGCAAAGCTGGCCGCCTCGATGAAGGCCGGGCGACACGAGCCCGTTCTCGACGTAGAGCCGGTGTCCGGCCGGCACGGCCGCTACCAGATCGTGTGCGGAGAGCAGCGCTGGCGGGCGGCGCTCCAGGCTGGGCTGGTCCAGGTTCTTGTTCGCGTCCACCGCCGCCTCGGCTACTTGGAACGACTCGAGAAGCAGTACGAGGAGAACCGCCTTCGCGCGGACCTCGACGCCGTGGAAGAGGCTCACTGTTTTTTGCTCGACAAGACCATCCGCGATATCCAGGTCGCCGAGAGGCTGCTCCGCGATGCCCTGGTTCCGTTCCAACCTCTCAACGAACGGCGGCTAACCAGACGCGAGGAGTTCGGCGCCCATCTGGATGTGTTGAAGCGCCTTCTCGTGCGGCGCAAGGTCCACGTCGTAAAGACTGAGTCGGGCCCCGCGGCCGGCCAGCTGTCGCCCTGGTGTGAGACCGAGAAGGCGCTCGGCATCTCGGAGTCGCAGCGCAAGGCCAAGCTTGGCATCCTTCGTCTCGATCCCGCCCTGCAGGAACAGGTGCGATCGCTCCCCGCTGAGCACGCGGTTCAGATTGCGCGGCTGGCGGACAGGGATAAGCAAGCGGTTCTCGTCCAGCACGCTGCGGAACTCACACACAGGCAGATGCGGGCCGCGGTCGACTGTCTTCTCCGCGATTCGACCAAGGGCGTCGCCGAGGCCGCCGACCCGTTCGCCTTCGAGGCCCGACTGGCCGCCGTTGCCGACCTCTGTCGCCAGCTGGCGCGCACGCTCCGCAACTTGCGCTCGATCGTGAGCGACGACGAGCGCTCCGCTGTGGGCGAAGTGCTGGCCAACCTTCGCCACGAGTTCGACGCCTTCGAGGAAACGGCGGCATGAGCACGTCCTGCGGTTTGATGTGCGATCGCTGCCCAGCCGCCAACCGCTGCGGGCGCACGCCGAACTTCTGCCTCCGTGGCCGCTGCGGCGACTGCGCTGACCCGTTGCTCCGCATGGGCGTGCGTCAGGCAGTCATCGACCACCTCGGCGGCCTGGACCTGGCCTGGCGTCGGCCGGTTCGCCATCCCCAGCCGGCGGACCTACCTGATCACCTTCCGGTCCTGGTCCAGGCCTATGCAGACACGGTGGATGTGCCGTGGGTGGCGCTGCACGGAGGGCGCGTCTTCGGCGCCGCCGGCCGGGGGATCACGCCCAAACACCGCATTCCGCTCAGCGACGCGTACCGGCTCGGGACCAACACGAGAATCGCCCTGGAGCTGTACGTTGAGGACCGCGTTTTGGAGGGCCTCTGGTCCTCGCGGCGCACGATCATCCGCGAACTGCCGGCTCTTGGTTTCGATCTCATCCTGGCTCCGAACTTCTCGGTCTGGCGCGACCACTCGAGATTCGAGCAGCTGGTCCAGCAGCGCCGGGCGTTCGCCTTCTATCACGAGCTGCTGGAGGCTGGACTGCCTGCCGTCCCCGATGTCGGCTGGAGCCTCTTCGAACCTGACGGCCGCCTATGGGCAGAGTGGATCAACGGCCAGCCCGACCTGCGGGCGGTGTCGATCTTCTGCGGCGGGCGCAAGATCCACGCCGAGCGCCGCGCTCTGCGCGAAACCGTGGAGGACATAGCGCTCTTCCATCGAGCGGTCCGACCGGAGGTCATCTTCATCCTCGGCGGCGTCCACGCCCCAGAGCGTTTGGTCATGCTCCGCCGCGCAGCACCCGGACGTCGCTTGGTCGTCTGCAACGGGATGGCCTACGCCTGCGCGCAGCGCCGGCGGGTGCTCGGGCAGGCACCGGAGTTGGTCGCCAGATCCGCGCGCGAGTGCTTCCTTCTCAATTGCTCTCACAACGACCGCGTGTACGCCGAGATCCTCCGGACCCAGGAGGTCGGCGATGCCGTCTAAGGGCGGACGCGACCGGACGGCAGCCAACCTCACCCAGACGGTGCCGGTGGTGTCCGGGCCACCGCTGGTTCGCTCTCGCGTGGAATGGGCTAGCGCGGGATTCGCGGAGGCCGAGCTAGCCCGTCCCCTGCACCGTGGTGTCGACACCGAACGCTTCAATGAGCTCGCCGCCCGCCAGGATCAACTGACGCCCGAGGAGTCCGCCGAGCTCTACGGATATCGCCTTCGCAGGCTGATGTCACGCTTGCGCCGGCTCGATCGGGTGCGCGGGTCAGAGGACGAAGACTCGATTCGTAACGCCCTCGAAGACCTCGACCACAGAATCGAGGAGCTGCGTCGATTCGAAGCGGAGCGCAGCGCGATCGGACTGTCCACGGGTTACGAGGTCGATCTTTCCTCGCGCACAGCAGCCGTCGATCGCCTTCTCGAGCTCGCCCACCGTCGCCCACCCGGACTGATCGCCGGCACTGACGCTGCACCCCCTCAACCGACCGGGAGCATCCGAGTTTCCGACTACGCCTTCGCTCCCAGCCCGGGCGATGCTCCTGTGTACGTCCTTGTCCCCGCATCAATTCCCTCGGACGCTCTCGCGCGCAACGTCGAGGCTGTCGCGGGAGAGGGTGCGCAACTGCATCTGGTTCGTGAGCTCGCCGAAATCCCGCGTGACGCCGAAATCGCACCCCTAGTTATCAACTGGGGCGGCTCGGAGGCGATGCCGTCGGACCTCGTCATCATCAACCGACCGGAGGCAGTGCGGATCTCCTCCGACCAGGTGGAGTCCATCCGAAGGCTCGGCGACCTGGCCCCACGCACTGTTGCCCGGCCCGATCAGCTCGCCCTCCTCGGCTCCGAACGCGTGGTGGCAAAGCGTCGACACGGCGCGCGTGGAAGCGGGAAGACGGTCATCGCGTCCGACGCTGCTTGGAGCCAGCGTGTCCAGTACGACATGTTTCAGCAATTCATCCCTGATCGCCGGGAGTACCGGGTGTCGGTCCTGTCGGGCCGCATGGTGTCCGCATATTTGAAGCGGCCGCCCGAAAATGCGTCGCCCGAGAACCTGCGGCCGGACTGGACCTTCGAGCGCGCTCGACTAATGCCACGTGGGGTAGTCGCCGTAGCGCGCGAAGCAGCGCGGCGGGTTGGGCTGGACTACGCGGGCGTGGACGTAATCGAAGACACCCGTACCGGACGTGTCTACTGCCTGGAGGCCAACGCGGCGCCCGGGATGTCGGAAGAAACGTTGAGGAGTCTCTATGGCCACATTCAGAACACTCTCCGCGGGCGGCTCGCCCGTGCCAGCTAAATGCCGAGCAAGGGCGGCAGCCGCACGATGGCTACGGCAAGCGCACCGTCGGCAGTGGCAAGCGTGCTCGGGCCGGCCCTTGCATCGGCAGGAGTGGTTCACGCCCAAACAATGGCAGGCGCGGCTCGCGCATCGGCCATCGCCGACGAGCTCGAGGTTGCACCGGACGCCTTCGTCCGCGAGCTGGTCGAAGACCCTGCGATCGAAAGCCCCGAGTGGGCCGACCTTTACGCCCGCGCCGTGGTTCGCCGCCGCGAGGAGCGCGAACGCGTCGATCGCGAAGCTAGCGAGGCGCAGCTCCTTTGGGACGAGTTCCTCCGCACCCAGGGCCAGGACGTGCCAGAAGGCGAGCGATCGCTGGTCGCCAGCGACGAGCTACACGAACAGCTCCGGCGACTTGCGCATACGGCGGCGGCCGCTGAGTACGAGAGGGAGAACGTGATCGGCGACCCGAACCAGACGTTCGGCATCGAGATCGAATTCGACGGAGCTGATCCGAATGCAGTGGCCCGAGCGCTCTACGAGGCCGGCCTGGCCGCTTCCCCCAACCAGGAGCCGTACCACTCACAGCGCCGCGTTCCCGGCAAATGGGTGCTCGAGCACGACAGCACCGTCAACGGCGAGATCGTGAGTCCCGTACTAAACGACACGCCCGAGACATGGGAGCAGCTGGAACGCGTCTGCTCAATCCTGCGTACCCACGGCGCGCGAACCAGTACCCGGACCGGCGGCCATGTCCACGTCGGAGCCGACTCCGCGAACATGGATCACGACGTCAACCGCTTCCGCAAGGTCGCGGCTGCCTGTGCTTGGGCCGAGGACCTCATGTATCGCCTCGCCGCCGGCACCGGCCGCGGCGGAAAGCGGCACCGCGGTGCAGGCAGCGGCTACCGCTGGTGCGGACCTATGGGCTCGGGCCAATTCGAACAAGCCCAGAGCTTGAGCGACCTTGCGACGCGCGTCGGATCAAGCCACAGCTTCGGACTCAACTACGGGAACCTCCTCGAAAGCCGACGCACGATCGAGTACCGATACTTCGACTCGAGCCTCGATCCCGCGCGCCTTCAGGCCAATATCAAGCTCGCATGCTGGGTAACCAAGCGTGCGTCGACGCTGCCGGACTCGGCGATCCCCCAGGAGCGCGTACGACTAGGCACCCATGCGAGTGGAGCGGCCACCGAGCAGGGTGATGGCCTATTGCGACGGTTCGCCGACCTGATGTTCGTCCGTCCCAAGGACAAGCTGAAGCTCTACTGGCTCTACGAGCGCTCGGCGTGGCAGCCAGCAAGGACCGCGTGATGTACCGGCGTATCAATCCGTCCAGTCATCAAGAACTTACGCTCAGGATGCTCTTCCAGCCGACGGGCCGGGGACTCTTCCAACGTGCCTGCGAGGCGGACGGTTTTCGAGGTTTGGTGGCGGCGATTCTCGACGACCCCGCTTACGAGATCAGTGACGTCGAGACTCGGCTCGTAAATCGCCTTCGGCTCGCAGATGACATTGCATTGATGATTCAAATCGATGGAGCGAAACTCGCCATCGGCGATCGCGACGGCGCGGAGACGATCAACGTCGCCTCTGATGAGTCATTCATCCACTCGCTGGACCGGCTGGGTTTTGTTTCACTCGGCCCCAGTTCGACGGAAAAGCCATGACACCCAAAGCAACGCAGGAAAGCACTGTCCCATCGCCAACAAAGGAGGGGAGCATGGGCCCGAACGAGTCGATTGTGATCGGCCCAGGTGGCATGGTCGTCACTCTCGAAGCGCCGCTCCTCATCTCGGCCTGCGCCGCCCGGGGTTGGAGCCTGGCGGAGCTCGGCCGGCGCGCTGGTCTCTCACGACCAACTTTGATCCAGGCTCTGCGCGGCGAAGCCGTGCGACCAAAGACTGCATGGAAGATAAGGCGCGCCCTGGCTCAGGCCGAAACAGTTGAAGGGGGTTGCTAAGCGGAGTGGATTGGCAGATCGAGTGTTCGCGCGATCTTGTACTCGCTATCTTGCGTCTCGCGGTGTCCGACTACCTTGGCATCGCCTACGGGCACGATGAACCCGTTCCAATGAAATCAACAGTACGAAGCCGTAACCAGGAAGCCGAGCACTTTCTTAAGGGCCCATGGTGCGGCTACTTGAGCGATCTGATTGGGTTACCACCCGGAGTCGTGTGGCGTGAGGCCTCGCTCATCAACAGCAACGACTTCACGGCGGTGGATACGTCGCTCGCAGCATGAACACGACGGCTTTGGAGATCACTTCGATTTTGTCCTCACCACGCCGAGATCCCGGACAAGCGCGTACAGAGCCTTGACAATCTCGTAGGCAATGTGCGCCTCACCTCGCCCTGCTGTTGCTTCTTCGTAACACTTACCGACCGCAGCCCGCTTACCATCGTTCTCTTCCCAGGAAAGACCGGCGCCATCCGACACGCGGACGGTGCCGGCACGAGCGTCCACCCGGGCCATCGCCCAGCACCTATCGAGGGCGGCTTGGGCTCTAGCCGCCGCAGCCTCAGCCCGAGACGTTTGGGCTTCGAGTTCCGGTACCAGGAGCTGGTAGTGGTCGGGGCCGCCACGAATCTCCAGTTTCGCTGCGTACTCAGCGAGCGATCGAGCCTTCGTTGCCCATTGGTTGGCGGCGGAGGTCGAGACTGACACCCGGTACGCGAGGTAGTTGACGGTCCTGTACATGCCTTTAAATTGGACAACTCCCCATCAGCCGGACCGATCCGGGTTGAAACACACAATTAGTTGGCTACTCTTAGTTAGTCGATGCCTGACGATACAAAGAAGGCCAAACGCGTCGTGCCAGCGCTACAGCCGACGCATCCGGTAGTGGAGTCTCCCGTGCCGGGCTCGGACCCGCAACTCCAAGGGTCAAGAATCATCTACGGTGACCTCGGCGGCGAGCTCGTCTTCATCCCCCAGGCCAGAGCCGACGAACTCATCGCGGTTCGACTCGCGCTTGAAGAGTCAAAGACGTGGGGTGAGCTACGGGAGCGTCTGGCGCAGTGCTCGGCGGAGGCTCACCAATACATCGCCGAAATTGATGGGTATGGCGCCGACGATCTGTTCGAATCAGGTCAGATTGGTGCCATAGGGGATGGCGACTGGCCGCCCTGGCCAAAGCAAGAAATGCTCGCATGGGTACCGGACGATATCCGCGAGCGATTCGGCGAGATTCAGCGCACGATATTTAGCGGCGAGTCCCTTACCTTCACCGAAGCCCAGGCGCAATTGCTCGTAGCAGCCTTCGAGGCCAAGGGATTCATCGTCATCCGCGACGACAGTGCTGTGGCCAGCGCAAGCGGCTGGTAGCCCTTGAGCGATCACGGCAGCAAACAGTCCCATCATCATCCCGATGAGCTGCGCACAATCGAGGAACACCTGCAGACGGAGCATAAGCTCGAGGTTGTTCGACGTTACTTCGGCGCCTGGGCCGGCATTATTGCCAACACCTCCCGGCGGACCTTCAGCAACCGAGACATGTACATCGTGGACACCCACGCCGGCGCCGGACTACATGCGAGCGACAAACATCCTGATGGCTGGGTTTACGGGACGCCCCTGATTGCGTGCGAGGTCGCCCGTACCGTCCAGCGCCAACACCCCGGGGCGCACGTTCATGTCCGCGCCATCGATGTCGACTCGCGGTGGGTGCTGCGGCTGCGCAACCGCGTAGACGCCTTTTCACGCGCAACTCATACGGACGACCGAGTCGACGTGCAGGTCATCGAGGACGACTTCGCGAACCGAGTTCGGCCAATCTTGACCGAGGCCGACAAGATGCGGGCTCTGAGCCTGTGGTTCATAGATCCCTACGGAGTGAAGGAGATCCCATTCGACGCTCTTAGACCGCTCAACGATTTGGCTTATGGGCCCGAGGTGATCATCAATCTGGACCTCGGCGGTATTTGGAGAATCAAGTCAGCTAATGAAGTCCCTGACCTTTACGACTGGAAGCAGCACGACCCCGACCGGCAGACGACGCTGACCGCCCTTTATGGCGATCGCGGCATATGGGAGCGGGCATTGGTCCCTGGGCAGCCCTACCATCGGCAGTTGGAAAGTCTGGCTCGCGCGTACGCCGAGCTCTTCAGCAGTTTCAAGCTCCGCAACTTCTATCCGCTGCGCGCCAGCAACAGCCAGTTCCGTTTTCTGATCCACCTCACTCATGCCGATCTCGGCGCGAGGAGGTTCAAGGAAGCCTACGAGACTTCCTGGAACGTAGGGCTATTCGCTGGCCGGGCGCTCGACCAGCCCACTCGCGCTCATGCCGCCCAGACGTATTGGGCTGTCTACCGCGGACGTGGTACTAGTCTGAGTCAGCTGTACGAGGAGCACCTTAGAACGTTCAACAAACCGGTACTCGCCTCCATTTGCAGAGCAGCTGAGCAAGGAGGATTCGGTCATTTCGACGAAGGCTCTGAGGTGATGGACTGGGCCCAGGAGCGAACCGATCCGCAGACGACCATGCTGCTCGAGTAGGCGCTAAGCGCTGACGGGCTGACTCGCCGTACGGCCAGGCGTTGGCGTCGGCATCTGGGACCACTCCATTCCCTTGAGGAGTCGGCCGCCGGATTTCGAGCGGATCCCGCCCCATTGCTTGAAGAAGAAGGCGACTCCGGCGCTTAAACATCGATCCCGAAGATCTACGATCCATTCCTCACGCGCAGTCCGATGGTGTGGTCCTGACTCGCCGCCCGCGATCAGCCAGTCAATGCCTTCAAGCTTCAAGTCCTGCAGGAATCCCAGCAGTGGCTCGGCCGAAATGAATCGAACGGCAGCCGGAACACTGCGCAGCAAATCAGCGCGATGAACGAAGCGACGGTTCTCGATCGACACTCCCATCCATATGTTGGGTGACCATGTGAGACGCGGGGCAAGGTGGGCCAGGCGCTCAGGACGCTTTGTCAAAATCTGAAACTGATGCTGGCTGGCAGCGGTCATTGTCGCGAAGACCTGCTCGATGAAGGAAATCGGAATCTGCTCGTGGAACAGGTCGCTCATCGAGTTGACGAATACGAGGCGGGGTCGACGCCAAGTTAGGGGAAGGCCAAGACGCTCGGGCCACAGCTTTAGATCAAAGCCCTGCTCGTAGGGGTGTCCGGGCACCCCACGAAAGCGTTCCGCGAAGGTCTCTGCGTAGCAATGTGCGCAGCCGGGGCTGACTTTGTGGCAACCCGTAACTGGGTTCCAAGTCGCCTGGGTCCATTCGATGGCGCTGCCGTCCGCCATGCCGGCTGAATCATAAGCCGAGGCTTGGCTAGTCGTTAGCCCGGTCGCGGCGGGGGCGGAATTAGCTTTTGAACGAAACGTACCTTCTGCTCAAACTCGGTCTCCGGATCTTTTGTGAAGTTCTCGACCGCCTGGAAGCCGAGGGCCATCAGGCAAAGACCGCCGCGCATCGCCTCCTCGCCGTGACTCTCGGCCGGCTTTGGGGTTACGACGAGAGTAAGGGGGCCGAGAATAGACCACAGTTTCTCCTCACGCGCCAACGCGGCAACCTGCTTGCCATCCATCAGGTGGTTCTGCCTAAGGGTGTTTCTCACCGCCTCGCCGAACCGGTCCTGCGTAAGCAAATCGGCCGCGAGGATTTCAGTCTCATAACTGCGCACATCCTCGGCGTGGTGTTGCCAGATCGGCCGGATCTTCGGCTCGCGGCCCGACACCTCGGCCTCCAAGTGCTCAAGTCCCATGACCAGACCTAGTGCGGCCCATTCGAGGGTGATCGGATCCGGCCGAATGCACGTTGCGACCATCGACGGGTTGATCCAGTCCGTCAGGAAGATGCCCGCTTGCGTGCGCGCGGTTGGGTCGTCAGGCGAGATTGCGACAAACCAAGCTGGAGGCGCGAGCATCTCCTCCACTGTGCGAATGCCGCGGTCAGGTCCCGTCGCCGCCCATCGAACATCCCTTTCGCGAAAGGCGGCAAGTTCGCGCAAGCGTTGGAGGCGCGGTTCATCAGGGCGGCTCGATAGGAGCAGCTTCACGTGCGCGAACGCGTTGTCGTAGTGCGCCCTCAGCTGAAGCGGCTGCAGGCGCTCCAAATGATTAGCCACTGGCTGGCCTCATTCTCGAGCGGGTCCGCAGCCGTCGCCGATTCGGCGCCGGTACCTTCCCCTTCGGCGTCTCCTTCAGCCGCTTTAGCGTGTCAGACGTCACTTTGGCCCTGCGGCACGCTGAGATGATTGCCCCCGGTCCCACAGTCTTGGCAAAGCCATTCGGCTCGAGGCCGTTCATTTGGCTCTTGAGCGCTCCGAAGATCGCCATCGACCCGGCGGCCACCGTCGTCATATCTCCGATGATCACCAACAGGCGTTGCGCCCTCGAAAGTGCAACATTGACTCGATTCGCGTTTTCGAGGAACCCGATCTTCGACTCGGCGTTGGAACGCACCAGCGACAAGATGACCACGTCAGCCTCCCGACCCTCGAAGGAGTCGACGGAAGCCACCTCGGTCCCGGGCAGGATCGGCTCCAGGGCCTTCTCCAGTTGCGCGACTTGCTCGGCATACATCGCGATTACCGCGACCGTGGGCGCCAATCCGGAGTGAGAAATGAGGCGGCACAGGTCTGTGCAGATTGCAACCTCGAAGGCATTCGCGA
>WNFI01423419.1_pt1 | contig 14648 bp, 8 predicted proteins | sample 5400471 | NCBI WGS metagenome assembly WNFI01 (sample SAMN13153348, study PRJNA577476) | soil metagenome | isolation source: 100 cm saprolite on Douglas fir-dominated hillslope | place: USA:California | collected 2013-09-17
TGCTGTCCGGGCGCCACCCCACCGCGTTCCTGCGGCCGCTGGGCGGGGTGGCGCTGGTGCTCGCGGCGATCGTCGTGGTGTTCGGCCCCTGGTGGCTGCGCATCGCCCGCGATCTCGTGCTCGAGCGCCAGGCCCGGGCCCGGGCCGAGGAGCGGGCCGACATGGCGGCGCGGGTGCACGACTCGGTGCTGCAGACCCTCGCGCTGATCCAGCGCGGCGCGGACGACCCGCAGCGCGTTGTCCAGCTGGCCCGGGCCCAGGAGCGCGAGCTCCGGTCCTGGCTGTTCGACGGCCGGGCGCCCGGCTCACTGGACGTTATGACCCTGGCCGACGGGGTGCGGCTCATCCAGCAGGACGTGGAGGCCCAGCACGGGATAGCGGTGGAGGCGGTCACGGTGGGCGACTGCGCGCTCGACGACGACCTCGGCGCGCTGCTGGCCGCCGCGCGCGAGGCGACGGTCAACGCGGCGAAGTGGTCCGGCGCCGACGTGGTCTCGCTTTTCGCTGAGGTCGAGCCGACGGAGGTCTCGTTGTTCGTGCGCGACCGGGGCCAGGGATTCGACCCCGAGGCGGTGCCCGGCGGCCGGAAGGGGCTGACCGAGTCCGTCCACGCCCGGATGGCCCGCCGCGGCGGTTCCGCGGCCGTCCGCAGCGTCCGGGGCGAGGGCACCGAGGTGTCGCTGACCATGCCCCGGACCGCTGGGGAACGCCAGCCGAGCCGGGCATGAGCGAGCCGCAGGGGCGCGGCGCCCCGCAGAGCGGCGGAAGTCCGCGGGTCTTCCTGGTCGACGACCATGGCCTGTTCCGTTCCGGGGTCCGGTCCGAGCTTGGCGGCCAGGTCGAGGTGGTGGGCGAGGCGGACGACGTCGAGCCCGCGATCGCGCTGATCGCCGAGAGCCTCCCGGATGTCGTTCTCCTAGACGTGCACCTGCCCGGCGGGGGCGGCCAGGCTGTGGTCGCGGCGATCAAGGCCACGCACCCGCAGGTCCGCTTCCTCGCCCTGTCCGCCTCCGATGCCCCCGAGGACGTGATCGCCGTGATCCGGGCGGGTGCCCGGGGATACGTTACGAAGACGATCTCCGGAGCCGAGCTGGTCGCCGCGGTGCGCCGGGTGGCGGCCGGTGACGCGGTCTTCTCGCCCCGGCTGGCCGGGTTCGTCCTGGACGCCTTCGCCGCCGACCCCGTGGCCAGCGGACGCGGCCCGTCCTTCGATCCCGAGCTCGACCAGCTCACCCCCAGAGAGCGGGAGGTCCTCCGCCTGATCGCACGGGGCTACACCTACCGGGAGATCGCGCGGGAGCTTTACATCTCCGTCAAGACCGTCGAGAGCCACGTCTCGTCGGTGCTGCGCAAGCTCCAGCTTTCGACCCGCCACCAGCTGACCCGGTGGGCGGCCGAGCGGCGCCTGACCTGACCGTGGGCACGCCAGGCACGGTCAGGGCGCTGCTGCGCGCGATACCCGCGCTGGCCGGGAACCTGCCGGGCTTCGACCCCGAGGCGGCTCCCGATGATCCGGTCCCCCTGTTCGCGCAGTGGCTGGCCACGGCGATCGGCGGCCACGTGCCCGAGCCGCACGCGATGACGCTGTCCACTGTCGACCCGGCCGGACGGCCATCGTCACGCGTGCTGATCTGCAGGGACGTCGACGCCGCCGGATCCTGGTACTTCGCCTCCGGCGCGGCCAGCCGCAAGGGGCGCGAGCTGAGAGTCAACCCGCATGGCGCCCTGGCGGTCTACTGGCCGCAGCAGGGCCGTCAGATCCGGGTCCGGGGCACGGTGACGCCGGCTGGCGCGCAGCGCAGCGCAGCCGACTTCCTCGTCCGGTCGCCTGAGTCGCGGGCCGAGGCGCTCACCGGCCGTCAGTCGGACGTCCTGGAGGACCCGGCCGAGGTGGAGATCGCGCTGCAGGAGGCCCGGGCCCGGCTCGCCGCCGCTCCCGACCTGGTCGCTCCCGACTGGACCCTCTACGCCCTGACCGCAGACGAGGTCGAATTCTGGCAGGCCGACGACCAGCGCCGGCACACCAGGCTGCGCTACGACCGCACGGACCAGGGCTGGACCCGCATCAGGCTCTGGCCATAACGGCCCGCTGGCACCGGACGTGGGAGGAACCCGCCGTGCAGGACATCACGATGCTCAGCGCCACCGAGCTGCTCGGGCTGTACCGGCGGCGTGAGCTGTCGCCGGTGGAGGCGACGCGGGCGGTGCTCGCGCAGATCGACGCGCGGAACCCGGCGATCAACGCCTACTGTCTCGTCCGCGGCGAAGAAGCGATGGCCGCGGCCCGGGCGTCGGAGCAGAGATGGGCCACGGGGGAGCCTGCGGGGCTGCTGGACGGCGTGCCCGCCTCGGTGAAGGACCTCCTGCTGACCAGCGGATGGCCCACGCTGCGGGGCTCGCGGACCATGGACGTTACGGGTCCGTGGACTGTTGACGCGCCGGCCGTGGCCCGGCTGCGCGAGCACGGGGCCGTGCTGCTCGGCAAGACGACCACGCCAGAGTTCGGCTGGAAGGCGGTGACCGACAGCCCGCTCACCGGGGTGACCCGCAACCCCTGGGATCTGCGCCGAACGGCGGGCGGATCCAGCGGAGGCGCCGCGGCAGCCGTGGCCTCGGGCCTGGGACCGCTGGCGGTGGGCACCGACGGCGCCGGATCGATCCGGATTCCGGCGAGCTTCTGCGGCATCGTCGGGCTCAAGCCGACCCACGGCCGGGTTCCCGTCTACCCGCCGAGTGCTTTCGGCACGCTGTCTCACGTCGGGCCGATGACCAGGACGGTGGCGGACGCGGCGCTGCTGCTGGACGTCCTCGGGTCGCCCGACTCGCGGGACCCGCTCGCGCTGGACCGGCGGGCCCCGGTCTCCGGTGAGCTCGCGGCAGCCCGGGTCAGGGGCCTGCGCGTGGCCTACAGCCCGGCGCTGGGCTACGCGCAGGTCAATCCCGAGGTCGCCGCGGCCGTCGAGCGCGCGGTGAGGGCGCTCGAATCCTGCGGGGCGCAGATAGCCGTCGCCGACCCGGGATTCGCCAGCCCGATCCACGCCCTCAACGTGCTCTGGTGCACGGGCGCGGCCAAGCTAGTCCACGACGTCCCCGCTGGCCGTCGGCACCTGCTCGACCCCGGCCTGGCCGAGGCGGCGTCCGCGGGGCTTGGTTACTCGGCTCTCGACTACCTGCGGGCGCTGCACGAGCGCGCCGAGCTCGGCATCGCCATGGGCGCCTTCCACGAGGCTTTCGACCTGCTGGTGACGCCCACCGAGCCGATCGTTGCGTTCACCGCCGGGATCGAGGTTCCGGAAGGGTCAGCGGAGCGGCGCTGGCCCGGCTGGACCCCGTTCACCTACCCCTTCAACATGACCCACCAGCCCGCGGCCACCGTGCCCTGCGGATTCTCGGCCGCGGGACTTCCCATCGGAGTGCAGGTCGTCGGCCGCAGGCACGCCGACTCCGTGGTCCTGGCGGGCTGCACGGCGATCGAGGCGGCGCTGCCCTGGCGTGACCGCTGGCCCGGCTGATCTCCCGGCCGGTGCCTCGCGCCCTTCGCCGGTCCCTGCGGTGCGTGACCGAGCCGATTTTCTTTACAGTCTCCGATTGTGTGCCTTCGAATGCAGTCGGTAATGCGCTATACAGGTTTCTAGTGCGAGGGAGCTAAATGCGGACAGACGAGGGGCCCCTGTCCCTGCCCGGGTTGCGCATCGCGGCGGGCGGGCTTGTTCGCATTCGCCGGGGATTTGCCGCCGCGCCGCTGATCATCAAGATCTTGCTGGTGGCGGCCCTGGTCTTTTTCTTCCCCGCCGTGGTTGGGGTCCTGGTGCTGGCCGCGCTCGTCTACGCGCCGTTCGCGCTCTCGGCCTGCCGCCGCAGCGTCTTCGCGTCTCTGTCCGTGGCCGTCTGGGGCCTGGCCGTGATCTCAGGGCTGTCCGGCGGCTACAGGCCCTGGCTGAGCCTGCTGCTCGTGCTCCCGTTCGCCGTGGTGGCCGCGGTTCATGCCGGGTCGCTGGGCCGCTGGTTCGTGCCGTGCCGCACCGTCGCCTGGACGCTGCTCTGGGCGGTCCCAGTCGGCTGGCCGCGCCCTACGGCTGGCCTCCGTCGCGGGGGCCGGGCGGGGGCGGGCCGGGGGCGGCGGGCACGACGACCGGGCCGCGCCCGGCTCGCCCGGGCGCGGGGACCAGGCCCGGCGGAGGGACCGGGCCCGGCGGGCGGCGCCCGCGCGGCAACGGCCGGACCGGGGCCGCGGCGGAGGCGGTCCGCGCCCAGCACGCCGCCGAGGGCTCTGCGGCCCAGCCCGGGTCCGATGCCGCCCATGACGGTGCCGCCGGGCCGCCCGAGATCACGGTGGACGAGGCCATGGCCGAGCTAGACAACATGATCGGCCTGACCGCCGTCAAGGAGCAGGTCCGCTCGATCGCCGCCTCGATCGAGGCGGCGCGCAGGCGCGCGGTGGCCGGATACGCGACCGACAAGCCCATGCAGCACCTGGTGTTCCTCGGCCCGCCAGGCACCGGGAAGACGGCCGTGGCCCGCATCGTTGCGAAGATCTTCTACGCGTTCGGCCTGCTCGACATGCCCACCGTCGTTGAGGCGCACCGGGCCGACCTGGTCGGCGAGTACCTGGGTGCGACCGCGATCAAGACCAACGAGCTGATCGACTCGGCGCTGGGCGGGGTGCTGTTCATCGACGAGGCGTACAGCCTGGCGAACGAGGGCGACGGGCAGGGCGACAGGTTCGGCAGCGAGGCCGTCCAGGCCCTGCTCACGCGGGCCGAGGACGACCGCGATGACCTGATCATCATCCTGGCCGGATACGAGCGCCAGATGGAGAACTTCCTGGCCAGCAACCCCGGGCTGACGTCGAGGTTCGCGGTGCGGGTCAAGTTCCCCGGCTACACCCCGGCCGAGCTGCTGTCCCTGGCCGACCTGACGATCGAGCGGCGGGGCGAGCTGCTGGACCCCGACGCCAGGCCGGTGCTCTGGCGCATGTTCGAGGACGTGGGCCGCAGGAAGATGGCCGACGAGCTCGGGAACGGGCGCTTCGTGCGCAGCCTGCTGGAAAAGGCCGGCCAGGCCAGGGACGTCCGGGTGATGGGCGCTCCGGCCGAGCCGTCCTCCGCCGACCTGGTGATCCTGCGTGCCGCTGACCTGGAGCAGGCCTTTGCCGAGCTGACCACGAGGTTCCGCGGGTACAGCGAGACGCCGACCCTGGAGAGCGCGCTGGCCGAGCTCGACGCGCTGATCGGGCTCGAGCCGGTCAAGCGCCAGGTGCACCAGATCGCGGCGCAGCTGCGGGTGGCGCGGCTCCGCGACGCGCACGGCCTGGCCAGCCAGCCGCCGGCCCGGCACTTCGTGTTCACCGGCCCGCCGGGAACCGGGAAGACGACCGTGGCCAGGATCCTGGGCCGGATCTTCGCGGCACTCGGGCTGCTGGTCCGGCCCGGCGTGGTGGAGGCGCACCGCGCGGACCTGGTCGGCGAGCACCTGGGCTCGACCGCGATCAAGACCAACAAGCTCATCGACTCGGCGCTGGGCGGGGTGCTGTTCATCGACGAGGCCTACGCGCTGTACAACGAGGGCTACTCGGGCGGCGACGCGTTCGGCTCCGAGGCGACCGCGGCGCTGCTGAAGCGCGCCGAGGACGACCGGGACCGGCTGGTGATCGTGCTGGCGGGCTACACCGCCGACATGGACAGGTTCCTGCGCAGCAACCCGGGCCTCGCCTCCAGGTTCAGCGCGCGGATCTCGTTCCCGAGCTACTCCCCGCAGGAGCTGACCAGCATCGCCGAGGTGATCGCGCAGCAGGCAGGGGACAGCTTCGACTCCGACGCGCTGCCGGTGCTGGACCAGATCTTCACCACGGCCTGCGAGCAGCGCAAGATCGACGAGCTGGGCAACGGGCGGTTCGCGCGCTCGCTGTTCGAGCGCGCCTGCGCGGTCAGGGACGTTCGGGTCGCGCAGCTCGGTGACGCCGCGAGCGCCGCGGACCTCACCACGGTGTCGGCGGCCGACCTGCTGACGGCCTACCGCGAGATCAGCCCGGGCTGAGCGCCACGGTTATCGTGCCAGGCCGGGTCGGGTAGATGCAGCGGCGCGTTGAATTCTGGATTGACCGGGGCGGGACCTTCACCGACGTCGTCGCGCGGCAGCCCGACGGCAGCCTGGTCGCCTGCAAGCTGCTGTCGGAGGATCCCGGCGCGTACCAGGACGCCGTCATCGCGGGGATCCGCCGGCTCCTGGGCGTGGCGGCGGGCGAGCCCATCCCTGCCGACCGGATTGGGGCGGTCAGGCTGGGCACCACGGTGGCGACGAACGCCCTGCTCGAGCGCAAGGGCGAGCCGACCGTGCTGGTCATTACCCGTGGCTTCGCCGACGCGCTGAGGATCGGCTACCAGAACCGTCCCCAGATCTTCGACCGCAACATTATCCTGCCGGACCTGTTGTACACGCGGGTGATCGAGGCGGCCGAGCGCATCGGCGCCCGCGGCGACGTCGTCGTGCCGCTCGACGAGGACGCGGTGGCTCGCGACCTGCGAGAGGCCTATAACGACGGTTTCCGCTCCGTCGCCGTCGCTTGTATGCACGGCTACAGGTATCCGCGCCACGAGACCCGCATCGGCGATATCGCCCGGCGCATCGGCTTCCCGCAGGTCTCGGAATCACACCGGGCGAGCCCGCTGATGAAGCTGGTCTCGCGCGGGGACACGACGGTGGCGGACGCCTACCTGTCACCCATTCTGCGGCGATATGTGGATCAGGTGGCCCGCGAGCTGCCGGGCGTCCGGCTGCTGTTCATGCAGTCCAACGGCGGCCTCGCCGACGCGGGCAGGTTCCGCGGCAAGGACTCCGTCCTCTCCGGGCCTGCCGGCGGCATCGTCGGGATGGCGCGTACCTCCGACGCCGCTGGTTTCGGCCAGGTCATAGGTTTCGACATGGGCGGCACCTCGACCGACGTGTCCCATTATGCGGGTGAGTTCGAGCGGCAGTACGAGACCGAAGTGGCCGGGGTGCGGGTTCGGGCGCCGATGCTGAGCATTCATACCGTGGCCGCCGGAGGCGGGTCGGTGCTGCACTTCGACGGCAGCCGCTACCGGGTGGGGCCCGATTCCGCCGGGGCGAATCCCGGCCCAGCGGCCTACCGGCGCGGCGGCCCGCTGACGGTCACCGATGCCAACGTCATGCTGGGCCGGATCCAGCCCGGTCACTTCCCGAGGGTGTTCGGTGAGCAAGGCGACCAGCCTCTCGATGCCGAGATCCCGCGTGAACGATTCGCCGCCCTGGCGCGGCGGATCGAGGCGGCGGTCGGCGACCGGCGTAGCGGCGAGGAGGTGGCGGCCGGCTTCCTGGAGATTGCGGTGGCGAACATGGCGAACGCGATCAAGAGGATTTCCGTCCAGCGCGGCTACGACGTCACCCGCTACGTGCTGGCCACCTTCGGCGGCGCAGGCGGGCAGCACGCGTGCGCGGTCGCCGACGCGCTTGGCATGACGAAGGTGCTCATCCACCCCCTCGCCGGGGTGCTGTCGGCGTACGGCATGGGACTGGCGGACGTGGGCGCGATGCGCGAGTCCGCGGTGGAGGCGCCGCTGACCGAGGATCTGCTGCCGGAGCTCGCCCGGGTCGCCGGGACCCTGGAGGCCGGGGCCAGGGCGGAGCTGGAGCGCGAGGGGGTCGCCGGCAGCGGGATCCGCTGCGTTCGCCGGGTGCATCTGCGCTACGAGGGAACCGACACCGCCCTGGCCGTCCCGATGGGCCGGCTCGGCGACATGGTGCAGGCGTTCGAGGCGGCCTACCGCCAGCGCTTCTCCTTCCTCATGAGGGGCAAGGCCATCGCCGTGGAGGCGGTGTCAGTCGAGCTGGCGGGCCCGCCGGAACCGCTGGCCGATGCGCCCTGGGCGCCGGCTGGCGCCCGGCAGCCTGCGGCCGGCGCGATCACCGCCGGGCCCGGGACAGCGACCCCGGAGCCGGCGGGCCGCGTGCCGATGTTCGTCTCCGGCTCGTGGACCGACGTGAGCCTGTTCCACCGCAGGGACCTGCTCCCCGGCCAGGTGGCCAGCGGGCCGGCGATGCTCGTCGAGGACTTCGCCACCACGATCGTCGAGCCAGGCTGGCAGGCGGCGGTCACCAGCCGGAGCGACCTGCTGCTCACCCGCGGCGCGGTGCGGGCCGCGCACGGCGAAGCCGTGGCGGCCGCGACGGCCGGCTCGCCGGCCCGAGCGGATGTCACGCGGAGGTCCGGGGGTCGTCCCCCGGGCAAGCACGGCGAAGCCGCGGGCGTCGACCCCGTCATGCTGGAGATCTTCAACAACCTCTTCATGTCGGTGGCGGAGCAGATGGGGGGCCGACTGCAGGGCACGGCGCACTCGGTCAACATCAAGGAACGGCTGGACTTCTCGTGCGCGATCTTCGACGCGGACGGCAACCTTATCGCCAATGCCCCGCACATCCCGGTGCACCTGGGATCGATGGGCGAGAGCATCAAGATCGTCGTGGAGCGCAACGCGGGCCGCATCAGGCGCGGCGACGTCTACGCGCTGAACGACCCCTACCACGGCGGCACGCACCTGCCGGACATTACCGTCGTCACCCCCGTCTTCGACGACGGCGCAGGGCGGGAGAGCGAAGGGCGGGAGGGGGGGAAGCATGGTCGCGAGAACGAGATTCTCTTCTATGTCGCATCGCGGGGCCACCACGCCGAGGTGGGCGGGATCACGCCCGGCTCGATGCCTGCGTTCAGCACCCGCGTGGAGGAGGAGGGCGTTCTTATCGACAACTGGCTCCTGGTGCGCGACGGCGTGCTGCGCGAGCGCGAGACCTTGCACCTGTTGCGCTCCGCGCCTTATCCGTCGCGCAGTCCGGTCACGAACATCGCCGACTTGCGGGCGAAGATCGCCGCCAACGAGAAGGGCGCGCGCGAACTGCACCGGATGATCGAGCAGCACGGCCTGGACGTCGTGCGGGCCTACATGGGCTACGTGCGGCAGAACGCCGAGGAGGCGGTGCGCCGGGTCATCCCCGCGCTGCACGGCGGCAGCTATTCCTACGAGCTCGACAATGGCGCAGTGATCAACGTGGCGGTGCGCATCGACCCGCACGCGCGCAGCGCCGAGATCGACTTCACTGGCACCTCACCGCAGTTGCCAGACAACTTCAACGCTCCATCGTCTGTCGCCATGGCGGCGGTGCTCTACGTGTTCCGGACCCTGGTCGCCGAGGACATCCCGCTGAATTCCGGCTGCCTCACGCCGGTCCACGTGACCATCCCGTCAGGAAGCATGCTCTCGCCCCGGTATCCGGCGGCCGTCGCCGCGGGCAACGTCGAGACCTCGCAGGCCATCACCGGAGCACTGTACGCAGCTCTAGGCGTCATGGCTGAAAGCGCTGGCACGATGAACAACGTCACCTTCGGTAACGAGCGCCATCAGTACTACGAGACGGTGGCAGGCGGCTCCGGCGCGGGCGACGGCTTCAACGGCACTGACGTCGTGCAGACGCACATGACCAACTCCCGGCTCACCGACCCCGAGATCCTCGAGTGGCGCTATCCGGTTCGCGTGGAGAGCTACCAGATCCGGCGCGGCAGCGGCGGCGCGGGACGCTGGCACGGAGGCAGCGGCGGCCTGCGCCGCATTCGCTTTCTCGAGCCGATGACCGTGACCACCCTGAGCAGCCGCAGGCGCGTGCCGCCCTACGGCATGGCGGGCGGGCAGCCCGGTGCGGTCGGGCGCCAGTGGGTGGAGCACCCCGACGGCAGCGCCACACCGATGCGGGCGTGCGACTCGGTGCTGGTCGGTGCCGGGGACGTGTTCGTGATCGAGACACCGGGCGGCGGCGGATTCGGCCGCAGTGCTGGCCCGGGGGGGGCGACCCCCCAGACCTCCCGCTGACGGCAGGCGGCCTGCGGCGGGCCGTCAGGCCGGCTCCTCCGGGGGGAGCTCGTAGAGCGCGGCGGCGATGGCCTTCTCGCTGGGGCCCGCCGCCTGGATGGTGTCCATCAGCGTGTGCAGCACCGAGTGCCGGTCCTCGCCGATGTCGAGCAGGCGCTGCGCGGCCTCCCACAGCTCGGGCGGGTCGCCGCGCCAGAGCCGGTCGGCCAGCGCCAGGTGGCGGTCGACGTGATCGTCGCCGGCTGCCCGCGAGGTCGGGTCGTCGTGGTCGGCTGCCAGCAGGATCCGGCGGTCCTCGGGGCTGGCCGGGTTCAGCGTGCCCAGGTCGGTGCCCAGGTAGCTGCCCTGCAGCACCCCGAACGCGAACACCCGGCGGGGCAGCGCCTCCAGGTCGGAGTCGGGCAGCAGCCTGGCCACGAGCCTCGGCTCAAGGCCGAACGAGGCCGGGTCATGGTAGACGCGGGTGAACGTGCCCATCGAGTCGAACACCGCGTCCAGCGTCGCCCCGATCGCGTCGGCGTCCCGGCCCTCGCGGTGACCGGCCCAGCGCACCCAGGCGGCGAGCACGTGCGGCATCGCGTGCTGCTCGGCCGGGGACAGCATGACCTTGCGCGGCAGCCAGTCCAGCAGGAACGTCTCGGCCTTCGCCGGGCTCATCCGCAGCGGGCGGCCGAAGTCGCGGTCACAGCCGTGCTCCACGATGTGGTCGGCGCAGCGGCTCGCCGCCTCGCGGTCGGAGAGGTCCTCGGCCTCGTCAGAGGCGAGGAACTCGGCCACCAGCATGGCCCTGCGGTCCTTGCGCCAGGTCGGCCGCCGTGCGGCCGCCGCGCTTCCCGGCTGGCCCGTGTTCCCCGGCTGCAACGCGCTTCCCGGCTCGACCGGGCTCGCCAGCAGCCACGGGCCGGTCCACTGGGTCAGGCCCGCCGCCTGGCCCGCGGACCCGCGCTGCGCCCCCCGGCCGGGGCTCGGCGGCAGCGTGCGCACCCGTGCCCTGATGAACGCATGGTACGAGGGGAACGAGCTGCTGACCGGCGGGTCGGTCGCCTTCTCGGTGACCGCGAGCGCCGACTCGAGTAGCCGGCGTGCGTGCGGCGGCTGAACCTGCGTGAACGTCGACGCGGACTGGCGGCAGTAGTCGAGAAGCTTGTCCACCTGCGAGGTGACCCAGCCGTCGCGGGTCATGCCGCCCGCGTTGTAGTCGACGACCACAACGAGCGCGTGCTGCTCCTGGCCCGCGTAGCTGAACACGCAGACCACCTCGTCGCGGTCGCCGTAGGCGTCGGAGTTCAGGTAGCACTCGGCCGCCACAACCGCGCCGACGTGCTCGGCCCATCCCGGCCGTGCTACGCCGCGCTCCATCAGCGCCAGGGCGGCCTGCTCGGCGTTGGCCGCCTGGCTCGGCGTGCCCAGGCAGGCGATGCCCGACAGCAGGGCCAGCGCCGCGGGGCTGCCCTGCTGGGCGGCGTAGGCCACCAGGCCCTCGCCGACCAGCTCCTCGACGTCGGCCCGCCGGCGCCGTGCCTGCCGCCCGCCCGGGCGTGCCAGGCGCTGTCCCCACCAGGTACCGAGCAGTTCGCTGACCATCAGCTCGGCGTCGAGCGGGCTGCGGACGGCGAGAAGTTCCCGCGCGGCCCGCAGCATCTCGGCGAAGAGCGCGTTAGGCGGCGATGTCGTAGACGTTCCCGCGATGCCAGGCCGCTTCCGCGGAGGACCGGAGTGACCGTGATGTCCCGGCCGACCGGGAGGCTCGGTGCGTCGGCTGGGCGGGTTCACGTGGCTAGCCTTTCAGATGCGCGCCGTCCGGTGCCATGCCCCGGCGCGGCGCGCCGGCTGATTTCGCCCCTGTCGTCGCCTCCGCGCGTTTCGTGGCGTCTCCCCGTGTCGTCGCCTCCGCCCATATCCTCGCCTCCGCCTATATCGCCCATACCGGTCTCTGAGCACACCGCCAGACTCCGCTCATATAGTCAGCCGGATGGACGATGAGGCGCAGCTCCATCTATCGTGCCAGAAGAGCAGGAGGTCCGGTTACCAAGATGCGACGGCGGTGTCGGCGGGCGGCGTTCGGGCACTGCTCACGGGCCTTGCTTCGCGGCGGGGTTTGAAGGGCGGTCGTCCCATAGGGAGCTAGCGCTGCAAGCGGGCGAGAGGGCGGGATTATCAGCAACACTCCGGCATTGAGGACATAATTGCTCGCGGGAGCACGCGGTCAGGGCCAGCGCCGGCCCTCGGCGGGGTGCCAGTGGCACGGCGGGCGTAGGTTCACGCTGCCGAGTTGTCGCCGCTCGCTCTCTTGTGCGCGTTGTTGCCGCTAGCCTTCTTGTGTCCGCAGTGAGCAGGAAGGAACGTTCATGGCACGTGCTCGCACGGGCGAGGGGTGGTCCCGTTGAGCACCGGCACCTCCGTGCCGAAGCCGCGCGTGTCCGGTATGGACGTATCGGATTCCGCGCTACTCGCGACGCTCCTGAGCGAGGCGCCGATCGGCTTTGCCTTCGTCGGCGCCGACCTCCGGTTCCGGAGGGTGAACCAGACGCTCGCCGGCCTCTACGGGATCGACGCGGGTGACTATATCGGGCACCTGCCGTCGCAGGTCTGGCCCGAGGATCTGGGAACCCGCGCCGAGTCCGCCGCGCGCCACGTGCTCGAGGCCGACCAGCCTGTGCTCGAGGCCGATGAGTCCGTCCTCGCGGGCGAGCAGACCCGGCACTGGGCGTTCTCGTGGTTTCCTTCGCACGACGTGGACGGGGACATCACCGGCGCGGTCCTGATCGCCGTCGATATCACCGACCGCAGGAACTCGGAGGAGGCGCTGCGGCGGAGCGAGGAGCGATACCGCTCGCTGGTGCAGGCGGGAGCCCAGGTCGTCTGGGTGACGACCCCCACCGGCAAGATCGCCGAGGACTCTCCCGAGTGGCGCTGGATCACCGGCCAGACGGTCGACGAGTACCTCGGCAGCGGCTGGCTGGACGCGATTCACCCGGAGGACCGGGAGCGCGTCGAGCGCGAGTGGCTGGACTGCGTCGACACCGGGAAGACCTTCGACAGCCGGTACCGCGTCCGGACCAAGTCGGGCTCGCACCGGCACTACGACGTGCGCGCGGTCCCCATCGAGCGGGACGGGAAGATCATCGAGTGGGTGGGTGCCAGCACCGACGTCACCGGCCAGCGTGAGGCCGAGGAGATGCGCGGCAGGCTGACCGAGCAGCTGTCCGCGGCGGCGCTGCGCACCGTGCGGCTGCAGCAGGCGACTTCCATGCTGGCCGAGGCCATCACCGTCGAGCAGGTGGTCGAGGTGATCACCGAGGTCGGGCGCTCGGCGATCGGCGCCGAGCGGTCCGCGGTGGCCATGCTTGACCCGGAGCGGCTGCGGCTGCGCACCATCAACCTCGCGGGGCTGCCGGACAGCCCCGGCGGGCCGGGGGCGGACATACCGCTGGACGTGCCCAGCGTGATGACCGCCGCCATCCTCGCCCGCCGCCCGCTGCTGATCGAGGGCCCGGATGAGCTCCGTAAGCAGTTCGATGAGGGTGTCGATCTCTTCCTGCAGCACAGCGATGAGCAGGCCTGGGTCGGCCTGCCGCTGCTCTCGTCCGGTGCGCCGCTGGGAGCGCTCAGGTTCTCGTTCACCAGGCCCAGGAAGATCACCGATGAGGAGCGGGTCTTCCTGGAGGCGCTGGCGGGCCAGTGCGCGCTCGCCCTCGAGCGGGCCTCGCTGTTTGAGCGCGAGCACACGACGGCTGAGACGCTGCAGCGCAGCCTGCTGCCCGACAGCCTGCCGACCGTTCCCGGGCTCATCCTGGAGGCCAAGTACCTGCCGGTGACCAGGAACATGGAGATCGGCGGGGACTGGTATGACGCCTTCCGGCTCCCCGACGGCAAGCTGGCGGTGGCGGCCGGCGACGTTATGGGCAAGGGGCTCACCGCGGCGGCCGGGATGGGCCGGGTGCGCAACGCGCTGCGCGCGCTCGCGCTGACCGATCCCCGGCCGGCGGCCGTGCTGGCCGGGCTCGACCGGCTGTTCATCGCCACCGAGCTCGAGGAGCAGGTGACGACCGTCGCGTACCTGGTGCTGGACCCGCTCACCGGAGACGGCATGGCCGGGAGCGCCGGGCACCTGCCGCCGCTGCTGCTGTCCGTGGATGCCCCGCCGCAGCTGGACCAGGCGGAGGCGGGAACGCCGCTGGGCTGGGCCAGCCCGCGTCAGCAGTACGCCTTCCGGCTGCCGCCCGGCAACACGGCGGTGCTTTACTCCGGGCCATGCTGCTTGATTACCTGGTCGAGCGGATGCTGGCCGGCTACGAGCAGGACGACGACGTTACCGTGCTCGTGGTGCACAGTCCGCGGCGCGACGTCCGGGTACCGGCCGGGCGGGTCGGCGGGACGCAGGCTGCGAGGAAGGGCAAGCCATGACGGTTGTGGGTAACATACCTGCGCGCGGGGCAGTCGTTTCGCGAAGGAACTCGCAGCCAGCGGTCGCTACGGTACGACCTACCCGCCGACTCCGCCTAAGGTGGTGGTCGGGAGGCAAGCTGGCGTGGGCCGCGGTGTTCCGCGGCAGGCGCCCGACTTCCGGCGCGGCCTTGGGAGCAGGGCCTGTCCGGTAAGGTCCATTTCTCGCCATATGGTTGCAGGAGAGGTGTCTGTGTCGCCTGCTAGTTCGGTCAGCCAGGGGTCGAGCGCGGCGCGGCAGGCCGCCATCCAGCAAGGGAAGGGGTGACCGCGGTGGCAAGCGCTGCAAGCTCCGCAGCGCGGAGGCAGCCACGGCCGTCGGGCCAG
>WNFI01187525.1_pt2 | contig 14643 bp, 14 predicted proteins | sample 5400471 | NCBI WGS metagenome assembly WNFI01 (sample SAMN13153348, study PRJNA577476) | soil metagenome | isolation source: 100 cm saprolite on Douglas fir-dominated hillslope | place: USA:California | collected 2013-09-17
CGGCCATCACGTTGGCGAGAAGCAGCGCGTTGAGCAGGCCGTCGCGCTCGGGAAGATGACGCTGGAAGCCAATGCCGCCGGACTCCTCTCCGCCGACCAGAATCTGCCGCTCCAGCATGAGATCGCAGATGTACTTGAAGCCGATGCCGCATTCGATCAGCGGGCGGCCGTGTTTGGCGGCGATGCGGTCGAGCATGCGTGTGGTGTTGAAAGCGCGCACCACGTCGCCCGGCCAGTCCTTGTGCCGGGTCAATACCCATTGCAGCAGGATGGAGTAGATTTTGTGCGAGTCCACGAAGCTGCCATCTTCCGCGGCGGCGCCAATGCGGTCCGCATCTCCGTCAGTCACGAAACCTGCGTGGCACTTTTCCTTGACCACCGTGTCCTGCAACATGCGAACGTGCGGCTCGATCGGTTCGGGATTGATCCCGGGGAAGAGCGGATTGGCCTCGCTCCTGATCTGTACGTGCTGAATGCCGCGCTGGCGGAAGATGTCTGAAAGTATGTTGCGACCGGCGCCGTACATGCAATCAATGGCGAACTTGAAGTTGGCTTTGGCGACCTTGTCGACGTCGGCGAACTTGCAGATGGCGGCAACGTACGCGGGCTTGAAGTCCGCTTCTTCAATCTTTGCTGGTGTCCCTTTGGGCATGGCGCCGTTGCGGACGGCCGCTTCGATCTCACGGATGATGGCCGGAGTGGCCGATCCGCCATACTTGGCCTTGAACTTCACTCCATTCCAGTTCCACGGATTGTGGCTGGAGGTGATCATGACTCCGCCGGCCGCTCCAAGGTCTTTGACCGCGTAAGAAAGCGCGGGCGTCGGCGTATAGTCGTTGGCCAGCTTGATGGGGATTCCGGCCTGGGCCAGTACTTCGGCGCAGGCCTCGGCAAAGCGGCGTGAGCCGAAGCGGGTGTCATAGCCGATCACGATGCCGTGCGAGGGCTCTTCATTCTTGAGAACGTAAGCTGCGATGGCGCCGGCCACGCGGCGAACATTTTCAAAGGTGTAATCGTCCGCGATGATTCCGCGCCAGCCGTCGGTGCCGAACTTGATTTCAGGAGGCATAGGCTCTCAATATCTACCACTGATTTTCACTGATGAACACCGATCTGAAGCCAGACAATTAGTCGGATCTGTGTGCATCAGTGCAAATCAGTGGTAAGCATGCTTTTACAGTAAGTCCTTCAGTTTTTTCTCGCTCAGGTGCTTTACGATCTTGCCCACATCCTGCGAGTGCTCGCGCGTGGTGACCAGAATGGCGTCTTCCGTTTCCACGACCACCAGATCGTGCACGCCCACGGCGGCGACGAACTTGTGCGGCGCATAAATGTAGTTGCCGGACGCATTCAGTGTATAGGAGTTTTTTGTCTCGATCACATTGCTGTCCGCGTCTTTGCCGTGATGATCGTAGAGCGCCGCCCAGGAACCGAGATCGTTCCAGCCAAAGTCCGCGGGCAGGCAGAAAAGATTGGACGAGTGTTCACCCTTGGCCGACCGCGGCTCCAGCACGGCGTAGTCGACGCTGATGTTTTCGCACTTGGGATAAAGTTTGGCGAACGTCTTCGCAAAATCGCGTGTCCCCCAGGCAGCGGCGATCTGCTCCAGATAGGGCGCAGTCTCAGAAAGGTGCTCACGCAAGGCCCGGGTCAGCGTGCGCGCACTCCAGAAGAACATGCCACTGTTCCAGTAGTAGTTGCCGGCGGCGGTGAACTCCTCCGCTTTCTCCTGGTTTGGTTTCTCCAGAAAACGCTTGACGCGGAAGAGGTCCGACTCCACCTTATCTCCGGTTTCAATGTAACCGTAACCAGTCTCGGGCCGCGCCGGCTGAATGCCCATGACTGCAATGGTGTCTTCTTTACTGGCGATCGCGAGCGCGCGACGGACCGTTTTGCGGAACTTGTTTTCGTCAGCGATTACGTGGTCGGCGGGAAACATCCCCAGGATTGCGCCCGGGGCTTGCCTTTCCAGGATGAACGCTGCCAGTCCGATGGCGGGTGCGGTATTGCGGGCCGCGGGTTCAATCACAACCTGCTTTGCCGGGACATGCGGAAGTTGCCGCCGGATTACCGGCGCGAGCAGCTCGTTCGTGATGATCCAGAAATCGCGCTCCGAACTCAGCGGCGCCAGACGAGCGAGAGTTTGCTGGATCATAGTGTGATTTTTTTTGCGGTCGAGCGCCAGCACCTGCTTGGCGCGGCCTCTCCGGCTGCGCGGCCAAAAGCGCGTACCGCTTCCTCCAGCGAGGATCACCGGATAGAACTTGTGTTTGCTCAAAACTACTCCTTCAGCGCGGGCCGCCCGTGCAGCCCTCCTTCAGCATTTTCTCAGAAGGGCAGCGTCTTTGGATGTCCGGTCTTTTCGGCCGGCAGGGCAGCGCACAGGAATTCGATCTCCCACTGCGGTTTTACTGTAAATTTCTCCACCGCGGCCGGGACCACGACTGCTTCTCCGCTGGTCCATGTAAATGGCGCCGAACCTTCGCTTTCGATGATCGCGCACCCCTGATACGCGGTCAGGCACCACACGCTGGATCTTCCATGATGCGGCCGGCGGAACTCCCACGGTTTGGCCAGCTTGAACTGGTCCACCACAAAACATGGGGACGCAACAAGATTGGCTTGGGTCTTGCCTTTCTCCGATTGCAGATTTGCGGGTGCGACCTTTCCCGCATGAGTTCTTTCTTTCGTTGCCGCCAAACCGGCGGCTATGTGCAGCTCACGTGGACGTCCGTAATCGTACAGCCGGTAAGTGGTGTCTGAGTTCTGCTGGGTCTCAACGATCACCGATCCCGGACCAATCGCGTGTATCGTGCCGGCATCGACATAAATGAGATCGCCGGAATGGATGTCAATCCATCGCAGCAGCTCTTCCATCTTGATCTCGTGAATCGCACGCTCGACCTGGTCCTTGGTTACGCTGGGCTTCAGCCCGAGCCCGATCTTCGATCCGGGTTCCGCTTTCAGAACGTACCAGCACTCGGTTTTTCCGCAGGGCTGGCCAATGCGGGCGGCCTCTTCATCGTCAGGATGCACCTGGACCGATAACTTGTCTTTAGGGAAGAGAAACTTGATCAGCAGAGGAAAGCGGGAAGCGTCCGGAGCAGCCTGGCCAATCAGCGCGGATCCGAACCTAGCCGTGAGCTGCGCCAGTGTCTGGCCGGCAAAAGGGCCGTTGGTGGCTTCGCATGTGTCTCCGGTCAGCCAGGCCTCGCCCACTGGGTTCCCGGTAATCTGATGCCAGTACACCGGCTTGAGATCACGCGTGCCCCATACGCGCTCGTGGAATTGCGGCCGCAAAAGCAGTGGATAGAGGTCAGACATGAGCAGAATGCAATGAGATACTCACCGGGCCGCGCGAGTTGCAGTGTTCCGTTTCCGAAACCTCACAACTTTCCAAACCACTCCCTCATGCGCTCCACGCCGCGCTGAATTTCACCCGGAGTCGTAGCGTAGGAAAGCCGTATGTGCTCCCTTGTTCCGAAGGCTTCTCCCGGGACAGTGACTACGTGTGCTTCATGCAGGAGCCGCTTGGCGACGTCCGCCGCGGAGTTCACGCCGCTCTTGCCAAAGTAGGCAGAGACGTTGGGGTAGACGTAAAAAGCTCCTTCCGGACGTACACAGCTCACGCCGGGAATCGTGGCCAGGCCCCCGAGCGTCTGATCGCGCAAGCGAATGTACTCGGCCTTCATTTCATCAATGCAGTTTTGCGGACTGGTCACCGCCGCGACGCCGGCTTTCTGGACCATCTGCGCCGTACTCGAAGTGCTCTGGCTCTGGAGCTTTGACATGGCATTGATGACGGGAGCCGGTCCGAGCGCGTATCCCAGACGCCAGCCGGTCATGGAGTAAGTCTTGGAGAGCGAGCCGGCGATCACCAGATGCTCACGCACGTCACGCACCGATCCGGCAGAAAAATTCTGGCCGGTGTAGTTCAGGTAGACGTAGCACTCGTCCGCAATGACGTATATGCCGTGCTTGTGCGCCAGTCTCAGGATCGCGGTGAACTCTTCCGGCGAAAGCACGGCGCCGCTGGGATTGTTGGGGCTATTGATGATCATGGCCCGCGTGCGCGGCGTGATGTTGCGCTCGATCATCTCCGCCGTGAGCTGGAAGCCGTCCGCTTCATCGGTCTCGACAAAGACGCACCTGCCGCCCGCGTACTCAATGATGTCCTTGAATGAAACCCAGTAAGGCACCGGCAGAATTACTTCGTCGCCGTGGTCCACCAGAACTTGAATAGCATTAAAGAGAGAGAGCTTGCCGCCAGTGGACGCAACGGCCTCTTCCGCGCGGTAGTCGGAACCAAAGTCAGCGGCGTGGCGCTTCACCAGAGCGGCGCGCAGTTCCGGCATCCCAGGCACGGTAGTGTACTTGGTGAAATTCTGCTGGATGGCCGCGATGGCCGCATCCTTTATATGTTGCGGCGTATTGAAGTGCGGTTCGCCGGCGCCGAACTCTACCAGGTCCGCGCCGGAGGCCTTGAGTTTCGCGGCCTCAGCCACCACGGCCATGGTGGCGGAAACCTCAATGCGGTTGATACGATCACTGAACTGCTTGGTCGCGGGTAAAGTCGCCATGTGCTCCCTCACTTCAATTTTGCGGCGGCGCCGTGCACTTTTTCCGCCAGTCTTTGTTCCACCAGCTCGGGCACCAGGCCGCGCACGGAGCCTCCGAGCCGGAAAATCTCTTTTACCAGGCGTGAACTCAGGTATGAGTATGCTTCCGCCGGCATCATAAAAACCGTTTCCAAATGCGGCTCCAGTTTGCGGTTCATCAAGGCCATTTGCAGCTCGTACTCGTAATCGCTGATGGCGCGAATGCCACGCAGCACCGCTTTGGCATTTTGCCGCATGGCGTATTGCACCAGCAGGCCGTCAAAAGTGTCCACGCGCACATTGGAATACTTGCGGACCATCTCTTCCAGCATCTCGCGCCGCTCTGCCAGTGTAAACAGCGGATCTTTCTCAGAGTTGCGCAGGATGGCGACGATCAGTTCGTCGAAAATCTTGCTGCCGCGTTCAATCAGGTCGAGGTGCCCGTTGGTCAGCGGGTCAAACGAGCCCGGATATATGGCGCGCACTAAGTTCAAATGAGAGTTCCCGCGGGTCCTGAGAGTGATTTTATGCTGGATTGCGGAGCGGGGCAATTCAGATTCGCAAACTCACCACCGATTTCCACTGATCACACTGATCTGCACGGGACGGATACAAGGTGTCAGCTGGGCAGCGACGCCGCGAATTTTTGCAGGGCCGCAATGTATTGGGCGCCCGCGACGAATTCCAGATCGTTATGGTCCGCGCCCTGCACCCAATAAGACTGCTTCGGCTCATTCGCCAACACATAAATTTTCTGACCGTGCCAGAAGGCAATTACCTGGTCGGCAGTCCCGTGAATCACCAGAACCGGACAATGGACCCGGCGAATGTCTCTGGAGTTGGGAAATTTATCAAAGGGCAATAGAGGGACTCTGGTCAGTACGCGAAAGGCTGAGACGAAGGGACTCTGTACGATCAGTCCCGCCGCAGGCTTGCGGGCTGCAAGGTGCACCGCCGGGCCAGTGCCCACCGACCGACCATAGATAATGATTCGGTTTGGCGGAATCTGGAGTTGCCTGGTCAGGTAGTCATAGGCTGCTTCTTCGTCGTCGTAGGCGTTGTGCTCAGAAGGCTTGCCCTGGCTTGTGCCATATCCCTGATAGTCATAGGCAAAAACGCTGAATCCCGCGCGGCGCAGGTCTTCATGCCAGGAGTGTCCGTCTCCCAGATCTTCGGCGTTGCCGTGGCTGATCAGCAACGTGAATCGTGCCGATGGATTCGGGAGATACACCGCCGAAATCTGTTTGCCGTTTGTGCTCGTGAGCTTGAGGATCTCCGGACTGTCGCGATAGGAAGAAGGATGCGGCAGAAAAATCATGCCGTCAGACATGAAGACTGCCACGATCAGCAGCGCCAGATAAATTCCGACGATCCACAGCAGCATGCGTTTAAGGGCGGTCTTCATTGGCGAAAATCGCCTGCCCTATTTTTTCCCCGCAGGTACTTTCTGGTGCACGGCCGCAGCCGCTTGTTTTTGCTCCGGAGTAGGTGCAGGCGGCTCCGGCACGGCGGCGCTCTTCATGCCCAGCTCTTTGCGAAGTTCGGCTTCCAGGCGGTTGGTGATGTCTTTATTCTCTTTCAGGAATTGCTTTACGTTCTCGCGGCCCTGGCCAATGCGTTCGCCTTTGTAGCTGAACCATGCGCCGGACTTTTCCACGATGTTTTTGTCCACTCCTAAATCAAGCAGATCGCCTTCGCGGGAGATGCCTTCGCCGTACATGATGTCGAATTCGGCTTCGCGGAAGGGCGCGGCAGTCTTGTTCTTGACCACCTTGACCTTGGTGCGGGAGCCGACCATCACGTCGCCTTCTTTGATAGCGGCAATGCGGCGGATATCAATGCGTACGGATGAGTAGAACTTGAGTGCGCGGCCACCGGTGGTGGTTTCCGGATTGCCGAACATCACGCCGATCTTCTCGCGGATCTGGTTGATAAAGATCAGGCAGGTGCGTGACTTGGAGACAATACCGGTCAGCTTGCGCAGCGCTTGCGACATCAGGCGCGCCTGCAGACCCATGTGGCTGTCTCCCATTTCGCCGTCAAGTTCCGCTTTGGGAACGAGGGCCGCAACCGAGTCAACCACCAACACGTCAATGGCGCCGGAGCGGACCAGAGCTTCGGCGATTTCCAGGGCCTGTTCGCCGTAATCGGGCTGTGCCACCAGCAGATTGTCAACGTCCACGCCCAGTTTTTTGGCGTAGCCAGGATCAAGAGCGTGCTCGGCATCGACGAATGCGGCCATCCCGCCGGCTTTTTGGGCTTCCGCAATCACCTGGAGCGCGATGGTAGTCTTGCCGCTCGACTCCGGCCCAAATATCTCAACCACGCGTCCACGCGGGACCCCGCCAATACCCAGCGCGGCGTCAAAGGAGATTGATCCGGTAGAGATCACGGCGATGGGAACAATGGCTTCCTTGTTTCCCAGCCGCATGATGGAGCCTTTGCCGAACTGCTTTTCAATCTGCGACAGCGCCAGATCAAGTGCTTTGGTTTTTTCCAGTTTTTCGTCAGCCATGCGCTCTCCTCGTAAATAGCCCAACTTTTGCCTTGGGTATTATATACGAGGCGAAGAAAAAGAGAAGTTGAATTTTGAAAAAACAAAGGCTCAGACTTTGACGATTTTCAGTCCCGGAATCAACTGAAAATGACGGACATTGTTGGTGACAATACCGTACCCCAGGTGCACGGCTGTCACTTCTATTAGCAAATCCGCGAACGCGACTCTAACGCCAAGCGAAGCTTGAGTCGAGAATTAGTCCCATGTGGGGGGATTGAGAGGTTCTCTATGGCTATTGATGATCTCTTCCAGATCAGCGGCGAAGTCTGGATCAGGAGTCGAGGAGCCAAGTTCTTTGGCGCGAGCTTCAGCAATGGCGATTGATTCTGAAATCAGACGACCGGTGATGGCAGGACGCACCACGGCAATCGGCCGCGCATCGTGCTCAATGACGACCTCAGCTCCAGCAGCCACTCTAGCCAGCAAACCGCTGAAATCACTGGCTGCTTCTTCATCGGAAATCCGAATTACTGGTTTCCCCATGAGCCGATTATAGCGCTCTTTTCTCTCACCCAGCCCGTACGACTGGATACGGCAACGGCTCGACGCGCTGCGCTTTTACGGCTGCATGCGCCTTATGTACTTCGTGAATAAGATACAGCGGGCGGCGACGTACCTCATCGTAGATCCTGCCTATATATTCGCCCAGCAGGCCAATGCAGATGAGCTGCACGCCGGCAGCAAACAGGACCACCAGCATGGTATAGGAGGCCACCAGGCGCGGGCCGGCAAAGCTAGAGTCGGCCAGGCTCAGAGAGATCACCGCCACGCCGAACATGAGCGCGATAGCCAGAAGGGTTGCCCCCACCGCCAGCCCCAGGCGCAGCGGCTTGTAGCTGAAGCTGAAGATCGCGTCCATGGCGTACTTAAAGAGCCTGGTAAAGGTCTGTTTGGGCTCACCGGCGGCCCGGTCCGCCCGTTCGTAATAGACGACCGCGGTAGGAAAGCCGACCCACGCGCGTAATCCCGGCAGGTAGCGATTGTTTTCCTGAAGACGGTTGATGGCGTCCACAGCCTGGCGGTCAAGCAGCCCAAAGATGCCAGCGTTCAGCGGAATAGGAAAGTCGGAAATGAATCCCATCACGCGGTAGAACATCGGAAAAAGTATGCTGCGCAGCCCTTTCTCGGCGCGGCTGGTGCGCTCGGCGATCACGACTTTTGCGCCATTGCGCCAGGAGTCGAGTAAAGCAGGCAGAACCTGAGGCGGGTCCTGGAAATCGCCATCCATCAGGATAACGGCATCGCCCTGGGCCGTCTGAAGACCGGCCGTGAGGGCGGGCTGGTGACCGAAGTTCCGAGAAAACTCCACTACCGTCACGCGGGAATCATTGCCTTGAATGTCGAGCAAAAGGGGCAACGACGCATCGTGGCTGCCATCGTTCACGTAAATGATCTCCCAGCTCTCCGGAACATCTTCCAGTACGGACAGAAGGGTGGCGTGAAACGCCTTGATATTTTCTTCTTCGTTATAGATCGGGACTACGACTGAAACCATTGGGGTATCCTGGGGTGACAACTTTGAGGGAAGCGCTGGGGCCTTGAGCTGCTTCTTCTTGCGGTAGGGCCTCCTTGCGCTGCGCGATTGCGGGTCTTGCATGCGGATGGCCGGTTACGTCCGGCCGGCCCACACTGTAGTAGTTCAACCCTGCAGCTTGCATTTGTGCAGGACGGAAGAGATTGCGTCCATCCACCACGATGGGATAACGCAAGAGTGCCTTGACCCGAGCGAGGTCCAACGCCGCAAAGTCCTCCCACTCAGTCAATATCAGGCAGGCGTCGGCGCCAGTCATGGCGTCATAGGCGTCCTCGGCAAACTTGACGCTGCCGGGAGCAAACTCTTCTGCCGCGCGGTCCATGGCCGCGGGATCATATGCGGTGACGGAGCATCCTTCTTTCAGCAATGACTTGATGATGGCGATGGCCGGTGACTCGCGAATGTCGTCGGTACCGTTCTTGAAGGCCAGACCAAGCACCGCCAGTCTTTTTCCTTTGAGCGTCCACAGCGCCTGGCTCACTTTGCGCAGGAAGCGGATACGCTGCTCATCGTTTACCTTGACGGTTTCATCCAGCAGGCCGAAGCGGTAACCGTTGTCGCGCGCGACCGCGCAAAACGCCAGCAGGTCTTTAGGAAAGCAGGAGCCTCCGTAGCCGATACCGGGGAACAGGAAGCGGCGGCCGATACGGGAATCACTGCCAATGCCGTCGCGCACCTGCTCAACGTCCGCCCCTACGGCCTCGCAGACTGTAGCAACAGCGTTGATGAAAGAGATTTTCATGGCCAGGAACGCGTTGGAAGCGTGTTTGATCAACTCCGCGCTTTTGGCGCTGGTGCGGATCAGATGCGCCTTGAATGGAGCCTCAACAGGGCCGGGAATAGCGTCGGCCTTGATGCTGTAGCTGCCGTCTACCAGTGGACGGTAGGCCTGCTCGAGAACCTGAGCGCAGCGGTCGGTGTCCGCGCCGACAACGATCCGGTCGGGGTAGAGGAAATCAGCGACCGCCGTGCCCTCGCGCAGAAACTCGGGATTGGACGCCACGTCAAACAGCTCCGGCGGAACGCCATTGAGCAGCATGATCTTGCGAATCCAGCTGTTGGTGTAAACGGGGACGGTACTTTTTTCGACGACGACCTTATAACTGTCAATCGCACTGGCAATGCCACGGGCGACAGACTCTACATACGAGAGATCGGCGTCGCCGTCATGCTTGGGCGGCGTGCCCACAGCAATAAAGATGGCCTGGCTGCGCCTAACAGCGGAATGAAGGTCGTCGGTAAAGCTCAGTTTTGCGCCACGGTGCCGTTCCAGCAACTCAGGAAGGAATTTCTCGTGGATCGGGCACTCGCCCCGGCGCAAGGCCGCCAGCTTTTGCTGATCGTTGTCTACCAGGGTTACGTTATGACCTAACTCCGCAAAACATGCACCTGCAACCAAGCCAACGTACCCAGATCCAACAACAGCAATTTCCATGGGGCCCACCATCAGTATTTCAGAAGTAACCAGGATCTCTGGAGAGAGCAGCTAACGAAACATTGGATGAGCGAACGCCCGTTGAAGATGTCAGCCCGAGTCGCTGCTGGCGACGGCTGCTATAATCCGCTGTTTGTCTTGAGGGTTGCCATGAAAACACTGAACCGCATTACATTTTTGCTGCTGGGTCTGGCTTGTTTTCTCTCACAAGCCACGGCCCAGGCACGGCCTGCGGCGAGCGAGGCCGCTCTACCCCGCACGGTGATCTACGCCGGACACCTTCTCGATGTAAAGACCGGCCGAATGATTAACAACGCCATCGTCGTAATCCAGGGAGACCGGATCGTCAGTGTAGGGTCTTCTCAAGACATCGGAACCCCAGCGGCAGGGACTAAGGAAATCCACTTGGCCAACACCACTTTGGTCCCGGGCCTGATTGATGCGCACACGCACATCACCTTCGATCCTAACTTCGGGTATCAGGAACTTGGGATATCGATTCCCAAAGAGGCGCTGATTGGCGCCAAGAACGCCAGGATCACTTTGGAAGCCGGGTTCACGACCATCCGAAACGTGGGAGCTTCCGGCTACGCCGATGTTGCCCTGCGCGACGCGGTAAACGAAGGCATGGTGCCCGGGCCAAGAATGATCGTCAGCGGCCCGGCACTCAGCATCACCGGCGGACACTGCGACCAGAACCTGCTGCCCTACGAATGGCACGCCAAGGCCGATGGCACGGCCGACGGCGTTGAGAGCGTGCAGCACAAAGTGCGCGAGATCATCAAGTACGGCGCCGACGTCATCAAGATTTGCGCCACAGGCGGCGTGCTATCTAAGGGCGACGATCCCCGCGCTTCGCAATACACGATTGAAGAAATGAAAGCCATTGTGGCCGACGCACACCGCCTGGGCCGCAAAGTCGCCGCCCACGCCCACGGCGCACAGGGAATTGCCTGGGCCGCCGAGGCCGGAGTCGATTCCATTGAGCACGGCTCTTATATTGATGACGCAGGGATTCAAGCCATGAAGGCGCACGGCACCTATCTGGTGCCAACGCTCTACCTGGGAGACTGGATGACCGAGAATGCCGCCCGGATCGGTCTGCCGGAAATGTATGCGAGCAAAATGCGCACCATCATTCCACTCGCGCGCCAGAACGTAAAGCGGGCCTTTGACGCGGGAGTAAAGGTCGCTTTCGGCACCGACGCGGCTGTCTATCCGCACGGACTGAACGCGCACGAGTTTGCCGTTTACGTAAAGCTGGGCATGTCGCCGGTGCAAGCCATTCAGACCGCGACGGTTAATGCCGCCGAGCTTCTGGGATGGTCTGACCGCATCGGCTCGATCGAGACAGGCAAGTTTGCCGACATCATTGCCGTGAACGGCGATCCCACGAAAGATGTGACATTGCTCCAGGACCCGGTATTCGTGATGAAGGGCGGCGTGGTTTATAAGCAGAAATAGGCTCTTGTTTCTTTATCTCGAAGCGAAGCGAGAGATCCATATAGTAACCATACACATCACGGGTGAACCCGAAGAGTCTCAATCCGGTATGGACCTCCCGCTTCGAGGTTTCAGAAAGAGCTGCGCTTCAGGATAAAGAGCAAAGACCGTCTGCTAGACTGCATCTCACAGAATTGCTGGAACGCACATGACTATGAAAGTCCGCAAGGCCGTATTCCCCGCAGCCGGGCTGGGTACCCGTTTTCTTCCCGCCACTAAGGCCCAACCCAAAGAGATGCTGCCGCTGGTGGACAAGCCCATCATTCAATACGGCGTGGAAGAGGCGCTGGCCGCCGGCTGCGACCAAATTATCATCATCACCGGCCGCGGCAAGAACGCCATCGAGGACCATTTCGACGTCAGCTACGAACTCGAACACATGCTGGAAGAGCGCGGCAAGACCGAGCTGCTGACCATTGTGCGCCAGATTTCCGACATGATCCATATTGCCTACGTGCGGCAGAAGCAGGCCATGGGGTTGGGACACGCCGTGCTCATGGCGCGCGAGTTGGTCGGCAACGAGCCTTTTGCTGTGTTGCTGGCGGACGACGTGATTGACGCTGAGCGCCCCTGCCTGCGCCAGATGATGGACGTTTTTGAGGAAACACAGTCTCCCGTGGTTGCCACCATGGAGGTGAATGGTCCCGCCATCTCAGCCTATGGTGTGCTTGATGCAAAGCGTGTGGAAGGCAAGTTCAACGGACGTGTACATGATGTAAGAAATCTGGTCGAAAAACCCAAGCCTGAAGATGCGCCTTCCAATCTAGCGATCATCGGCCGCTACATCCTGACGCCCAGAATATTTGAAACTCTCGAACGCACGCCGCTGGGCGCGGGCGGAGAGTTACAACTCACGGACGGGCTTCGCGGCCTGCTGCAGTCCGGTGAAAAAATCTATGGTTACACCTTTGAAGGCAAACGCCACGATGCCGGTGACAAACTCGGCTTCCTGAAGGCAACCGTGGAGTTCGCGCTAAAACGCCCTGATCTGGGCAAACCCTTTGCGGAGTATCTGCGGGGACTCAAGTTATAGCTGGCTGCCCTGCAATTTCTGAAATCCCGAACCCCGCACTCTGGGGTGAGGGATCCATATAGCCGCACTTGATCTTTGGGTAAGCGCCACCGGTGTATCGTGGCAATATGGATCCCTCGCTGCGCTTCGGGATTGCAGAAAGAAGGACGCGATTCAGAATGTTCTTAGAACCGGAACTCACTCCTGCTCTTCAAAATCCTCATCATGAAAAATATAAGGAGCGGTCCGCACCAGCCGGAAGCGGACGCGGTCTTTGCAGGAATCACAAAAGGGAAAAGCGTCGCCATGGAGCATGACACAAGATGCGGCGTGACCGGCGTGACGCCAATTGCAGAATGAGTTGTTTCGTCTTCATGCGGGCTTTGGGAAGCATATATATATCGCTCCGTCACAAGTTGCAACATCTTTTAACCGCTCTGCAAGCAGCCTGCAAATCTAATGTCTCTGGCGTTTTGCATCGCCAGGAGACGGCCGCGTATGAAAGTCGTCGTCTTCCGAAATGCGTGTGGCCGGTTTCGCGAGCATAAACAGGACATCCTCTCCGCATTGCGCACAGGCGGGGAAGCCCTCGCCCTTGAACAGAGTGACAAGATGGTCCCGCCGGTGGCCGTTGTGCCTGACCGTGTAGACGCCTGAACACGGCGCAAAATCACCGGCTTTATAAGTCTGTACCGCCTTGGTTGGACCTTGCATCAATCGTGTTGAATAAACGGAAACATTTTACTCGAAAGTCAGGCCTGCGGCGGGCGGGCTTTTTCGATCAACAGTACGGGAATGCCGTCCTGCACCGGATAGATCAGCCGGCAGCCGGTGCATTGCAGCGAGCTTTCGTCGGCAGCCAGGGTCAGAGGCTTGCGGCAGTTGGGTACGGGACAAACAATGATGTCCAGCACTTTTTTGAGCATCATGAAAACATTGTACCGCGGGCGCTGCACTGGCTTTCTCGACAGCCGATCAATTCAAAATTTAAGATAGTTTCACAATGTCAGCCATCATTCTCGACGGCAACAAGATTGCCGCTCAGATACGCTCGGAGCTTCAGGCGGAAGTGCAGGCGCTGATCGCGGCGGGCCGGCGTCCCGGCCTGGCGGTGATTCTTGCCGGACACAATCCCGCATCCGAGATTTATGTCCGCAATAAGGTCAAGGCGTGCGAGCAGCTCCAGATTCACAGCGAAAAACTCACGCCACCCGACACTGTAACCACGGAAGAACTGCTGCAAATGGTCCACACGCTGAATGCGCGCGATGATATTGACGGCATTCTGGTGCAGCTTCCGCTGCCCGCGCAGGTGGACTCCAAGAAGGTACTGCTCGCCGTATCTCCGGAGAAAGACGTGGACGGATTTCATCCCATGAATGTCGGCAATCTGTCGACACAGCGTCCGGGCCTGGTGCCATGCACGCCGAGCGGAGTGATTGAGGTCCTGCGCCGCAGCAATATTCCGATCGAAGGCAGCAACGCGGTGGTGGTCGGGCGCAGTGATATTGTCGGCAAGCCCGTGGCCATGCTCCTTCTCAACAACAATGCCACGGTCACCGTGTGCCACTCCAAAACACGCAACTTGGCTGAAGTCTGCCGCCAGGGAGACATCCTGGTTGCCGCTATCGGGCGTGCAGGGTTTGTCACCAGGGATTTCGTCAGGCCGGGAGCTGCCGTGATTGACGTTGGCATCAACAAGATCACGGAGAGAACAGAGTTCGACAAGTTTTTTGCCGACGATGCAGCGCGCGAGAAATCTTTTGCGGAAAAGGGATCAACGCTGGTGGGCGATGTTGATCCGCATGTGGCTGAAGTCGCCGGCGCCATCACACCGGTACCCGGAGGCGTGGGTCCGCTCACCATTGCCATGCTCATGTCCAACACGGTTAAAGCGTCAAAGCTGCGACGCGGCGGGAAGTAACCTATGCTGCGCGCCGGACTCACCGGCGGGATCGCCTGCGGGAAAACCGCGGTCGCGGAAATGTTTGCCGGTCTGGGCGC
>WNFI01176435.1_pt1 | contig 14640 bp, 12 predicted proteins | sample 5400471 | NCBI WGS metagenome assembly WNFI01 (sample SAMN13153348, study PRJNA577476) | soil metagenome | isolation source: 100 cm saprolite on Douglas fir-dominated hillslope | place: USA:California | collected 2013-09-17
GCTTCAGGCAAAGTGTGCTCGCGGGATTGCGCGATCAAGTGCACGATCACTTCAGTGTCGCTGCTGGTCTGAAAAATCGAACCCTGCGCTTCCATGCGCGCGCGAATCTCGCTGGCGTTGGTCAGATTGCCGTTGTGGGCCAGCGCGATCATGCCTTTGTTCGATTGCACCATGATCGGCTGCGCGTTGAGCAGCGCGGAATCGCCGGTGGTGGAATAGCGGGTGTGGCCGATGGCCAGCGTGCCGCGCATCCGCGACAGCTTTTTCTCGGTGAAAATGTCCGCGACCAGACCCATGGCCTTGTGAATGTGCAACGACATGCCATCAGAGGTGACGATGCCGGCCGATTCCTGCCCGCGATGTTGCAAGGCGTGCAGGCCAAGGTATGCGAGGGTCTCGGCTTCGGGATGCGAATAGATTGCGACTACGCCGCATTCGTCGCGAAATTTGTCGGAGATAGCCATCAGCCCTCAGCCGTCAGGTTAAATCACTCGTTCCTTAGCGCTTGGCACTCGTCCAAACGCCGCTCGTTTCAAAACGCCAATTTCAATCCGCTACCGCCGCCGGTTCGCTGCGCAACGCCCGTTCCAGAGCGCCTTCGTATTCGCCTTGCAATTCGGCGATTTTAGCCGACACTGCGACCTTGCCGTCTACTGTAATTTCTATCGACCCGATAACCGTTTGCCCCAGCGTTTCGCCCGAAACACCGTGTTTGGCCGCCACTTCTTTGATTCGCGCCACGCTCGCTTGGTCGCAGGAGACCAGAATCCGGCTGGCGTCCTCGCCGAACAGCACACATTCCAAAGGCAGTTCCTGCGACGCCACCGCGACCTTGCAGCCGACGCCCTTGGCGAATGCGGTCTTGGCCAGCGCCACGGCCAGGCCGCCATCGGAGCAATCGTGGGTTGATTCGACCAGTCCCGCGGCGACCAGTTCGATGATCGTTTTCTGCAATGCGGCTTCGGGACCGAGTTCGAGCGAAGGAGGGAATCCCCACAGCTCGCCGAGGATTTCCTTGGCGTACTCCGACGATCCGAATTCGATTTCGGCGTCGACGGCATCGCCCGGCTCAGAGCCGCGCAAAAGCACAACCGCGCGGCCGGGATCGCGGAAATGCGGGAACGTGGCTTTTTCGACATCCTCAAGAATTCCAACTACGCCAAGCACCGGCGTCGGATAAATACCCTCGCCCAAAGTCTCGTTATAAAAACTGACATTGCCACCAGTGATCGGGATTTCAAGTTCCTCGCAGGCTTTGGTGATGCCATCTATCGTCTGTGAAAATTGCCACATGATGGGCGGCTTTTCGGGATTGCCGAAGTTCAGGCAATTGGTCGCGCCCACCGGCGTCGCGCCCGTGCATGCGACGTTGCGCGCGGCTTCGGCGACCGCGTGCATGGCGCCGAGTTTGGGATCGAGGTAGCACCAGCGGCTGTTGCCGTCGAGTGCCATGGACAAAGCGCGCCGCGAGCCCTTGATGCGAATCACTCCTCCATCCCCGGCACCCGGGCCTTCGACAGTATTGGTCTGCACCATAGAGTCGTACTGCTGGTAAATCCACCGCTTGCTGCAGATGTTTGGGCTGGCGAGCAGACGCTTGAGGTCGGCGGTGAAATCGGTGCTTTCTCCCAGGTTCACGTGGCATGCGCGATTCGCTGATTACGCAGCCGACTTTGACGGCGTCGAGTCCCCACTTGCGGAATACTTTGTAAACTTCTTCTTCGCGGCCTTTTTGCGCGACTAGCAACATCCGCTCCTGCGATTCGCTGAGCAGGATTTCGTACGCGTTCATTCCCGTTTCACGCTGTGGCACGCGGTCCATTTCGATTTCAAGTCCCACGCCGCCGCGCGCACCCATTTCGCAGGTGGAGCAGGTTAGTCCGGCGGCGCCCATGTCCTGGATGCCGATGATGGCGCCGGTTTGCATGGCCTCAAGGCAGGCTTCCAGCAATAGTTTTTCAAGAAACGGATCGCCGACTTGCACGTTGGGGCGCTTGGCCTCGGATTCTTCGCTGAATTCCTCGCTGGCCATAGTCGCGCCGTGAATGCCGTCGCGTCCGGTTTTTGCTCCGACGTAAATTACCGGATTGCCTTCGCCCGAAGCCTTCGCGTAGAAAATCTGATCCTTGCGGACCAGGCCCAGCGCAAACGCATTCACCAACGGATTGCCGGAGTAGCAAGCCTCGAACTTGGTTTCGCCGCCTAGATTGGGCACTCCGAAGCAGTTGCCGTAGGATGCAATGCCACCGACTACGCCCTCCATAATGGAGTGGTTGCGGTGAATCTCTGCTTGCGTGGGGACAGTCGCCCTCGGCTGTCCGGCCGAGCCTTGCTCGGCATGCTCTTGCACTTGAATCGGCCCGAACCGCAGCGAATCCATCACCGCCACCGGCCGCGCGCCCATGGTGAAAATATCGCGCAGAATTCCTCCGACTCCGGTGGTCGCTCCCTGAAATGGTTCGATGAACGACGGATGATTGTGCGATTCGATCTTGAAGGCGCAGGCCCAGCCGTCGCCAATGTCGATGATGCCCGCATTTTCTCCCGGGCCTTGCAGCACGCGGCGGCTGTGTGTGGGCAGCCGCTTGAGATGCACGCGCGAAGATTTGTACGAGCAGTGCTCGCTCCACATGACACTGAAGATGCCGAGTTCGGTAAAAGACGGCTCGCGTCCGCCGAGCAGCGACTTGATTCGCTCGTATTCGTCCGGCGTCAGCCCGTGACTGCGCAGGGTTTCGGGGGTGATAGCCAGGGTCGCCGAGGTGGTCATGGAGGGAAATTCTATTGTCGCATTTTCGAATGGCGATGGGTAGGGCAAAGTCAGAAGCATTTCACCGCCGAGAACGCCGAGATCGCAGAGAAAATGCGTTGAACGCGGGGGCAGCCGCCCTGGGCTGTCCGTCGAGCGCAGCTCGACATGTTTGTCTCTTGGAGGAAAGCCAAAAGCTCCAGGTCTGCGACCCGGGGACAGCCGAGGGCGGCTGTCCCACACTTGTAAAGGTGCGCGAATATACTGACTGATCGTATGAAATCCATCATCGTCGGCACCGCCGGGCACATTGATCACGGGAAAACCGCGCTGGTCAAGGCCTTGACCGGGATTGACGCCGACCGCCTGCAGGAAGAAAAGCGCCGTGGAATAACGATTGACCTGGGATTCGCCCATCTCGAACTGCCGGGGGCGGACGGCGAACGGCTGCGATTCGGGTTTGTAGATGTCCCCGGCCACGAGCGCTTCGTCCGCAACATGCTGGCGGGGGTGGGCGGGATTGACCTGGTTCTGCTGGTCATTGCCGCCGACGAGGGCATCAAGCCGCAGACGCGTGAGCATTTCGATATCTGCCGCCTGTTGGGGATTCGGCGCGGAATCACGGTGCTGACGAAAGCGGATTTGGTCAACGCCGAAACGCTGGCCGTGGTGCGCTCCGAGGTGGAAGATTTTCTACACGGGTCGTTTTTAGGAAACTCGGGAGCGGCTTCCGGGTCCTCGAAGTCGCCCATCGTCGCGGTCAGCGCGCTGAAGGGCACGGGACTGGACGAGTTGAAGCACGAGCTGGTTCGCATCGGGCGTGTGGCTTCGGCCAAAGACTCGCAGGCCATCACACGCCTCCCGATCGATCGCGTCTTCACCATGAAAGGATTCGGCACGGTCGTCACTGGAACGCTGGTCGCGGGCACGATCCGCAAAGAAGATGAACTGGAACTGTTCTCTGCCGGGAAACGAGTGCGAGTGCGCGGAGTGCAGGTGCACGGAGCCGCCGCAGAAAAAGCAGTCGCGGGAGAACGCACCGCGCTGAATCTCGCCGGAGTTGAAAAGCAGGAACTCGAACGCGGCATGGTGCTGGCTTCGCCGGGTTTGTTGCAGACGTCTTCCCGCGTGGACGTGAAGCTCTCGCTTCTGCCTTCGGCGAAGACGCTGAAAACCGGGTCGCGAGTACATTTGCACGCCTTCAGTTCCGAAGCGATTGCGACAGTGAGCCTCTATGAAGACAAGCAACTCAAACCAGGAGGCGACGCGTATGCGCAACTGCGATTGAGCGCTCCCCTGTTGCTCTTGCCCGGAGACCGCTTCATCATTCGGCAATTTTCGCCGGTGGTGACGATCGGTGGTGGAGTGGTGCTGGAGAATGATCCGCCGGTCCGTGTAAAGAATGTGGAAATTCATTCCGACTTCCTCGGATCACTCACCGACGACTCCAGCCGTGCGGTGCTGCGCGCGCGAGTTTTCGCTAGGCCAGTGGGGGGACTGAGCCTTGCCGAAGCAGTTATGCGAACCGGCTGGCATCGACGCGAGATCGAAGCTCTAACCGTGCAAATCCAGGAGATCACAAATGTTGCCGGCGTTCTGATTCCCAATCTCACCCTGCAAATAGCTCGCAAATCATTGATTCAGATCCTTAGTGGTTTTCATCGGCAGAACCCGCTGGTCGCTGGTATGACCAAGGAGCAACTGCGAGGACATTTTGTAGGTCTTGCTCCAGAGGCATTTGCCATCGTTTTTGATGACGCTGTGACTGGTGGACAGATTGATCTTGCCGGCGATTTGGTCCGCTTACCGGGTCATGGCGTGGTTATGAAAGATGAAGAGGCCGAATCGCGAAAAATCATCGAGCAGATTTTCGCCGCCGCCGGGCTGAAGGTTCCGGCCCTTAAAGACGTCTTGGCGGGACTCAAGATCGACCAGGCCCGCGCCCACAAAATCATGACTCTGTTATTGCGCGAGAAAGTGCTCATTAAAGTTTCCGACGATCTGGTCTTTCACCAATCCGCGCTCGCCGAATTGCGAAAGGCGCTGGCGACGCAAAAACTGATCTCGCCCCGGCTCGACGTCGCCCGCTTCAAAGATCTCACCGGAGTTAGCCGGAAATATGCCATCCCGCTGCTGGAGTATTTGGACCGCGAGCGAGTAACGAAGCGAGTGGGAGATGCGAGAGTAATCCTGTAAAGGGAAGCGGGCGCGGATGCCCGCCGCTCCACAACCTCTTCGGTTCTTGGGGGCTTTTCCTCAATGCTCAACGCGTCATCCCTGTTTCCCACAGCTTCTCCACAACAATCCATCTCAGCTATATTCCTATTAGCGCCGCTCTGGCTGACAATCCTCTTAGCGTTCCACTAACCACATGGCCCTCGCCAACGATTTCGCGCAAAGCCTCAAACTCCAGGCGGATATTGTCCGCATTGTGGGCGACTACGTCTTGCTGAAGAAGGCGGGGGCGCAGAACTACTCCGGGCTGTGTCCGTTTCATAAGGAGAAGACGCCGTCGTTTTCGGTGCACGCCACGCGGCAGTTCTTTCACTGCTTTGGCTGCGGGCAGTCCGGCGACGTGTTCAGTTTTGTCCAGAAGATCGAGAACATCACCTTCCCTGAAGCGATTCGGGCGGTAGCGCAGAAAATGGGCGTCGCGCTGCCCAAGCAGACGTTCAGCACCGAGGCCGAAGCCAAAGACGCGCGGCTGCGGACGGTGGTGCTCGAAATCCATGAACGCGCGTGCGTGTTTTTCCAGGAATGTTTGCGCAGGCCGGAGGGAGCACGGGCGCGAGAGTATCTCGCGGGACGTGGGCTGAACGAGGAGACGATCAAACAGTTCCGGATTGGGTTCGCGCCAGATTCAGGGTTTGTGCTGAGAGACCGGCTGAAGGGTGAGTTTGGCGAAGAGGTGTTGCGGGAGAGTGGGCTGTTTTCGTGGAAAGACGGCTCTCAGCCGTCAGCCCTCAGCCGTCAGGAACTGCCCGCTGCGCCGGCGGTTGGGCAGTCCGGCGAGAGTCAGGCGGCACAGGCAAACAGCTGGTCCCTCGACTCCGCTCGGGATGACAGAGCTTTGGAGGGGGCGGGCGAGAGCGAAAACCTGAAGCCTGAAACCCAGAGCCCGAAGCCTGCCTCTATGTATTCCAAATTCCGCAACCGCATCATGTTTCCGATCGCGAACGAGAGCGGCCGCGTGATTGCCTTCACAGGGCGCACGCTTTCGACCGACGAGAAGGCCGGACCGAAATATTTGAATTCGCCCGAGACGGCGATTTATTCGAAGTCGCGCGTGCTGTTCAATCTGAATCTGGCCAAAGAGGCGATTCGCGCGCTGAATTACGCGATTCTGGTCGAGGGGCAGATGGATTGCATTTCGGTGTTTGCTGCGGGATTCCATAACGTGATCGCAAGTTCCGGCACGGCGTTCACGGCGGCGCAGGCGGGACTGCTGGGACGGTTCAGCAAGCAGATTGTGGTGAACTTTGATCCCGACGCGGCGGGGGCGAAGGCGACGGAACGGACTTTGGGACTCTTAATCGAAGAAGAGTTCGACATCAAAGTGCTTACGCTAGAACCGGGGTTCGATCCTGACCTGTACGTGCGACGCAAGGGGAGAGAGGCTTACGCAAAGCAGCTCAAGAGCGGCTCGCTGCCGTATTTTTCTTATCTCATCGAGCGGGCGCGAGCGCAGTTTCCGGTGCGCAGCGGCGAAGGCAAGAAGAAGGCGGTGAATTATTTGCTGCCGCACGTACAACGGGTGCCGAGCCGGATTGTCCGCGACGGGCTGGCCGAGGAAATTGCACAGAAGTTGAGTATTGATTCGGCCGTCCTGCGTCAGGAATTGAAGCACGCTGCCGCTGACCGGAAGAGCGCGACGGTGAAGACATCGGCGGAATCGCAGATCACTGACGCCGAGAAAATCCTGATTCGCGCACTGACTTCGGGGCGGCAATTCCAGAGCGAGGACTACGTCTCTGACCGTTCCGGCGGGGACGATGCATTCGATCCGGCGCGGCAGGCGCGATATGTGCTCTCGGCTGAGCGTCTGCATGTTGGCCTGGGCACCGAGTCGCTGATCGACGCGCTGCTGAACGCCGCTGAAGGCGTGGAGGTGATGGACTTGCCGATCGCGGATGATGAGCGCAGCCTGCTTGCGGCAATCCTGATGAAAGATGACGAGGAGCTCACGGCAGAGCGCGTCGAAGGCGCGGTCAAGGGGCTAACCCGGGTGCAGATTCGGCGGCGCCTCCAGGAAATTCAGACCCAGCTGAATTCCTTGCGCAGCGTTGACGCAGGGCAGGTGAACGCTTTGATGGACGAAAAACTGCGCCTGAAGCGGGCTTTGATGAATCCGGCGCTGGGTTCGGATGAGATTACGGCGGCCTCGGCGGATTGAGGCGCGTCTCTCGCCTATAAGAAACCTCTGTCATTCCCCGAGCGCAGTCCGGGGTTTAAGCCTACAAGGTGTGCAGATAGGCGAGCAGGTCGTTGACCTGCTCCTGGGTCAAGACCTGCCCGAAGCCCTGCATATTATTTCGGCCCATGCGGATGATGTCGCTGACCCGGTCATCGTTGGCGGGCATGCCGCTCACCGTCAGGTACTGGCGCTGGAAGACTCCCTTCAAGGTTGGCCCCTTGCGATCTTTGGACGAATACGCGGAGTGGCAACGATCGCAATTTTGATCGTAGATATGCCTTCCGGAAATCTGTTGTGGGGTGAGTCCCAGCTCGGCATCGCTCTTCCGCCGCTCGACTTCGCAGGCCATCAGGAAAAGAAAAAGACAACACAAAAAAGCGGATGTGGCCGAGATCTGGAGGTTGGAACGCAAGGGTGCGAGCATGGGAGGCTATTTCCCTGGACCATTCACTGCTGCTTCGATCACGCGGTCAATCACATCGTTCACTTGTTTTCCCGGCAGACTGAAGTTGTTGGTGAGAATTGAGAAGGCGACCGGCTCTCCTTTTGTGGTCACGGCGTATCCAGAAAGGGTTTTGACTCCGCCGAGCGATCCGGTCTTAGCATAAACGTGGGCTCCAGGGTCGAGGTCTTTGCAGCGCTCGGCGAGCGAGCCGTCCACGCCGGCGGCGGAAAGCGAGTCGTGGAACTCCTTGCCCCAGGGTTGGGTGGAGGCGTAGCGCAGCAGTTCGACCAGGGCGTGCGGGGTGACCAGATTGTCGCGTGACAAACCGGAGCCATCATAGAAAGAATAGTCGTCGCCGGAAATGCCGGCGGTGTTGAGAAAGCCGCGAATCACTTCAAGCCCGGCCTGAACCGTCCCCCCTGTGCCTTTCTCGCGACCCAGTAGGCGCAGCAGGATCTCCGCGTGCAGGTTCTGACTGACTTTATTGATCACTTGAATGTCTTCGGAAAGCGGGGGCGATTGATACTCCGCCAACACCAGTGGCCCCGCCGGCGCGGTGAGTGAGTGCTCGTCGCCGCCGTGGCTGGAGGCAGATGCGATCACGATAGTGGTAAAGGTCGAGAGGCTAGCCAGTTCGGTATGCCGGGTGCGATCTTTCCCATAAACGGCAATGCCGCGGACTTCGAGCAAGTGGCGGAACAAGCTGGCGGCGAACTCGGCCGGGTCTTCGATCGCCAGGCCCTCGTTGGCGCCGGCATCGTCCATGGGCATCGTGCCCCAGAGCGTCAAAACGGTCGCGCCGGGCTCGCGATTGATGTAAAGCTTGCGTCCCGATCCAGCGGGCGTGGTCATGACGCGGTTGTCAATCTTGTAATAGTCGGAAAAGGGCGTGAGGCTGACGAAGGCCTTGTCTCCGGGATGAGTTCCCGGCTGAATATTCACGAAAATGACGTTGTCGTTGATAGTCAGGGCGGAAACCGGAGCACCCTCGGCCCAAACCAGGTCGTCCTGGCTCCAACCTGCGCCGTAGCGCTCGAAGGCGAAGTAAGAGTCGTCGGCGACGACATCTCCGTCAATATATTTCACGCCTTTTTGCGCCACTTCGTCGGCGAGCTTTTCGAGCACCTGCAGTGGATCGGCATCGCGCTGAGTGCGCATGGAGTACGGCAGCTCGCGTCCGGAAAGGGTCGGGTCACCGCGGCCCACCAACAACAGATCGCCGGCGAGGCGGCCGTACTTGTCCAGCGAGCCGCTGGTTTCGACGCTGGTGCGGAATTTGTAATCAGGTCCAATCAGCGCCAACGCTGCAGCCGTAGTGAACAATTTTGTATTCGAAGCCGGGGTGAACATTTTGTCGGAATTCAGCGCGTAGAGGACTTTTCCACTGGCCAGCGACGTGATTTCAATTCCCCAGTAGCCGCGCGCGAGATCAGGCTGAGAAAGGATGGCGTCAATTTGTTTCTGAATTGAGATGGGCTTCTTATGGGAAGCGGCTTGCGCTGAGTGCGGCAGAACGCAGGTCAGCAGCGCGCAAAGTAGAAAGCCCGGAAGTAGTCCGCGGCGACGCATCTCAAAGCCCGATTGTAGCATTGGCTCTCAATCGGCTCAGACTGAGGATTCCGTTTAGAATCGGAGACATGCGTCCTGTTTTCACGTGGAATCTGGGCACCCGTTCTCTCGAACTGGGCAAGCGCACGCTGGTGATGGGAGTCGTGAACGTCACAGCGGATTCGTTTTCCGACGGCGGACAGCACTTCGCTCCCGAAGATGCGGTGGCTCATGCGCTCAAGCTGCTCGACGAGGGTGCAGACATGGTGGACGTTGGCGGAGAATCCACGCGGCCGGGGGCGCGCGTGGGAAGAGAGAGTCCGAGCGTCGGCGAAAAAGAGGAATTACGGCGGGTGTTGCCGGTCATTGCTGCTGTGAAGCAGGCGCAGGCGACCGCGATCGTTTCCATTGATACCTATAAGGCGAAGGTCGCCCAAGCTGCGGTCGAGGCAGGCGCAGAAGTCGTCAATGATGTTTCAGGTTTCCAGTGGGACCCGGACATGGCGAAGACCCTGGCCGAGCTGGGCTGCGGCGCGGTGCTGATGCATACCCGGGGCTTCCCAGACGAGTGGAGTTCGCTGCCTCCAGTGGCGGACCTGGTCTTGCTGGTGAAGCGTGAGCTCAAGCAGCGCGCCGACGGTGCGCTTATGGCGGGGATGAAGCGTGATCGGCTGGTGCTGGATCCGGGATTCGGCTTTGGCAAGCGCCTTGAGGAAAACTATCCGCTGCTTCGCCGTTTCAGTGAGCTTCAGGAACTGCATTATCCTCTGCTGGCGGGAGTGTCGCGGAAGTCATTCATTGGCCGGGCACTGGCGCAAAACGGCAAAGCTAAAGACGTCGAGGTGGAAAATCGCGCCTGGGCAACCCTTTCCGCCGAGGTGATTGCCGCAATGAATGGGGCGCATATCATTCGCACCCACGATGTGAGGGCTGCCGTTGACGCGCTGAAGATTGCCGATTTGGCGGCTAGCTGAAGTCCCCGGCAATCGGTCGGGTGCTGTGGGCTGCGCTATACTGCGGATTCTGTCCTCAGCTCCGCCATGGCCAGCGAAACTGCTCGCATTGAAGCCTTTTCCGACGGCGTTTTCGCCATCGCGATAACTCTGCTCATTCTGAATCTCAAGGTCCCGTCCGGACCAGAAGGACATCTGGGCGCGGCGCTGGTGCGGCAGTGGCCGACTTACGCGGCGTTTCTGATCAGCTACTGCTTTATTGGGATTATGTGGGTGAACCATCATCGGCTGTTTAACCACATCCGGAGTTCGGACAACCGGCTTCTCTTCTACAATCTGCTTCTGCTGCTGGCGGTGACATTCGTTCCATTCCCCACGGCGCTTCTTGCGGCCCATTATGGAACTGTGGACCGAACGGTGGCTGCCGCGGTCTTTAACGGCACGTATGTGCTGCTGGCGGTCTTCTTCAACGTGCTTTGGCTGCATGTGGTTCGCGCTGGATTGCTGGATTAGGCGACCCAAGACTCCGCGGATAGCATTACGCGGCAATATGCGGTCGGACCGATCGCTTACCTGGTATGTCTTGGGCTGACCTGGGTCAGCGTTCCGGCCAGTCTCATTTTGAACATTGGACTGGCGATTTTCTTCGCGATTCCGCCCCGAACTTCGTCCGGGCGGAGAGTGGGCTCGTGACGCGCGATTCCCGATGCGGGTTGCCACGAAAGTGTTGCATTTTTTGATTCCTCCGGGGTAAGATGAAGCTGGACGCGGGGTTTAGCGTCCGTTCTCTGGGTAACTGCCCGTTTTTTCCTGGGTCCTGAAACTAAACGCGTTGTCCAAAACCGAGAAGCAGGTTTGCCTCAGACCAGCCTGTGGAGAGACCTCTTATGTCCTGGTACGCGTACTGCCTGACTGAACAGCACCTCACAAATGGAACACGTACCCGCCGGCCGTTTGTCCTGGATGGCATTCAGGGCGTAAATGGGGCCACGGTGCTCAGTTATCCGAGCGGGGAGTTTGCGGTCATCGTGAGCGAGATCGATCACGCGACCTCCAGTTTGGACGAGAAGCACGTCCTGGAGCACGCACGAGTGGTAGGCGCCTGCTTCCGAACGGGGACGGTGCTGCCGTTCCGGTTCGGGACGATTTTTGACACCGACGAGAGCTTGCGACATGCCGTGCGCGCCAATCGCCGCGCTTTCGGCCTGAGCGTCGCCCGGCTCAAGGGCAAGGCCGAGATGCACGTGAAGGTGCTGGTAAGGGACGGACAGCTCAGAGGTTTGCAGGATGTGACGATTCCGGACACAGTCGGCGGCGACTACCTGATCAAGTTAAGAGAAAAAGCCATGTGCGACCGCGAGCGCCAGACCAAAGCCAAGGCGCTTTCGGTGCAAGTGCACAGGCTATTCAATCCGCTGGAGGAAGAAGTCACTTGTAAGCGGGTTGCCACCGACGGAATGCTGATTGACATTGCCCACCTGATTGATTCCAAACACATCGAAAAGTATCAGAACCGGACTTCCAGCGCTGCCAAGCAGCTCAAGAACTGCGAAGTTTCGGTGAGTGGGCCCTGGCCTCCGTATCACTTTTTGCCGGGGAAGCTGAGGACTGTGGCCTAGGGCGGATCCAGCCGACTCAGTGACCGGTAACATCGAACTTGCGATGACGGCGCGTTACGACGCCCAACCGCTGCACTCAACCTTTATTCCTCGCCACTCGCCGTCGATCTTTTCGAAAACAATTGTCAGACCGCTTCCGCATAATAAGCCACAGGTAAAGCTGTAGCTGACCAGAGCGCGGCGATGTTCTCGGTCGAACGCGATCTCAGACATGGAAAAGACTCCATTGGCGACGTCTGCCATAGAGGGGTCGCCTGGATAGTCGCGAGCCGAGCCGACGTCCTTGCTGGAAGTTGTTTTGCTGTACTCGTCTGCATCGACCAGTCTCACGTTTTTACGCGGCAGAATCTCTCGAGGTAGGTTGTGAAATGAACGCGAAGTGGCTGCTAGTGTCTGTACGTCAATGTTTCTCAGGCACTCGCATGGTGTGCTGCCCGCCTCAGAGAACGGTTCGAGCGGATATGTCTGAAGAGCTACCTTCAAAGCAGTCCTGTCGCCTGCAATCCACTGCAGCAGAACCGCCTTATAGATTGCGATTTCATCACCACTCATAGCTCCGGCATTGCGCGGCGGTCTTTTGTCCAAAGCGTGGCGTGATACGGTCAATCGCTTGTATGCGCGGCGAAGGTCCGAGCAGTCCTCGATTGCCGGGGCTCGGATGCTGCCTTGTTTCGGCGCTAGCTCCGCTGCGGTGAGCGAGATTGGTTTGAATCGCTGGCAGAATACCCATGCGCCGAAAAAGGCTAGGGAGGCCAAGGCAATTGCGCCGATAATCACGATCGTCTTCAATAGGGGATTAGACACCAGGTCCGCCGCGAGTGGTCAAAGAAAAGCGGCCGGCCTCAGCGTCACCTCTTGTCCGGCAAGCTGAGGGCAGTAGCGTAATTTTCTTTCGCCCTTTCAGGGCTTAACGCACATTATTGGCTCTGAGCCAGGGCTTGCGCCCTGGGCTTCATTCTTTCGCTGCTTCGCGGCTGGTTCGCTGTGAGTGACTGCGTTACAACTGTCTCTGCGCGATGTTTTGCGAAGCGAGGGCCGAGATCGCCAGCGCCGCAATTGCCGCGACCAGAGAGCCAAGCAGCAAAACCTGCCTCGCATGTGCTTTCGCAATCTCAACGTCCGCGAGCGGATAGGCCAGCCGCACCGCGCCGCCTTCGACCGGCACCGCCACGTAGAGCACGGGGATCCCGTTGCGATTGCGCGTCTCGATCCCGGTATCGCCGCGGAGTGCGGTCGCAAACTCTGGACGCCGGCCTTCGTTTTCCAGAGCAGCAACCGGGACCTGCGAGTCGGCGATTACTTTACCATTCCCGTCAATCACCGTGGCGCGCGCGCCGGAGCGCTGCCCTGCCTGCGCGGTGATGTCCTCGATTTTGTTCGAATGATCTGTGTTGACCCGGCCGGCGAACATTTCTGCCTTCTGAGTAAGGCCGCGCTCGATTTCTCCGAGTAGGGCGCTCTTCCAGTAACGGTGCACGGTGAAGCCCACGGCAAGATCGGCGGCCGCAATCATCGCCAGGAACGAGAGAAACAGGATGAGGAAAACTTGCAGGCGCGCAGGTTCTTCCCGCGCTGAGGAACCGGCCCGATCGGGAGGGCCACCGACCTTCGACGTTAGGGGATTACTTGCCATTTCCCAAAGCCAGCGACAGCAGCGCCTTCTGCTCCACCTCGTGCGCTTTTCCTGACCCGGTAGCAGGACTGGGGCTGGCCGAGCGCTTTACGGCGAGCACGGTTTTACCGCCCGCCAGCGGACGCAGGCGGCGAAGCATGTAGTTCATCGCTCCCATATTTGACGGCTCTTCTTGCACCCAGACGATTTCGCGGGCGTTGGGATAGCGATTGAATTCCGCCGTTAGGTCAGCTTCCGGAAACGGATAGAGTTGCTCGACAAAGGTGATGGCGGTTGTCGTATCTTTTCTCTTCTTGCGCTCCATGCGCAGCTCATGGCCGATTTTCCCGGTGCAGAGGAGTATCCGATGGGCATCCGCGACTTCGCGGTCCGGGCGCACCCTCAAGAAGCTGCCGCTGGAGAATTCTTCGATCGGAGAGGCTGCGTCGGGATGTCGCAACATGCTCTTCGGTGTAAACACGACCAGAGGTTTTCGCCACGAACGAAGCGCTTGCCGCCGGAGAAGATGAAAGTATTGGGCGGCGCTCGATGGCTGGCAGATCTGGAAATTGTCGAAGGCGGCAAGTTGCAGGAAGCGCTCGATACGGGCGCTGGAATGCTCGGGGCCCTGGCCCTCATATCCGTGGGGCAGTAACAACACGACGCCTGAAAGCAGGTTCCACTTGGCCTCGCCGGAGACAATGAACTGGTCAATGATGGCTTGCGCGACGTTGGCGAAGTCGCCGAATTGCGCTTCCCACATGACCAGAGTCTCGGGAAAATCGCGGCTGTAACCATACTCAAAGCCGAGAACGCCGGCTTCGGACAAAGTCGAGTTGTAGATCCTGCAATGCGCTTGCGTGTCCGAAATATTCTTTAGCGGAACATATTCCTGCTCGTTTTCGATGTCGAGCAAGACCGAGTGCCGTTGATTGAAAGTTCCGCGACGGCTGTCCTGCCCGCTCAGGCGGACGGGAGTGCCGTCCTTGACCAGGCTGGCAAAGGCTAGAGCTTCGGCCATGCCGTAATCCACCGCGCGCTTTCCCGATCCCATTTCGGCGCGTTGATCGAGTAGCTTTTTTACTTTGGGATGAATGTGAAAATCAGCTGGGTAAGTTGTGAGACGTTCCGTGAGTTGAAGTAACTCGTCCGCAGGGACGGTGGTTTCTACTTCGTACTGCGGCTTGTGGCGGCCGCCAAAGAATGAGTTCCAGTAATCCGGCAACTCGCGCAGGAGCGGCTTCTTGCGGATACTGCCGGCAAGTTTCTGCGCCGCTTCGAGTTCGCCTTTGATCGCATC
>WNFI01669860.1_pt1 | contig 14638 bp, 11 predicted proteins | sample 5400471 | NCBI WGS metagenome assembly WNFI01 (sample SAMN13153348, study PRJNA577476) | soil metagenome | isolation source: 100 cm saprolite on Douglas fir-dominated hillslope | place: USA:California | collected 2013-09-17
TGAAACAACTCGGCATCGACCAGCGCATCGTCCAGCAGATGATCCAGGAGGAGGCATCGCTGGCCGAAGCCAGCCGCCTCGGGATCAAGGCGAGCGACGCCGAGGTGCGCGAGCGCATCCTGTCACTGCCGGCGTTCCAGGAGAACGGCCAGTTCATCGGCGACCAGCGCTATCGCCAGCTCCTGCGCATGCAGACGCCGCCGATGCGTCCCGACGAGTTCGAAGACCAGGTCCGGCGCAGCATCGCCGTCGAGAAGCTGCAGGCGGCGCTCACCGGCTGGATGACGGTCTCCGACAGCGACGTCGTGCGCGAGTTCACCAAGCGCAACGAGAAGATCAAGGTGCAGGTGGCGAATTTCCCGGCGGACAAGTTCCGTGAGGGGGTCGTGGCGACGGACGCGGACGTCGCCCGGCAGTTCGAGGGACACAAGGAGTCCTACCGGATCCCGGAGAAGCGCAAGGTGCGCTATGTGACGATCGACCAGGAAGCCCTGCGGCAGCGCGCCACGGTCACCGGCCAGCAGATCGAGCGCGCCTACAACGACAACATCCGGCAGTACTCGACGCCCGAGCAGGTGCGCGCCAGCCACATTCTCCTCAAGACCGAAGGAAAAGACGACGCGACCGTGAAGAAGCAGGCCGAAGAACTGCTGGCGAAGATCAAGGCCGGCGCGAACTTCGAAGAGCTCGCGCGGAAGAACTCCCAGGACGAAGGCAGCGCGGTCAAGGGCGGCGATCTCGACTTTTTCAACAAGGGACAGATGGTCCCCGAGTTCGACAAGGCCGCATTCTCGATGCAGCCAGGGCAGTTGAGCGACCTGGTCAAGTCCACCTTCGGGTACCACATCATCAAGGTCACCGACAAGAAGGCGGCGTCGACCAAGACGCTCGCCCAAGTGCGTCCGCAGATCGAGGACCAGCTGAAGTACGAACAGGCGCAGACGGCGGCGAAGAAGCTCGCCGACCAGGTCGCCGGCGAACTGAAGAAGCCGTCGGACTTCGACCCGGTGGCACGCGCCCGCGGCCTGCACAGCGGCGAGTCCGGCATGTTCCTGCCGGACGAGCCCGTCGCGGGCATCGGCATGGCCCCGTCCGTCACGCAGCAGGCGTTCCAGATGAAGCAGGGCGAGGTCAGCGAGCCGCTGCGGACGCCGCAGGGCTACGCGTTCATCACGGTGACCGGCAAGCAGGATCCGTACATCCCCAAGCTGGACGAAGTGAAGACGAAGGTGCGGGACGACGTCGTGAAGCAGAAGGCGATCGACGCCGCGCGCCAGAAGGCATCGTCGATCACCGCCGCGCTGAAGGGGGGCCACTTCGAGCAGGCCGCCAAAGGCGCGGGGCTCGACGTGAAGACGACCGACTTGATCGGCCGCGGCGCACCGATGGGCGATGCCGGCGTCAGCCCGGCGCTGGACGCGGCGGCATTCGCCCTGCCCGCCGGCGCGGTGAGCGACCCGGTCGTGACCGAGAACGGCGCCGCCGTCGTGAAGGTGGTCGAGCGCAAGGACGTAGCCCCCGACGAGCTCGCGAAGCAGAAGGATACGCTCCGCACCGAGCTCCTCAGCGAGCGCAAGAACAAGTTCTTCGGCGCCTACATGACCAAGGCGCGCCAGCGGATGAAGATCAACATCAACCGCGACACGATCGCGCAGATCGTCGGATGCAAACTTCTCTCGATCGAGGACAGCTGGCGGCCGGAACAGGGCGCGCCCGTCTTCACCGTCGCGGGGCGCTACCAGACGCGAGGCTGGACCGAATGGACGCAAGGGTTCCAGTTCGGCTCCGCCCTGCTGCAGTTCGACGCAACCGGTGACGAGGAGTTCCTCGATCTGGGCCGCAGCCGCACGCTGGAGCGGATGGCGCCGCACCTCACCCATATGGGGGTGCACGACCACGGCTTCAATAACGTCAGCACCTATGGGAACCTGTGGCGGCTGGCGCGAGAGGGGCGCATCGAGGCGAGCGAGTGGGAGCGGCACTTCTACGAGCTTGCCCTCAAGGTGAGCGGGGCGGTGCAGGCCCATCGCTGGACGCCGCTCCCCGGCGGCGGGTTCATCCATTCGTTCAACGGCGCGCATTCGCTCTTCGTGGACACGATCCGATCGCTCCGGGCGCTGGCGCTGGGGCATGCGCTCGGCCAGCGCCTGATGGAGGAACAGGACGCGAGCGTCAGCCTGCTCGATCGCCTGCTCGATCACGCGCACGCCACCGCGCAGTTCAATGTGTACTTCGGGCGGGGGCGGGACGCTTACGACGTTCGCGGACGCACGGCGCACGAGAGCCTCTTCAACGTCGCCGGCGGCACCTACCGCGGTCCGAGCACGCAGCAGGGGTACTCGCCGTTCAGTACGTGGACGCGCGGCCTCGCCTGGGCCATGCTCGGGTTCGCCGAGCAGCTCGAGTTCCTCGCCACGCTGCCGGGCGAAGCGCCCGATACCTCGATGCTCCTGGAGGCCGCCATCGCCACCTGCGATCATTACATCGACGAGGCCACTGCGACGGACGGGATTCCCTACTGGGACACCGGCGCGCCCGGACTTGCCTTGCTGCCCGACTGGCGCGACCGCGCCGCCGATCCCTTCAACGAGCACGAGCCGGTCGACAGCTCCGCCGCCGCCATCGCCGCGCAGGGGCTGCTCCGGCTCGGCCGGATTCTCGCGCAGGCCGGACGTCAGCCTGAAGCCGATCTGTACTTGCAGGCCGGGCTTCGTGTGGTCGAAACGCTCTTCGAAGAGAGCGGACCGTATCTCAGCACCGACCCGCAGCATCAGGGTCTGATCCTGCACTCGGTGTATCACTGGCCGAATCGCTGGGACCACGTGCCGCCAGGCGCCACGACGCCGCGGGGAGAGTCGAGCCAGTGGGGGGACTACCACGCGCGGGAAGCCGCCCTGTACGTCAAGCGGCTCGCGGAGAATGGACCGTATCTGGCGTTCTTCGGGCCTGAATCGAAAGGGGGAGGCGCAGCGTGACGGCGCCGGCCGCGCGCGTGACCGGCCGCTCGACTGCGCTCGTGACCGGTGGCACCCGTGGGATTGGTCTCGGCATCGCGCGCGCGCTCGCGCGCGAGGGCTGGAACCTCGCACTGTGCGGGACGCGCGCCGAGTCCGACGTCGCCGCGACGCTCGACGAGCTCCGCCAGGCGGGCGGCAAGGTGCACTACGAAGCGGCCGACCTCTCCCGCCACGCCGATCGCACGCGGCTGGTGGACGCCCTGGGCGCGAAATATGGCGCGCTCAACGCGCTCGTCAACAACGCCGGCCGCGCCCCGCGCCACCGCGCCGATCTCCTCGACGCGCGCGAGGACAGCTTCGAGGAGCTCATCCGCACCAACCTGCAGGGGCCGTATTTCCTCACCCAGGCGGTCGCGCGCGAACAGGTCGCACGCCGCGAGGCCGACTTGTCGTTCGCGGCGTCCATCGTGTTCATCACGTCGGTGTCGGCGGAATTGGCATCGGTCAACCGTGGGGAGTACTGTGTCAGCAAAGCGGGCCTCTCGATGGCCGCACGCCTGTTCGCGGTGCGGCTGGCCGGCCACGGAATTCCGGTCTACGAGGTTCGCCCGGGGATCATCGAGACCGACATGACGGCGAATGTCAGAGAGGCCTACGACAGGCGGATCGCGGAGGGACTCGTCCCGGACCGCCGCTGGGGCACGCCGGACGATGTCGGCCGCGTCGTCGCCGCCCTGCTGCGCGGCGACGCGCCATACGCGACCGGCACTGTGATCCATGTCGACGGTGGATTGTCGATGCCGCGTTTATGAAGGCGAGGTGCGTCATGCTGCTGACGATACTGCTGGCGATGGTCGCAACGACGGGTCTCCAGGCGGTGGACAAGGAGACGACGGTGCGCGCGTTCGTCTATACCGCAACGACCGTTGGCGGCGTACACCCGCAGGACGAACAGGGACGGATCGATGCCGTCCGCGACGTGCGCGAGGCGCTGGCCCGCAGAAAGGTCATCACCCTCGTCGACACGCGTGCCGATGCCAACCTGTTCATCGAAGTCCTCGGCCGCGAGCAGCGCGACGAGCCTGGCGGCGGATTCGGCGGGAAGGCCATCACGCGGATGGGCGACACGATCATCCGCCTGCACGTCAAGTCCGGCAACGAGGAGTCGGACCTCAAGGGAATGGGACAGGGCACCTGGGGGCGGGCCGCGAAGGACGCGGCCGACCGGATCGTGAAATGGATCGCCCGCCGGGAACCGCCGCGGAGGTAGAAATATATATATGAAGAGATCCATTGCCATCGTTGTCGCCTGCCTGGTGTCGCTGGCCGCGCCGCGCGCCCAGACGCAGAAACCGCTCGACATCTATTTCATCGACGTCGAGGGCGGACAGGCGACCCTGTTCGTCACGCCCTCCGGCGAATCCATGCTCGTGGACACCGGCTTCCCCGGGAACGGCGACCGCGACGTCAACCGCGTCCTCGCGACAATCAAACAGGCGGGCCTCTCGAAGCTGGACTACCTGCTGGTCACCCATTACCACATCGATCACGCCGGCAACGCCGCCGCCATCGCGGCGCGTATCCCGGTCGGCACCTTCATCGATCACGGCGAGAGCGTCGAGACCGGCGAGGCGGCGTCGGCGCTCTACAACGGCTATCTCAAGGGCCGCGCCACAGGGCGTCACCTGCTGGCGACGCCCGGCGACAAGGTGCCGATCCGGGATCTCGACGTCACGATCGTGAGCGCCAACGGCGAGCACATTACGCGGCCGATCGGCGGCCCTGCCGCAGCGAACCCCCTGTGCGGCGCCTTCACCCGAAAGGAGCCCGACGCGGGCGAGAACGCGCGGTCGGTTGGCGCGATCATCGCGTTCGGGCGCTTCCGGATGGCCGACCTCGGCGATTTGACGTGGAACAAGGAACAGGAGCTGGTCTGCCCGAACAACCTGCTGGGCACAGTGGACGTCTACCTGACGACCCACCACGGCACGGAGTCGTCGAATCCGCCGGTCATCGTCCACGCCCTGAAGCCGCGCGTGGCGGTCATGAACAACGGGGCGACGAAGGGGGGATCCGCGGAAGCCTGGCAGACCGTCCATGACTCGCCCGGCCTGGAAGATCTCTGGCAGCTCCACTACGCCGTCGCCGGCGGCAAGGACCACAACGTCGGCGAATCGATGATCGCGAACCCTGACGAGCGCGCGGCGCACTACATCAAGATCTCCGCGCAACGCGACGGCAGCTTCACGGTGACCAACTCGCGCAACCAGCTCACGAAGCGCTACCAGGCGCCGAACCTGAGCGGCCGCCCCGCGGCCTTCTCCGACTTCCGTCGTGACGTCCCGGGCACGGTGCATAAAATCACGCTCGCGGATCTGCCGGCGCCGATGGCCTCCCGCGCGGTCAGTAATCCGCCGACCGTCGTCCCGCGGCCCGCGGGGGTCTTGCCGAAGGCGTTGCCCGGCTACGTGGTCTCGGAGTACGCGGGTGGTCTCGACAATCCCCGGTTGATCCGCACCGCGCCAAACGGCGATCTCTTCGTCGCCGAGAGCAACCCCGGCCGCGTCAAAGTGATGCGCGGCCGCCAGGCGGACGGCCGCGCGCAGACCGTCTCGACGTTCGCCACCGGCCTGAAGCAGCCCTTCGGGATCGCCTTCTACCCGCTCGGCCCGAACCCCGAGTGGGTCTACGTCGGCAACACCGACTCGATCGTCCGCTTCCCTTACAAGGCCGGCGATCTCGAAGCAGGCGGCGCGCCCGAGACGATCGTCAAGGGGGTCCCTGCGGGCGGACAGCTGCCGGGCGGCGGCCACTGGACTCGCGACATTGCGTTCTCTCTTGACGGACAGAAGATGTACATCGGCGTCGGGTCGTTCACCAACGTCGACGACCCCGACGTCAATGCGGCCGAGAAAGACCGCGCCGTCATCATCGAGTTCAATCCGGACGGAACCGGCCGGCGCATCTACGCCACCGGCGTGCGCAACCCTGTCGGGCTCGCCTTCCATCCGCAGACCGGCAAGCTCTGGGTCTCGGTCAACGAGCGCGACGACCTCGGCGACAACCTCGTGCCCGACTACATCACCCACATCGAGGATGGCGGCTTCTACGGCTGGCCCTGGTTCTACATGGGCGGGACGCGGGACCCCCGGCACGCCGGCAAGCACCCGGAGCTCAAGGGCAAAGTCATCACCCCGGACGTCCTCATCCAGCCGCACAGCGCGTCGCTGGAGCTCGTCTTCCACGACGGCAGCGCCTTCGCGGCGGAGCACGGTTCCTGGAACCGGAACCTCCGCACCGGCTACAAGGTGATTCGCGTACCGTTCAAACCCGACGGCACGGCGGTCGGCTCGTATGAGGACTTCCTGACCGGGTTCGTCACGGATGAAGGGTATCCGTGGGGACGCCCGGTCGGTGTTGCGGTGGACCGCGACGGGTCGCTCCTCGTGAGCGACGACGGTTCGAACACGATCTGGCGTGTGGCCAGGCGGCCGGCGGTGCGGCGGTGATTGCGGTCGCGCGCCGCGCTACGGCGATTCGATCCGGTAGAGATGCGACTTGGTTCGCAGGTACAACGCGCGGCCGTCGATGGCCGGTGACGCCATGAAGCCCTCGTCGAGCGTGTTTTCGGCGAGCACCTTGAACAGGCGACCGGCTTCGATCACCGTGGCCTTGCCGTCCTCGCCGAAGAAGTAGACGCGACCCTCGGCGGCGACGGGCGACGAGGAGTAGCTGTCGCTCAGGCGGGCCGTCCATACCGGCTCCCCCGTGCGCGCGTCGAGACAGGTGACGACGCCGTTGTCATTGACCATCAGGAGCAGCTCTCCGAGCAGGAGCATCGAGGGCTTCTTCGGCGCACCGCGCGTGACCCGCCACGCGACGTGTGTCGCGGTCACATCGCCGCGGCCGCCGGGCTTCACCGCGAGGACCTGGCCGGTGTTCCAGCCGGTGGCGTAGAAGACCAGCCCATGCCCGGTGACGGGCCGTGTGCTCGCCGAAAAACTGGTGGGTTCTTCGACCCGCCAGAGCTCCTTCCCCGTTAACGGGTCGTAGCCGTAGGTGGCCTTCGACCCGAGGCTGACGAGGATGGGCTCGCTGCCCGCCATCACAATCTGCGGCGTCGAGAATGCCTTGCGAAAGTCGCCGTCGGCCTTGATCTTTCCGTTCGATTCGAGATCCTGAAAATCGACAGACCGCTTCGTCTGCCACACGGTTTTGCCCGTCCGTTTATCGAGCGCCACCACGTACTGTACGTCGCTGCCGTCGAAGTGCATCAGGAGGAGATCGCGAAACAGAATGGGCGACGAGCCGGCGCCGCGGAAGTGATTGCATTCCAGGTCGCGCCGCGACCACAGCACCTTGCCCGTGGCGGTGTCGAGGGCGGCAGTGCCCGGGGATCCGAAGGTGACATAGACCCGTCCCGGCTCGATGACCGGCGTCGGCGAGGCGTAGGTGTTGAACGAGTGCGCGAACTGCGGATTGGGGACGTCGAACAGCTTGAGGTCGAAGAGGATTTTCCCGGTCTCCTTGGCGACCGCCACGGCGAACAGTTCCTTGCCGTCTGGCGTCGCCGTGGTCAGCCAGATCTGACTGCCGAGGATGACGGGCGAGGACCACGCCCGGCCGTGGATCGCCGTCTTCCAGCGGACGTTCTGGCGTTCGCTCCAGGTGACCGGGAGGCCGGTGGCCGTCGACACGCCATTGCCGTCAGGCCCGCGGAACTGAGGCCACTGGGCGAGCGCCTGTAGCAGGGCCAGAACGAGGAGTGGGTGCGGCATCGTTATCTGGCGGCCAGAGGTTTCGGTTCAACCTCGTAGTTGATCAGGATCACGAGGTCCTGGTCGCCGACCTGCTTGAGGCTGTGGGAGCTGCCCGTCCGCGTCAGCACCGCGGTGCCGGGCGTAATCTCGACCGGGTGGCCGTCGAGGGTCATCGAGCCCCTGCCGCTGAGCACGTAGTAGATCTCGTCCTCCTTCTGCTCGTGCGGGCCGATGCCCGACCCCGGCCTCAGCGCACGTTTGCGGAAGACGAGCTTCAGGTTCGGCACGCCCTTGAAGAACGAATAGCCGACCGTCTGGCCGCCGCCGTTGTGCGTGCCCGGCTCGGCCTTCGCGATGTCGGCGTCGTGCTCGATCACGTAGCCCCCCGGTGCGGGCTTCGGTTGAGCGAGGGCGTGCAGGCCCGCCCCGGCGAGCAGGAGCGCGATGGCGCAGGCGATTCGTTTCATGGGGTAACCGACCTTCCTGAACGCGCGGATGCGTAGATGGCCTCGATGAGGGCGACGCTCCGGCGTCCTTCGCGCGCGTCGCAGGCCGGGGCGCCGTTGATCTCGATGGCGGCGAGGAAATCCTCGAACAGGCGCTGGTGCCCGGTCGCGTCCGCCACGACGGCCGGGCGGGCGTCCTGTTCGTGAATCAGCGAGCCTTTCGTACCGGTAACCTCGATGCGGCGCGGAAAGCCGGGAAACGCGGCAGTGGAGGCTTCGAGCACGCCAAAGGCGCCACTCGAGAACTCGAGGACGGCAGCGGCCGTGTCTTCGACTTCGATCTGATGGAACCGCGTGGCGACGTGGCCCGACACGCGCGTCACCGGACCGCACAGCCAGAGCAGCGCGTCGATGGTGTGAATGGCCTGGTTCATGAGGACGCCGCCGCCGTCCAGGCGCCACGTGCCGCGCCAGCGCGAGTCGCCATAGTATCCGGGCGGCCGGAACCACTTCACGCGGCCCGACGCCAGCACCGGCGTGCCGAGACGCCCCTCGTCGATCGCCGCTTTCATCGCGACCAGATCGGGCGTCAAGCGATCCTGGAAGCAGACACCGACCTTCACGCCGGCGCGATCCGCTTCCTCGATCAGCGCGTCAATCCCCGCCGACGTGATGGCGAGGGGCTTCTCGACCAGCACGTGCAGGCCGCGGCGCACGGCGGCGGTCGCCTGCTCGGCATGGAGGCCCGACGGGCTGCCGATGGCGACCATGTCCATCGGATGCGCGAGGAACGCGGGCAGATCGTCGTAGACGGCCGCCCCGTCAGATGCCGCAAGCGCGGCCGCCTTGGCGCGGTTCGCGCCGTGGACGGCAACGATCGCCACGCCGTCAATCGCCCGCGCCGCCCGCGCATGCGTGTCGCTGATTCCGCCGCCGCCGAGGATCCCGATTCTCACGAATCAGGTGAGCGGCTTGAGCCTCACGTTCCGAAACCACACCTGGTCGCCGTGGTCCTGGATGAGGATGTGCCCCTTCTGCGGTTTGCCGAAGCGGGCGATGTCCTTGAACTTGCTCTTGGCGATCGCGGCGCCGAGCTCCGGGGAGTCGAGCTCGTACTGCAGCACCCGCTTGCCGTTCAGCCAGTGCTCGACATGATTGCCCTTGACGATGACCTCGGAGCTGTTCCACTCGCCTGCCGGTTTCAGCGGACGGTTGGCCGCGGGGAAGACGTCGTAGAAAGAGGCGGTCTGGCGGTGCGGGCCGATCTTCGCGTCCGGATGCCGCTCGTCGTCGATCATCTGGTACTCATGCCCGATCGCGCTCGGCAGGTCCTCGAGCACGAAATACTTCAGCCCGCTGTTGCCTCCCTGAGAGATCTTCCAGTCCCACTTGATATCGAACTGGTCGTAGGTGGCGTCGGTGATCAGGTCCCGCTGCCCTTTCGTATCCCCCTCCTTCGTACTGGGGATGGTGACGAGCCCGTCTTCGACTTTCAAACGAATCTGAGTTTTGTCGACATATGATAGGACTTTATCGCTAAAGTAGCGCCGAATGCAAAGGAGTCACGTTTATGCGCTGGGTAGGTGTCGCGACTGTGGCGGTGTGGTCCGCCTTCGCCGGCTCAGGATCGTCCGCCGGCTTCGGCGGAAGGTCCGCCGGGGTCGAAGTGAAAGTCAATGAAGCGGCCCGGCGCGTCGACGTCACCATCGACGGCCGGCCCTTTACGTCATATATCTGGCCCTCCACGCTCAAGAAGCCAGTGCTGTATCCCCTGCGCAGCGCACGGGGCACCCTGGTCACGCGCGGCTTCCCGCTGGACCCGCGCCAGGGGGAACGTGTCGATCATCCGCATCACGTCGGTGTGTGGCTGACCCACGGCGACGTCAACGGCCTCGACTTCTGGAACAGCTCCGAGGCAATCAAGGCCGCCGACGCGGCGAAGATGGGCACCATCTATCATCGCAGGATCGTCAACGTGAAGAGCGGGGCCGCGCAGGGTGAGCTCACGGTCGAGACCGCCTGGATGACGCCCGACAACACGCAGCTCCTCAGGGAGACGACGGTCCGGGAAGGCGACGGCCGTGCCGGTGCTCGACAACACCAGGGCGACCGGCAAATACGTCAGCAGCGAAGGCAGGCAGGGGGACGCCGTCTGGGGCACCCGCGGCAAATGGAACATGCTGAGCGGCACGGTGGACGGCGAACCGCTGACCGTCGCCATCCTCGACCATCCGTCGAATCCCGGCTACCCGACGCACTGGCACGCGCGCGGCTACGGCCTCTTCGCGGCCAACCCGCTCGGCGACGCGATCTTCAATGAGAAGCCGTTCAATCTCACGCTCGAGCCCGGCGCGTCGGTCACCTTCAAGTACCGCGTGCTGATTCTCGCGGGCCGCTCGACACCCGATCGCATCGAGCACGAGTCCAGGGCCTTCGCACAGGAAGGATCGACGCCGACGGGCAACCGGTGATGACGGCGGCCTCGGAACACACCGAAAAACTCGACCGGGTCACGCGCGTCGCCCAGGCGGCGGGCGTGCACGGCGTGCTGCTCGCCGGCCACCACAACATTGCGTGGCTCACGAGCGGCCGCGCCAACCGGGTCGACGCCAGCCGCGAGACCGGCACCGCCCGTCTGCTCGTCGCCGCCGACGGCCGCCGGTTCGTGCTCGCCAACGCGATCGAGATGCCCCGGCTCCTCGACGAGGAGCTCGCGGGCCTGGAGTACGAGCCGGTCGAATATCCCTGGACGGAAGACCAGAATCCGGCACGCGCGGTGCGTGCGGCACGCAGCCTGCTCGGCGAGCACGCGGTGCTCGGGGCGGACTGGCCGCTGCCCGAGACCACCATCCTGGAAGGGGCGCTCGGCCGCGCGCGGACGCTCCTGACCGACGGTGACATCGCGCGGTATCGCCTGCTCGGGCGCGAGGCGGGGCTGTTGCTCGGCAACGTGTGCCGCGCGCTGACCCCAGGCGACGACGAGCGGGACATCGCCCGCACGATCGTCGACTGCGCCCTCGGCATCCGCGCCAGGCCGATCGTGACGCTCGTCGGCTCGGACGAGCGCCTGCGGCGCTACCGCCATCCCGTGCCGACGGCCGCGGCCTGGAAGTCCGTAGTCATGGTCGCCCTCTGCGCGGAACGCGACGGCCTCGTCGTCTCGCTCTCGCGAATCGTGGCCGCCGGCGGCCAGGCGGATCTGGAGGCCCGCACCCGGGCGACGGCCTCCGTATTCGGGCGGCTGCTCGACGCCACCCGCCCGGGCGCTACCGCCGCCGCGCTCTACGCCGCCGCCGCCGAGGGTTACGCGGCGGCCGGCTTCCCCGGCGAAGAATTGAGGCATCATCAGGGCGGGGCGATCGGATATCGTGCCCGTGAGTGGGTCGCGCACCCAGCCTCCCGCGAGGTGGTGCAGCCGCGCCAGGCATTCGCCTGGAATCCGACCATCGCCGGCACCAAGGTCGAGGACACGGCGCTCGTGATCGACGGGCAGCTGGAGATGCTGACGACCACGCCGCGATGGCCGGTGATTGCTCTCGGCCCTCGCGAACGGCCGATCGCGGCCTCCGACATATGGCGACTGACGTGACCAGCTTGAACGGCGTCTTCGCCGTCCCGCCGCTCCCGCGCCGGACGGACGCGCGCCGCAGCCTGAACCTCGATGCGGCCGAGTGCGTCGCCCGTCACATCGAGGCGGGCGGCATCACGCGCTTTCTCTACGGCGGCAACGCGTTCCTGTATCACGCCTCGCTCGACGAGTTCCAGGCGCTGGTCGAGTGGCTGTCGGCTTTCCCGGCGACGCGATGGCCAATCCCGAGCATCGGCCCGTCCTTCGGCCGGGCGATCGATCAGGCGCGCATCCTGAGGAAACACAACTTCGCCGCCGTGATGATGCTCCCCTGCGGCGATCCGCGCGACGCGCCCGGCATGGAAGCCGGGTTGCGTGAAATCGCGGCGGCAGCGGGCATGCCGCTCATCCTCTACCTCAAATCGGAGCACGGCTTCGGGTCGGACAAGGACGCCGGACTCGATGCCGTCGGACGGCTCGTGAACGACGGCGTCGCCTGCGCCATCAAGTACGCGGTCGTGCGCGACCGTCCTCTCGACGACGCCTACCTGGACGGCCTGCTGCGCCGCGTCGATCGCCATCGGGTGATCAGCGGCATGGGGGAGCGTCCGGCGATCGAGCACCTCCGCGATTACCAGCTGGGCGGCCTGACGACCGGCTCGGGGTGCATCGCGCCGCGCCGGTGTCGGGAGTTGTTCGAGGCGGCCGGCGCCGCCGACTGGGCGGGCGCCGCCGCGTTGCGTGCCGCCTTCATGCCGCTCGAAGATCTGCGCGATGCCTGGGGCCCGGCGCGCGTGCTCCATCACGCGACCGAGCTGGCCGGCATCGCGCCCACTGGTCCGATCCCGCCGTACCTGTCGGCGCTGGATGCGAGCCAATGCGCCCAGCTCGGACCGGTCGCGCGCGCCCTGCGCGAAGGGGACGCGTGAAAACGCCGCGCGATCTCCGCAGCCATCGCTGGTTCGGCAAGGAGGATTTCCGATCGTTCGGTCACCGCTCGCGGGCGAAGCAGGCGGGGTTCAGCGCCGAGGACATCGCCGGCAAGCCGGTCATCGCCATCCTCAACACCTGGAGCGACGCCAATCCCTGCCACACGCACTTCAAAATGCGGGCGGAGGACGTGAAGCGCGGCATCTGGCAGGCGGGCGGCTTTCCCATGGAGGTCCCCGTCCTCACCCTCGGCGAAACGTTCATGAAGCCCAGCACGATGCTCTACCGCAACCTGCTGGCGATGGATGCAGAGGAAGCGCTGCGCGCCTACCCCGCGGACGGCGTGGTCCTGCTCGGCGGCTGCGACAAGACGGTGCCGGCGCTCGTGATGGGCGCGACCAGCGCGAACCTTCCGGCGATCTTCGTCCCGGCCGGTCCGATGCTGCGCGGGAACTGGCGCGGGGAGATCCTCGGCTCGGGCACGGACGCCTGGAAGTACTGGGACGAGAAGCGGGCGGGGCTGCTCGACGACTGCGCGTGGCGCGAGATCGAAGACGGTATTGCGCGCTCCTTCGGCACGTGCATGACGATGGGCACGGCGTCAACCATGGCCGCGGCCGTGGACGCACTGGGCCTCACGTTGCCGGGGGCCTCGTCCATCCCCGCGGCAGACTCGTCGCACCCGCGCATGGCGGTCGCGGCCGGACGCCGCATCGTCGAGATGGTGTGGGAGGACCTGAAGCCGCGAGACATCCTGACGACCGAGGCCTTCGAGAACGCCGTCACGGCGGCGATGGCGCTCGGCGGATCGACCAACGCCCTCATCCACCTCGTCGCGATGGCGGGCCGCGCCGGCGCGGCGCTCGATCTCGATCGCTTCGACGCCCTGTCGCGGCGGACGCCTTTCCTCGCCAACATCCGCCCGTCCGGGAAGTTCCTGATGGAGGACTTCTACTACGCGGGCGGACTGCGCGGGGTGCTCGACCGGCTGCGCGATCTCCTGCACACCGGCTGCGTCACGGTCACCGGGCGGACGCTGGCGCAGGAGCTCGCCGGCGCGCAGGTCTACCGCGACGAAGTCATCGCGCCGCGCGAGCGGCCGATCGGGCCGGAGGGAGGCGTCGCCGTCCTGCGCGGCAATCTCGCGCCCGACGGCGCCGTCATCAAGCACACCGCCGCGGAGCGCCGCCTGCTCCAGCACGCGGGCCCGGCCGTGGTGTTCAGGAACTACAACGACCTTGCCGCGCGCATCGACGATCCGTCACTGCCGGTGACGGCGGATTCGGTGCTGGTCCTGCAGGACGCGGGGCCACTCGGCGGCCCGGGCATGCCCGAGTGGGGGATGCTGCCGATTCCAAAGAAGCTGCTGCAGCAGGGGGTACGCGACATGGTGCGCATCTCCGACGCGCGCATGAGCGGCACCAGCTACGGCGCGTGCGTGCTGCACATCGCGCCCGAGTCGTTCGTCGGCGGCCCGCTGGCCTTCGTCCGCGACGGCGACCTGATCGAGCTGGACGTCCCGGCACGGCGGCTGTCCCTGCGGGTACCGGACGAGGAGCTGGCGCGGCGCCGGTCGCAATGGACGCGGCGCGAGGTCGCGTATCCGCGCGGCTACGGCCATCTCTACGCGCGCCATGTCACCCAGGCGAACCGGGGCTGCGACTTCGATTTCCTCGAGGGCACCGCCCCGATCGCCGACCCCGAGATTCACTGACCGTTCAGAAGACGATCTTCACCGCGAGCTGGATGTCGCGCGGCAGATTGTTCTGGCTGGTCACCTTGCCGAAGTTGGCGTTGGTCGGGTCGGTGTTGGCGTCGTTGAACACCACGCGATTGAACGCGTTGAGGAACTCGACGTTGAACTGCGCGCGCACGCGGCCGCCGAGCGGCACCTGTTTGACGATCGAGACGTCCCACAGGTTGAGGAACGGGCTCCTGACGCCGTCGATCCTCGACGGGAAATAGCGAACGTTGTTG
>WNFI01697682.1_pt1 | contig 14638 bp, 16 predicted proteins | sample 5400471 | NCBI WGS metagenome assembly WNFI01 (sample SAMN13153348, study PRJNA577476) | soil metagenome | isolation source: 100 cm saprolite on Douglas fir-dominated hillslope | place: USA:California | collected 2013-09-17
TGGTCGCGGCGACGATCCCCGTCGGGATCATCGGCCTGCTGCTGCAGGAATCGCTGCGCAAACTGTTCGCCTCCCCCGAGCTCGCCGCCGCCTTTCTGATCGTCAACGGCCTCGCGCTGCTGGCCTTCGAGCGGCTCCGCCGCAGGCCGCCACGGCCCGGCGACTACGAAGGGGACGTGGATGGGCGGCTGTCGAAGCTCACCTGGAGGCAGGCGATCGGGGTCGGGACCTCGCAGGCCGCCGCCCTGATCCCCGGCATCTCCCGGTCGGGCTTCACGATGGGCGGCGGGCTGATCGTCGGCCTCTCAAACGACGACGCGGCCCGCTTTGGCTTCCTGCTTGCCACACCTGTGATCTTCGCCGCCGCCGCCCTGAAGCTGCCGGAACTGTTCGGCTCGGCGGGCAACGGCGTCCGTGGGCCTGCGCTGGTCGCCGGCCTGTGCGCCGCCGTGACGACCTTCTTCGCCGTCAGGTTCCTGCTGCGGTTCTTCGAGACGAACCGCCTCTCGCCGTTCGGGATCTACTGCATATCCCTGGGCACGATCAGCACGGTGGTCTTCCTGGCCGGTGGCTGAAGCCGCCTGAGGGCAGGCGCCGCTCAGTCAGGCGCCGGAGCGGAGCCCTCGGAGCGGACACGGGGACCGCTCTGGAACCACGCGAATGCGAACAGGGCCGCGGCGACGACGAGGGCGGCGATGCCGTGCTTGGTGTGGTGGTGGCTCGCTTCCGGGTCGCTCGCCGAGCTGTGCCCCGGGAAGAACGAGGGCAGCGAGTGTTGGGGCTCGGCGAAGTACACGACTGCGACGGCGATCAGGAGGATGCCGAGGATCACGGCCGGGATGACGAGCTTTCGGGAGTTGGTCATAGGGTGTGAGAGTAGACGACCGTCCCCCGGGCAGTCTCGATTCGCGTCGAGACGGCGGGGGGGACGGGCGCGAGAGTGCCGCGCCGCCTCGCTCGCGCCCAGCGCTGAAACGGAGCCACCCGGGCGTCCTGAGCCGATTCCCCCATCATTTAGAGCCGATGCCGATTCCCAGAACCCCGCCGAAGATGTTCGAGACCCGCAGCCAGGCCTGGAAGGAGGTCGGGCTGATCCGGCAGATCAGCCCGAAAGTGGTCAAGCGGGCGCGCCTCGAGGTGCTGGTGCTGCTGCCGCTGTTCGCGGCGATCGTGTTCGTCTACGACAACCGCGTCAGGTGGTTCGGGCGAGGCGCCCACCTCGACAGCGCCCACCACCTCCACCCCGCGCAAAAACACCTCGAACAGGGTGTCGAAACGCCGATAACGGTGGTCACGGTGGTCCTGCTCGTGATCCTCGGGTGGGCGATCGCGCGTGACATCGGGCGAGGACTTGGCCCCGCGCTGTTCAGGCGCTTGGACCCTGCGACGGCGGGGACTGTCGGCTTCCTGATCCGCCTTGCGACGATCGTGCTCGCGCTCATCGTGGCGCTGCAGGTGGCGGGAATCGAAGCCAAAACGCTCGCCCTCGGCGGCGCCTTCACGGCGGTGATCTTCGGTCTCGCAGCGCAGCAGACGCTGGGCAACCTGATCGCCGGCACGGTGCTCTTGAGCGCCCGCCCGTTCCGGGTCGGCGAGCGCGTGCGCCTGCAGGGCGGGGGCCTGGCCGGGCAGGTCGAGGGGATCGTCTCCTCGCTGGGCCTGCTGTACACGACCTTCGCCTCCGGCGAAGACTCGATCCTGGTCCCGAACAGCGTGGTGCTGAACGTCGCGATCCTGCCGCTGAGGGAGCCCGACGCTGTGAACCTGCGCGCGCGGCTGCGCGCCGGCATGACGCCCGGCGATCTCCAGGAGATCCTCGAGAAATCCCTCCAGACCCCGCTGCGGGACGCCCCGCGGATCACGCTCGAGGAGCTCGACGGCAGCGAGGTGGTGGTGCGCATCGCCGCGACGCCGCGGGTCGCGAGCCAGGGCCGTCAACTCGCATCCGAGCTGCTCTCGATCGTTTCCCGCGAGACCCGCACGCGGGCCGAGGTGGCGAAACGCACGGAGGGCTCCCCGGCCCCGGCCCCGCCGTCCGGTTCTGAGAGCCTTCCCCGTCCCGATGGTCCGCAGCGCCCCGAGAGCCAGCGTCCCGATGGTCCGCAGCGCCCGGAGAGCCCTCCCCGTCCCGGCGGGCCTCAGCGCGCCGAGGCGCCTCAGCGCGCCGAGGCGCCGCACGGCGCCGAGACGCAGTAGCTCGGCTCGGGGTGAATACCATCGCTACCGCGGCGTGCTTCTTTCTTTCTTTCTCTCCTCTCGAGCCGCTGACAGAGGGCGCGGGCCCGCTCAGAGCGCCCAGATGCGGTAGCGCAGGAACAGCGTCGATTCGGCGCTGAGGGCGCCGAGCAGCTCGAGCCTGGCCGGGGGCTCGAGCTCCATGCCGGCGAGGATCCGCAGTGCCTCGCCGGCGCTCGGCCCGCCGCCCGCGAGGATCGGCGAGATCGACAGGAACAGTTCATCGAGGAGGCCCGCAGCGAGCAGCTCGCGGGCGAGGTGGGGGCCGCCCTCGCAAAGCAGGTTGGCGATCCCGTAGCGCTCGGTGAGCTCCGCAAGCGCCCGAGGGAGGTCGAGCTGTGGCCCCGATGAGCGGATGTAGTCGATGCGCGCGCCGGTCGCGGGAAGGCTCGCGGCCGAGGAGGTGAGGACCACGACGTGGGCTTCCGGGGTCTGCAGCAGGGGAATGTCCTCGCCGAGCAGGAGGCGACCGGAGACGATGCAGGCCGGAGGTTCGCCGGGCAGGCCGCGGCGCTCGCGCTGTTCGCGGCGCTCCTGCTGATGGATGATCCGCCCGTAGCGCTCCATGCGGACCGTCCCCGCGCCCACCAGTACCCCGTCGGCGGCCGTGCGGAGGGCATGGAACAGGGCGCGGTCGGCCGAGCCGCTGATCGTGCCGGAGCGCCCGGCGAGCGTCGCGCGGCCGTCGGCCGTGGTGATCATGTTGAGGAGCACGCGGGGGCGTGGCGGCGTCGAGGAGGGCCGGTCCCACAGGCCGAGCTGCTCGACGAGTTGCTCGGGCGTGACCGGATCACCGGGAGGCATCAGCTGGAGCAGAAGCCCCTCGCCCTCAGCTTGGGAGGAGATCTGGGGCATCTGCGTCTCGCCCATGGCTCTACCCTAGCCACCGACGGGGCCCCGGGAGCGACGCATTCGGAACCGCCTCGCGACGTACACATCTCGACAACACGAGGCACTTTGGACGTGCTACGGTCGTGCTGTATGGCCGGGCGAATGGCTCGGCGAAAGTAGTGCAAACGCTCGCAGGTCGAAGCTCTGAGCAGCATCCTCCGCGTAGCAGGAGCACACACCGTGGAGGAGTTCACACCATGCCAACCGGCACCGTAAAGTGGTTCAGCGACGACAAGGGGTTTGGTTTCATCACCCCTGACGACGGCGACAAGGACCTCTTCGTCCATCACACCGGGATCAACGGCGAGGGTTATCGCTCGCTGCAGGAGGGGGCCAAGGTCTCCTACGACCCGGAGCAGGGCGACAAGGGCCCCAAGGCCGTAAACGTCACAACCATCTGATCGCGACCACCGGGGCCGGCATGGAGCGCCGGTCCGGTCGGAGATCACACGGAACGCTGCTCAGGGCCCGCTTCGGCGGGCCCTTCGCGTTCCTGTGGCCGATGAGATCACCCGCCGGCTGCGCGGTACACGGGCGCGGTGCTGTTTAATCGCGCCTTCGAGTTCTGCATGACCGGTGAAGCAACCACTCTTCCGCTGCGTGAGCGGCCCGTGGCCGGAGCGCGCCGGTGGCGGCTCGGCCTAGGCGGGTTCAAAGCGAGCGAGGGCACGGCGACGGCGGAGCTCGGTGCCGCGGTGGCGCTCGCGTCGATTGTGTTGCTGAGCCTGTTCGTGGTCGTGATGGCGGCGAACCGGCCGAGTGTGCTCTCGCCGACGACGCACAACAACTACTACCCCCGCTGGATGGCGGGGCCGCTGGGGGGCCTGTGGCCGGGCCTGACGGGGAACTCGACGACGCTGAAGTACCTGTTCAGCGGTGCGATCGTCGCGATGTACGTGGGCTATCTGGTGGTGCTGCGCCGGGGCGCCCGGGTCCCCGCCCGCTGGGTGGTGGCGAGCCTGCTGGCGGTCCACGCGATCTTCATCCTCTCGCCGCCCCTGGCCCTGACGGACCTCTTCAACTACGTCAACTACGGGCGCATGGAGGTCGTGCACCATCTCAACCCGTACACCTCGATCCCGATCCTCGAGCCCCACGACGACCCGAGCTTCGCGTTGAGCAACTGGCATCAGCTGCTCAGTCCCTACGGGCCGCTGTTCACGCTGCTGACCTTCGCCGTCGTTCCGCTCGGCGTGGCGGGCTCGTTCTGGGCCCTGAAGGTCGTGCTGGCCGGCGCCAGCCTCGGGACGCTGGTACTGGTGTGGAAGTGCGCGAAGCTGCTGGGACGGGACCCGGTCTCGGCGATCGCGCTCGTGGGCCTGAACCCGATCGTGCTCGTATGGGGCCTCGGCGGGGACCACAACGACTTCCTGATGCTGTTCTTCATCGTGCTCGGCTTCTACCTGCTGCTGCTGGCGCGAGAGCACGAGCGCACGCGGCCCCAGCGCGACCGCCGCACCTGGTTCGAGCCGGTCTCCCCGGCGCTGCTCGGCGCCGGCGCGTCGTTCATCGTCGCGACGGGCCTGAAGGCCTCCGGCGGCGTCCTGATCCCCGTCGTCCTCGCGGGGCTGCTCAGTCACCGCCGTGCGCTCGCGCAGGTGCTCGCCGGGATGGTGCTGGCGGGCCTCGCGGTCGGCGCCGCGAGCCTGATCGCGTTCGGGCTGCACATCCCGGACCTGAGCACACAGGCCCGCCTCGTCACCAACGAGAGCGTGCCGAACCTGATCGGCCTCGCTGTCGGCGCGGGGGGAGAGACCGAAACGCTGCACAAACTGCTGACGATCGCGCTGATCGCTTCGGTGTTGGCTGCATGCTGGGCGGCATGGCGCCCCGGAGGCTTCCGGCGCGGCGGGCGGCCGCGCGGCGAGCGAAGCCTTTCCGTGAGCGGGGAAGCGGCGGCCGGGCAGGGGGCGGCGGCGCGCACGATCACCGCCAGCGGCTGGGCCAGCGTGGCGCTGCTCGTGACGCTGAGCTGGGTGCTCCCCTGGTACGTCTTGTGGGTGCTGCCACTGGCGGCCCTCTCCTCCTCGCGGCGCCTGCGTGTCGCCTCGCTGGTGCTGGGGGCCTACCTGATCATCGCCTGGGCGCCGGCCTCGGGGAAGTTGTGGGAAGCGATCGGATTTCACCCCGAAAAGACGGCGCTGGGGCGGATGCACCAGCGCGACGTCCGGGAGCTCCTGAAGGGCTAGTCGGTCTCGGGCGGGCGGCGGGCGAGCTTGCGCTCGGATGCCCGTCGCTTGGCGTCCAGCCGCCGCTCTCGGGAGCCCGCAGTGGGCCCCGTGGGTCGGCGATCGCGGGGCACGTGCAACGCCTCGGACAGGCGCTCCGCGAGGCGCTCCAGGGCGAGCTCGCGGTTTCGGGCCTGCGAGCGGCCATCCTGGGCGACGGCCACCACGCGCGGCCCGAGACGCGACAGCAGCCGCTCGCGCTGGGCGTCGCTGAGCGTGGCGGAGGCCCGCACGTCGAACACCGCTTCGACCCGTGAGTCCGTGACGTTGGCGTGCTGGCCGCCGGGCCCCGAGGAACGGCTCCTCCGAAACGTGATCTCCGAGAGCGGCAGCTCGAGGCGGCCGCGGACGTGGAGCGTCCTACCCGGGCGCTCGCCGTCGCTCATCGGCCTGCTCGCTAGCCCTGCTGCCCGCCGAGGTCGTGGACGGCTCGCACGCGCTGCTCCTCGCCCTCGGGCACGCGGCCATCGCGACCCACATAGCCGTCCTTGCCGCCGGCGATCAGGTACACGGCGTCGCTGTCCCCGGCGTTGCGGATCTTGCGCGGCGTCGCGGCGTCCACGCGCGCCATGCCGCCCTCGCCGAGCGCCTGCACCGTGCCGTCGGCGAACTCGATCTGGATCGAGCCGCGGTGCACGAAGTACAGCTCCTCCTGCTCGTCGTGGAAGTGGAAGCCGGTCTCGATCCCGGGGGGCAGCACGATCGCGTTGACGCCGAAGGCCGTGACGCCGAGGCCCTTGCGGATCTTGCGGAAGCCGGGGCCCTCGCCGAGGTCATCGAGGTTCGCGGTGGCCCAACCATCGCCGCCGTTGACTCTGGGGAAATCGGACGTTGCCTCCATCTTCTTCTTCTCCTCTTCCTCTCCCTGGGCTCCCGTTACTCAGTGGCGGGCGACGGTGCCACCCTCGGGCGACAGCGTCCTGCCCTCCTCAGCCCAACGGAGGAGGCCCCCATCGAGGGAGTATGCCTCGTAGCCGCTCGCCCTGAATGCTTCCGCGGCCATGCCCGAGCGGGAGCCGACCCGGCAGTAGAAGACGACGGGACGCTCGCGGTCGATGCTCGCCGCCTCGGCCGTCAGGCGGTTGAGCTCGATGTGCCGCGTCGCCTCGATGTGGCCGGCCTCGCGCTCGTAGGTCTCGCGGACGTCGATCACCTGCAGTTGCGGTTCGCTCTCCATCCACTCGCTCAGGCGCGTCGCGTCGATCAAGAGGCCGTTTGGAGCAGTCGAGCTCATCGTCTGAGCGTAGCGGCGCCCGTCCGCGCCATCGCTGCCGCGCCATCAATAGGATCAGGGCCATGGAGGCAGTCGGCGACGTCTACACGATCCCCGAGGAGAACCTCGACTTCTGCGCCACGATCGGGCAGATCGCACGCGAGAAGATCGCGCCGCGCTCCGCGGAGATCGACGAGAAGGCGGAATACCCCTGGGACGTGCGGCGACTGCTCGCCGAGCAGGACATCCTCGGGTTGCCCTTCCCGGTCGAGTACGGCGGGACCGGTACGGGCACGCTGATGCTGAACATGGCCGTCGAGGAGATCGCCAAGGTCGATGCGTCCTGTGCGCTGATCCTGATGGTCCAGGAGCTCGGCACGCTGCCGATCCAGCTGTTCGGCTCAGATCAGCTGAAGGAGCGCTTCCTGCCGCGCTGCGCCACCGGTGAGTGGTCGCCGGCGTTCGCGCTGTCCGAGCCCGAGGCCGGTTCGGATCCCGCGGGGATGAAAACCACCGCGGTGCTCGACGGCGAGGAGTGGGTGATCAACGGCACCAAGAACTGGATCTCCAACCTCGGCATCGCCGACTTCTACATCTGCTTCGCCGTGACCGACCGGGAGAACCGCCGCATGACGGCCTTCGTCGTCGAGGCCGACCGGCCGGGCTTCAGCGTCGGCAAGCTCGAGCACAAGCTCGGCATCCGCGCCTCGCCCACCGGCCAGCCGATCTTCGAGGAAGTCCGCGTGCCCCAGGAGAACGTGATCGGCCAGGTCGGAAAGGGCCTGTCGGTGGCGCTCGGCACGCTCGAGCGCACCCGACTCGGCGCCGCGGCGCAGGCCGTCGGCATCGCCCAGGGCGCGACCGACTACGCCGTCGGCTACGCCGCCGAACGCCGGCAGTTCGGACAGCCCATCAACGAGTTCCAGGGCATCGGATTCAAGCTCGCCGACATGGAAATCCGCACGGCGGCCTCGCGTGAGCTGCTCTACAAGGCCTGTGCGATGGCCGACCAGGGGCACCCCGAACGGGCCAAGTACTCCTCGATGGCGAAGGTCTTCTGCTCGGATACGGCGATGGCGGTGACGATCGAGGCGGTTACTGAAATGAGGCGCTGCTTGCTGACTTTCGCGGGCCGCCGTTTTCGTTAGGCCACGCGGGAAAGGCCTCGGCTTTGTCATCATGCGGCTGTGAGGCTCGTGACGAGTAGCCAGCGAGGGTGACAGTGCACTCCTCGGCGGGAGAGCGACGCCAGCTACGCCGCGTGGGCTTCGGGGCGCTGATCGCGCTGTCGCTGGGCCTGGTGGTGCTGGTCGTCGGCCAGGGATTCAGCTCGATCGGCGCGGTGCGGGCGCTGGAGGACATCGCGCTCGGGGTGATCGTGGCGGCGGTGCTGATGGGCGGCGTGGCCTTCGTTGCCGTGCGGATGGCCGGCTGGCGGGACCCGGAGTCCGAGAGCGAGTTCGAAGAGATCGTCCGCCATTCCGAGCAGCTGGCCAGCGAAGGACTCGCGGTGGATCCCGATGAAGGCGACTTCATCGACCTCGACCCGCTCGACGATCAGGACTTCGAGGAGCTGGTCCGCGATGCGCTCGACGATCTCCCGGACCTGCTGCGCAACGCGCTCACGCATGTCGCGGTCGTGATCTCCGACGGCGGACGCCGTGCGGGGGCCTATGGGCTCTACCAGGGCGATGGCGCAAGCCGCGACAACCACCACGACCGCATCGTGATCTTCCGTGACACTCTGCGCCGGGACTTCGGCCACGACGCGGACATGCTCCGTGACCAGGTCACGCGCACCGTTCGCCACGAGCTCGCCCACCATGTGGGCTTCGACGAGCTGGGCGTTTCGCGGCTCGATTTGTGATCTGAGCCGATAGCGATCGTATCGACCACGTGACGGGTGCAAGACCCGCTCAAGAGCGCCCGATAGCGATCGTATCGACCGCGTAACGGTGGCAAGAGCTGTTGAAGAGCGCCCGATAGCGATCGTATCGACCGCGTAGATACCATCGCTATCAAGGCCTCCTTTCGACGGATCACCCCCTCTTCACACCCGGCGCCGGCGCGTCCCCCAAAGCCACTTTTGAGGCGATCTTCTAGGATCTTGGCCCGCGCCTGAGTTTCAAGAGCCGCGCCCCCACCTACCAAGGAGAGAGATCTTCAGATGCCCGAAGCAGTGATCGTCGATGCCGTCCGCACACCCATCGGTAGGGCCGTCAAGGGGTCTCTCAAATCCGTTCGGGCCGACGACCTGGCGGCGGTGCCGCTGAAGGCTCTGCTCGATCGCAACCCTTCGCTGGAGACGGGTGGCTCGATCGTTGACGTGATGATGGGCTGCGGCTTCTCCGAGGGGGAGTCCGGATACAACATCGGCCGCAACGCCTCGTTGCTCGCGGGCATCGACCACCACGTGCCCGGCACGACCGTCAACCGCTTCTGCGCCTCCTCGCTGCAGACCACCCGGATGGCCTTCCACGCGATCAAGGCGGGCGAGGGTGACACCTATGTCGCCGCCGGCGTCGAGGCCGTGTCCCGTGCGGGCAAAGGCGCCGACTTCCAGTTCCACCCCGAGCTCGACGGCTCTGAGAACTCGATGTACAACGTCTACATCCCGATGGGCCTGACCGCCGAGAACGTCGCCGAGCGGTGCGGCGTGAGCCGCGAGGCCCAGGACGAGTGGGCAGCTCTCTCCCAGCAGCGCGCCGTGGCCTCCCAGGAGTCGGGCCACTTCGACAGGGAAATCGTCGGGGTGACGGCGCCCGCCCACACCGTCAAGGACAAGGAGGGCAACGACGTCGAGGTGCCCGAGCAGCTCGTCACAAAGGACGACGGCCCCCGCGCGGGGACGACGGTCGAGAAGCTCGCCGCGCTGCCGCCCGCCTTCAAGGCCGATGGGTCCGTCACGGCCGGCAACGCCTGCCCGCTGAACGACGGCGCGGCGGCGCTGCTGATCACCACGCCGGAGCGCGCTGAGCAGCTCGGCCTGAAGCCGAAGGTGCGGATCCTCGCCTCCACAGTCGCGGCGATCCGTCCGGAGATCATGGGACTGGGGCCGATCCCGGCGATCGAGATGCTGCTCAAGCAGACCGGCATGAAGATGGAGGACATCGACGTCGTCGAGATCAACGAGGCGTTTGCGGCGCAGATCGTGCCGTGCCGCGAAGACCTCGGCATCGACGCCGAGAAGCTCAACCCCTTCGGCGGCGCGATCGCGCTCGGCCACCCCTTCGGGATGACCGGCGCGCGGATCATGACGACGCTGATCAACGACCTCGAGACGCTCGATGGCACCTATGGCATCGAGTCGATGTGCGTCGCCGGCGGCATGGGCATGGCGATGCTCGTGGAGCGGCTCAACTAGCAGTGATGCGGGCTCTCCGCGAGCTGTGATGGCGAGCCCAGCACAAAACGATTCCGACCCGCCGGCGCTCGAGGCGGCTCCCCGAGGGGTCGTGTACTCGGGCACCGGCGAGTTCTACGTGGCCGAGGCGATCCGCTCGGCACGCTCGTCGCTGCGCCACAACCCCGTTCCCCACGTGCTCTTCGCAGACGGCGAGACAGCGGGCATCCCGGGGCTGACGGTCGCCCGCTTCGAGCCCTCCGGCAACCCCTACGTCGACAAGATCGCGAACATGCGGCGCTCACCATTCGAGCGCACGCTGTACCTCGACAGCGACACCTACGTCGTCGAGGAGATCGTTCACGTGCTGGCCCTGCTCGACAACTACGACCTGGCTGTCGCCTTCGCCCCCGCCTATCGCGGCCTCGAGGATCCCGGCGTGCCGAAGGCCTTCCATGAGTTCAACACGGGCGTGCTCGCGTGGCGCCAAAGCGAGCGGACGGCCGCCTTCCTGGCAAGCTGGGAGGAGACCTACGCGGCCTGGCTGGCGGAGGAGCCGTTCCCGGGCGCGGGCAAAGCCAGCCGCAGCCGCCGCGCCGACCAGCCCGCCTTTCGGCGCTGCGCATGGGAGCACGGCCTCAGCGTGTTCGTGCTGAGCCCTGAGTACAACTTCCGCCTTGGCTACCCGGCGACGGTGATCGACAGGGTCCGCGTGATCCACGGCGACCATCGTGACCCCGAGGGGCTCGCGGCCCGCATCAACCGGCGCCAAGGGGTTCGCAGCTGGCCGCCGCCGCTCACTCCCCGCGAGAAAGTGATGAGAAGGCTGCGCAAAGCGGTCGGTCGCGTTCCGCGGCCCCCCGAGACTCCTCGCGTCCCCTCGCGCGATCCGGGCGAGGCGGAGACGACATGAACGAGACCGACCCCTCCTCGGGCGAGGAGGCCGCGCTGCTGGCCGAGCTCAGGTCCGTCCGCAGCTCGGGACGGACGCTGCCTGAGTTCTTCGTCGTCGGGCACGCCAAGTCGGGGACCACCGCGCTGCACGCGATGCTCGCCGGCCACCCCCAGGTCTTCCTGCCGAGGCTCCGCGAGACGCAGTTCCTCGCCCGCGGGCCGGCCGAGCTCGGCCTCCCCGCGGCGAACGAGCAGGGCGTACGACCGCGAACACTCGAGGCTTACCTCACGCTGTTCGACGATGCCCGCCCCGGACAGCGCGTGGGGGAGATCTCCACTGCCTACCTGCGTACCCCCGAGGCCGCCGCCCGCATCAGCGCGCTCCGCCCCGATGCGGCGATCATCGCCTTCTTGCGGGAGCCCGCCGGCTTCGTGCGCTCCTTCCACCTGCAACTGCTGCAGGTCGGCATCGAGACCGAGCCCGACCTCGGGCGGGCGCTGGCACTCGAGCCCGAGCGAGCCGAAGGCCGGCAGATTCCGCCCGGCTGCCCCTGGCCCGCGGCACTGCTCTACAGCCGTCACGTCGACTACTCCCGGCAGCTGCGCTCCTACCAGCAGCTGTTCGGCCCCGAGCGGGTGCTGGCGCTGATCTACGAGGACTTTCGCAGTGACAACGATGGAGTCGTGCGAGAGGTCTTCCGCTTCCTCGATGTCGAGGAGTCCGTCGAGATCAAGCGCAGCGAGGCCAACCCGACGGTGCGGCTGCGCTCACGCCGCGCCGGAGCTTTGATCGACGCCCTGACGACGGGACGAGGGCCGCTCGCGCGCGGCGTCGGCACCGCCGTGAAGGCCGTCACCCCCGCGAGGCTGCGGCGGGGGAGCTGCTGGGACGCGACCTGGCAGCGCTGTGGGGATACGAGCGCTGAGCCTCAGCGCGGCGGCATTCGCAGCGCCCCGTCGAGCCGGATCGTCTCGCCGTTGAGCATCCGGTTCTCGACGATCTGGCAGACGAGCTGGCCGTACTCGGCGGGCGCGCCGAGGCGCCGCGGATAGGGCACTCCGGCGCCCAGGGCGGCGCGGGCTTCCTCGGGCAGCGCGGCGAGCAGGGGGGTGTCGAACAGGCCCGGGGCGATCGTGTTGACGCGGATGCCGTACTGGGAGAGGTCCCGTGCCGCCGGCAGCGTCATGCCGACCACGCCGCCCTTGGAGGCGGAGTAGGCGATCTGGCCGATCTGCCCGTCGAACGCGGCGATCGAGGCCGTGTTCACGCAGACGCCCCGTTCGTCGTCCTCGCCGGGCTCGTTCGCGATCATCGCCGAGGCCGCGTAGCGGAGCACGTTGAAGGTGCCGATCAGGTTGATCGCGATGATCGTCTCGAAGGGCAGCAGCGGGTGCGGGCCCTTCGAGCCGGCGACCTTCTGCGCCCATCCAGTGCCCGCGCAGCAGACCGCGATGCGCAGTCCGCCCTCGGCGGCCGCGGCGCGCCCGACGGCCTCCTCGACCTGTCCCTCCTCGCGTACGTCACAGGCGATGAAGTCCGCCTCGAGCTCTTCGCCCAGCGCCTGGCCCTTATCGGCGTTGACGTCGGCGATCGTGACGGTCGCGCCGCGCGCCGCAAGCGCGCGCACGGTCGCCTCGCCGAGGCCCGAAGCCCCGCCCACGACGATCGCTGCCGCGCCCTCGATGTCCATCGCGCCGGGAGCCTACAGGTCGCTGCGCCGCGACAGCGTGAGCGCGAACAGGCCCTCCGGATCGGTCATCCAATGCGCGACCTCCAGGCCCGCCGCGGCGAGGTCGCCCTCGAGCCGCTCCGGCGTGAACTTGGCGGAGATCTCCGTGCGCAGCTCCTCGCCGGCGTCGAAGTGCACTTCGAGGTCGAGCGCCCCGATCGTGCCGCGGAGCTCCCGGCGGGCTCGCAGTCGCATCTCGATCCACTCATGCTGATGGTCGAACAATGCGACGTGGTCGAAGTCCTCGGGGTCGAAATCGGCATCCAGCTCGCGGTTCAAGACCCGCAGCACGTTGCGGTTGAACTCCGCCGTCACGCCCTCGGAGTCGTCGTAGGCGGCCTCCAGGACGCGTGGGTCCTTGACGAGGTCCGTGCCCATCAGCAGGAAGTCCTCAGGCCCCAGCAGCCGCCCGATCTGACGCAGGAAGCGCCGTCGGCTACCCGGGGGGAAGTTGCCGATCGTGCCGCCGAGGAAGGCGACGATCCGCGGTCCTTCGGCCGGGGGCACCTGGTCGAGGTGACGCTCGAAATCGCCGATCACGCCGTGTACGCGCAGCCCCGGGTACTCCCGTGTCAGCTCGCGCGCCGACTCGCGGACCATCGTCTCGGTGACGTCGAAGGGCACATAGCGGCGTAGTGTGCCGGCGTCGTGGAGGGCCTCGATCAGAACCCGCGTCTTGGCCGCGGTGCCGGAGCCCAGCTCGACCAGCTCCACCGCGCCGGTCATCTCCGCCAGCTCCGCCGAGAAGCGCTCCAGGATCGCCCGCTCGGCACGGGTCGGGTAGTACTCGGGCAACTCGCAGATGCGATCGAACAGCTCCGCGCCGCGGGCGTCGTAGAAGTGCTTCGGCGGCAGCTCCTTGAAAGGGCGGGTAAGGCCGTCGAGGACGTCATCGGCGAGCGAGCGCTCCTGACCCCCGTCGAGATGCGAATCGATCTGGATCGCCGGTTCGGCGAGCTGAGGGCGGACCATCAGCGCTGCTCTCCCCGGGCGAGCCGCACGCCGGCGAAGATCTGGCGACGCTCGGGCAGGTCCCAGTTGCGGAAGGTGTGGCTCGCGACGCGGGGATGCGTGGCCCAGCTGCCGCCTCGGAGCACCCTGTAGCTCTGCCCGAAAAAGACCTCCGAGTACTCCCGGTAGGGATGTGCCCGGAAGCCGGGATAGGGCAGGAAATGGGAGCCGGTCCACTCCCACACGATCCCGACTCCGCCAAGCTGCTCAGCCGGCTGCTCCGAGGTCGCCGCCCGCTCCCACTCCTGCTCGCTCGGCAGTCGCGCGTGGTGTGCGCGGGCGAAGGCGTCGGCCTCGAACCAGCTGACGTGGCAGACGGGAGCCTCCGGATCACCCGTCGCCACGGCCGGATGGTGGCCGATGTCGTACTCCTCCTTCCAGGCCCAACCCTCGTCGGACCACCACTCGCGCCGTTCGTAGCCCCCGCCCTCGCTGAAGTGCATCCAGCTGGCGTTCGTGACGGGCAGCCGCGCGATCCGGAATGCCGGCAGCTCCAGCTCGTGTCGCCGGCGCTCGTTGTCGTAGGCGAAGCCCCGATCGCGGGCGCCAAGCTGGAAGCTCCCCGCCGGGATCGCCAGCCAGCCCGGTGCACCCGAGGGGCGAGACGTGCCCTCGCCGGCCGCCAGGAGCCCTGCCATGGCCATCGTCTGGCGCATCGTCTCGGTGTGCTGCAGCTCGTGGCGCAGCACCATCTCGGCGATGAAGCCGTCGCCGGCGCCGCTGGCGGAGATCGTCTCGATCGCGGCCTCGCGTACGGCGCCGAGGTACTCCCGCGCCGCCTGCACGCCGAGCAGCTCGACCTCGCCGCGCACCGACCGGGGCGTCTCGAAGGCGTCGTACAGGGCCGCCAGGTCGGGGCGTAAGAGCGCGCGGCCGCCGAGGCGGTGGCAGATCCAGAGATCCTCATAGGCGGCAATGTGCGCCAGGTCCCAGACCAGCGGGCTCATCAGCGGCGAGTGGACCATCTCGAGCTGCTCGTCGCTGAGCGGCGCAACCATCGCGAGCGTCCGTTCGCGCACCGCCTCCATCGCCGCCAGGAGCTGCTCGGCGTCACGGGTGAGGGGATCGGTCTGAACCGCGCGGGCTGCCATCA
>WNFI01190299.1_pt1 | contig 14636 bp, 22 predicted proteins | sample 5400471 | NCBI WGS metagenome assembly WNFI01 (sample SAMN13153348, study PRJNA577476) | soil metagenome | isolation source: 100 cm saprolite on Douglas fir-dominated hillslope | place: USA:California | collected 2013-09-17
GCATTGCTGGCACCGGTATTACCGAATGAACCAAACATGGAGTTCGCGGGTTGTTGTGGCTGATTAGATTGTCCGAATAAGTTGGTGGAAGTGGGAGGCTGTGTTGTACCGCCGAATGTTGGTTGACTGAACGAGGTAGAGCCAGCAGTCTTTCGGTTCTGCTGGTAATCCTGCACGCGCAACTCCTAGGAGGAAGAATCAGCGAACCCGTTCCCAGCAGATGTGAACAGAAGGCAAGTCCAGCCACGAACAAAACATGATAAATACATGGCTTACAAGATACCCACCTCAAACGAATTGCCACGGTACTGCGGCATGCAGGTAATACTTTGATATTGCAGAGTCATGTTTGTATTAGCAGGATCTTTCTCGCTGAAGACACTATAGGCGGGATTCGCTGTTCCAGTTGTCACTGGAGGAACTGCATCATAGGTCCCCGCATTCGAATTTGCTACAAAGGACACAGTAGGTTAGTGTCAACGTACAGAAAATTCCTCCGAAGACATACAACTCGTCGGTCCGAACGCGCTTGTTGCGGGCTTGTTACCAAAAGTACCAGTACCAGGCCCAAACGCGCTCCCAGTGGTATTTGTCTGCCCAAACAACCCTGTGTTTGACGCAGCCGGCTGAGATGGAGTCGTCGAACCGAATGTTCCGCTACCCGTGCCAAAGGCGGATGTCCCTCCACTCCCAAACGCGCCAAACCCAGTGGCGGGCTTTGTGTTACCAAATGGATTATTATTATTGCTCCCAAATGCCCCTGATGAGATGTTGATAAGAAGAAAAATGCGGATGAAAGAGACCAACCAAACGTCGAGGCCCCTGTTGCAGGCGTAGGATTAGGATTGGAAGCAATGTTTCCAAACATCGCGTTCGCCTGCTGAGGCTGCTGAGGCTGCTGTGGCTGCTGTTGTGGATTTTGGCCAAAGCCTCCACTAGATCCGAAACCTGAGCAACAATGGAACAAAATATGCTTAAAGGAAGCAAAACGTGTCGAGGGTAAACGACGCACCTCCCCCTCCTCCAGAGCTAAACGCGCTTGGCTGACCAAACACAGATCCGGTTTGTGGTTGCTGCGGCTGCTGAGGTGGCTGTTGATTTTGTTGAGGATTAGCCCAAGAGGACTGAATACCACTGTTTCCGAACATGAGGAGAGAGGCTTAGAGGGTGGTATTGAAAGAGTGCTCGCTCGCTGCTCTGACCGTCGCTGTCGTTCTCGTACCGAGTCATTTAATCGGAGCCTCAAACGCGCTCCTTATTTTGGAATTCACGCGTATATTATGTAAGCTATTTTTTCCACCCGTCCAAGATGCCAGTGCCAGATACTGCCGCTAAGCATACCTTCAACACTTTGGCTCGTGAATCAACGTTTAGACATCCTCCTACTGGCAGCTCTGCCTTCCCGATATTGAATGAGTTTGTTGCACCGCATATCGAATCATTCAATGCGCTTTTCGATGACTCGGGGCTGCCTTTTGGAGACGGGGACGGTCTCGGCCTCCTCAGCTTGGCAATAAAGGATATCGGTGAACGCGTGGTTTTTGATGGAACAAGGCAGTCCTCCTCTGGAGAAAGCCACAACGAGTGGGGAAACAGGTTGAGCAGTGAGAATCCGGATTTCTGTTACGAGTTCATCTCCACTGAGAAATTCAAGTTTGGATCGAGCAAGTCTCCATCGCACGACCGATGGTTCCCGACAGAGATAGACGCGCCATAGAGCGCAAAATATTTCCATCTGAGGGCCAGAGAAAGATTGTCATCCTACCGCGGACGTATGACCATAAAACTTTGTTGGAAGGTTGACGGACCGAATCAAACTGTGCAATTTGTCACCAAAGATTGTGGTCTAATTCCAATCATGGTTCGAGTAAGTGTTCCCTCCAATGTCCTACAGCTCTAGCCTTGATATCAAAGTGCAGTCTGTTCGTTGTAATCTTCGTTCCCTATCTTCAGCAGAACTCGTGAGGCGCCATGAAGAACCCGAAGAATTTGGAGGATACTTCATCATCAACGGAAATGAACGTCTCATTCGTTATCTCATTCTTCCTCGTAGGAATCACGTCATTGCTCTCAACCGTCCCTCCTTCCAAAGTCGTGGTCCTTCCTACACACCGTATGCTATTCAAATACGTTGCGTACGCCCAGATCAGACTAGTGTTACAAACACACTCCACTATCTGACGAACGGTAACGCAATGTTGCGGTTTAGCTGGCGAAAACAAGAATACGTCGTGCCTACTATGCTTCTTTTGAAAGCTTTAGTTGGGGCCTCAGACAGGGATGTATTTGAAGGCGTCGTCATGCAAGACTACGAAAACACGTTTTTGATAGACCGTGCCGAACTGTTGTTGCGCAGTTATAAGATATATAGCTTGCACAGCAGTGACCAGTGCTTGGATTATCTTGGTGACAAGTTTCGCGTTGTATTAGGACTGCCTGAAGATTGGACAAATTCAGCAGTTGGCACATGGCTCGTCCGAAAACTCATTCTTGTTCATCTTGAGGCGCCTCGTGACAAGTTCAGAATGCTCCTGTACGCTGTCGCCCCCTTTCGGCATCCAATGATCGCTACTCACAATTAAACAGGTTTATGCTTAAGAAGCTGTACGCCATTGTGTCAAAGACTTGTAGCGTCGATAACCCCGATTCTCCCCAACATCAGGAAGTTCTTCTACCGGGCAGTTTGTATGGCATGATCATCAAGGAGAAACTCGAAGAAGCGCTCAATCAGGTTCGCAATCAAATAATCCAAGACGTTCGAAAGCAAGACACATCAGTTACCTTCTTAGACGGTAGAGAGATGACCTATCTTAATTAGCGGAACTGACGTTCTTTTGAAGATCGGTACCTTCACAAGGTTTTGGCACGTATAAATTTTGATATCGGAGGACGGTTGGCAAATTTTCTCGCAACCGGGAACCTGGTGTCACCAACAGGCCTTGACCTACAACAGGCGGCAGGATTCACGATTGTTGCCGAAAAACTGAATTGGCATCGGTACATCAGCCATTTCAGGTGTATTCATCGGGGCGCCTTCTTTGCGGAACTGAAAACGACCACGGTGCGGAAACTACTTCCCGAGGCCTGGGGTTGAGTAATCCTCCTGGAGCTTTTGCACGTGACTAATATCTTTCCAGGTTTTCTTTGTCCTGTTCATACACCGGATGGATCTCCATGTGGTCTACTCAACCACCTATCTCGCACATGTCGTATCGTCACCTCTCCACTTGCGGTCTCTCACGTCCCTGCTTTGCTTGTTGCTCATGGGATGACCGATCCCTTCGCACCTTCTGTAAAGGGAAACCAAAATATCTGTGTTCAGTTGGATGGACGTATCATCGGCTGGGCGACACCATCGGTGGCAAAAAGGCTTGCCATTAGTCTACGAATATGGAAGACGGAAGGTATCCATAACATTCCTTTGGATCTCGAAATTGGTCTGGTCCTACCATCCGAAGGTGGGCAGTACCCCGGTTTATTCCTCTTCGCGTCATGCTCGCGCATGATGCGCCCCGTCAAATACGTCGTCAATGGGAAGGACGACCAGATTGGATCCTTTGAACAGGTATACATGGACATTGCAGTATCACTCAACGAGATAGAATCTGGCGTCTCAACACACGTCGAACATGCACCGACAAACTTTCTCTCAATTCTAGCTAACATGACACCTTTCTCAGACTTCAATCAGAGTCCCCGCAACATTTATCAGTGTCAGGTGCGTCGTACAATCTTGTGAAGTGAGCTCAATATAAAGAAAATGTATGACAGATGGGGAAACAAACGATGGGAACTCCGTCGACCTCGCTGAACCATCGGACGGATAACAAGCTCTATCGGTTACAGTCTGCACAATCACCTCTGGTTCGGCCCAAGTTGCATAATACCTATGCTATGGACTCTTTCCCGAATGGGACCAATGCGGTTGTCGCCGTCATCTCATATACAGGCTATGACATGGAGGACGCTATGATATTGAATAAGTCTGTGCACGAACGCGGATTCGGTTATGGAACCGTGTACAAGTCTCAAATTATTGATTTGAAAGAGACTAGAGGGGCCTCAAAATCTAATGCCACACCCACGCTGCATTTTGGGCTTGGGCGGGACATAAGATTAGGGCCGGAGGATAAGCAGCACCCTTGCTGCCAATTTCTCGATATAGATGGTCTTCCCTTCATTGGAACCCGACTGATATCAGGCGATCCAATTGCTGCTTACGTCGACGATACTACGGGGCGGACCTGCTTTGTGAAGTACAAAGGTGACGAAATAGCATATGTTGATCGAGTTCGTCTTCTTGGTACGCCGTATCGTTGCCCCTTTCTTCGAGGCGTCCTGAGTGATGAACAGGAACCGACGCTGGTGATTCTGAGCTGCAAAAAATACATATCACGCTCAGGATTTCTCGCTCTCCTGTAATCGGTGACAAATTCTCTTCTCGGCACGGACAGAAAGGTGTCTGCTCCCAAAAATGGCCAATGATCGACATGCCCTTTAGCGAAAGCGGAATGCAGCCTGATATCATAATCAACCCACATGCCTTCCCTAGTCGCATGACCATCGGCATGTTGGTCGAGAGCATGGCCGGCAAAGCTGCCGCCATGCACGGCCTGGCACATGATGCCACACCTTTTACGTTTGTGGAATTTGCCGTTTCCCGTATCTTGCGTCCTGATCGTTGCGGCAGATTCTCCGAATCAGACACTGCTATAGATTACTTCGGTAAGCAGCTACGAGCTGCCGGGTACAACTACTATGGCAATGAACCGATGTATTCTGGGATAACCGGTCAGGAATTTACTGCCGACATCTACTTCGGTGTGGTCTATTATCAACGACTGCGGCATATGGTACTCGACAAGTTTCAAGTGCGAACCACTGGCCCTGTTGACCCACTGACAAGACAGCCTGTTAAGGTGAAGGGCATAAGAACGATCTTTCATTTCCATCGCTCACGCTGGTTGTATCGATTAGGGTCGGAAACGCGCCGGTGGCATCCGCTTCGGAGAAATGGAGCGCGACGCGCTCATTGCCCATGGCACTTCCTTTTTACTACAAGACCGACTGATGAATTGCTCTGACTACTCAACGACTTGGGTATGTCGGACATGCGGTAGCCTAATATCATTCGGTTACGACGACGGCACGCTCAACACGGAAACATCAAAACTAACTGGCCCGGGAGGCGAGTACTGTCGAGTATGTCGAGGAGGCACAGACAACGACAATACGCAAGTTCGGGATACCTTAGGTCACGATCTCAATCCTTCGGGGTATGGGGACGTAACGATGGCACTTCCGTCCGACCATGTTCTGCGAGGCCAGGCCAAAGGTAGCAATTTGGATATCGTTGCTGTACCATTCGTTTTCCGATATTTGTGCGCGGAGCTGGCATCCATGGGCATCGCTGTTTCATTGGAAGTACGATAGAGGTCGTCTGCCTTTTTCGGCCTCTGCATTAGCTTGTTTCTACAAAAAGTATGTATTTTATCCGTATGGATTGTTCATAATGCAGAGCGAGTTGAGGGCGCTCATAAATGCGAAGCTTGCAGTTGAGATCGCTTACTGGACAAGGCAGACCTATGGCGTTGGATCATTTTATCCGGTGCTAGTCTGAGAATGCGGTATGTCTTCTATATTCAGAGAGTACCCTCTTTTAGTGTACGGTTACACAACGACACGGGGTTTATGTGTCAGGACACTTCACACTCTACGCTATGTCCGCCCCACATGAAAAGGATGTTAGTACCTATCACCCCCTAATTCGGGAGTATCTTTTTGAGCCACTCCGTCAAGTCGCTGAGCTCTTCTGGTGCGGCTCCATGCTGTAACCCAGCATAGCTCTTGAATAAGACACCTTTCAACGCTGCAGCGTCTGACCCTTCGGCGGTGGCCGCGGAAAGACCGACGGTTGTCTTCAGGAAATCTACTGAAGAACTCCCTATCTTGTATGTGACGAGTGGGTCAGCAGTGCCATGACCCCAAAAGATTGGTGTCGACGTCGCGTGCTCAGAACACATCTAGTTGGTTTGTGTCAGGGTGGGTTTCCAAGGAAAAATGAAGCTTACCGACCCCCTTCAGTTTATTCCTCAGAAGTACCCAGCCGCTCAAACAGGCAACGCCCGCTAACTTGTAGTCATTGGTGAGGCCCGCAAGGACGCTAATCGCCCCTCCTTGGCTAAAACCGCCAATGACGATCCGCCCCGGTTCAATTCCGGACTCGATTTCTGCAGAGATGAGTTGATTGACACAGGATACCGTGCGCAGCATGCCGGGTTCGTCTTCTTCGGATTCAAAGTTGAAACTCTTCATGTCAAACCTGCAAGTACGAACCCAATGGTACAGGTGCCGAGCGATCAGTTCAGGACATTTCGCAGAAATGGGGTTATGTGTACCATGCTGGCATTGTCATCCCCATGTTTGCTGTGACAGCAAGGGAAGGACTGGATCAACGGATCGTGTGATTAGAGAGTGCCGTAGAAGATGCCTTGAGACGTATAGCTCACGCATGGGGCAGGATCCACTTGACATGGGAAAGGCCAGATTCGCTTCTGACGATGCCCTCAACAAATGGGCTCCAGCCGTGGCCTGTATCGCCCAAACCCTGACAGTCGTCTCGTCAGCGAATATGCAATTTACACAACCAGGTTGACGCTAACGTGGAAAAAAATGACAGTTGCTGTGTGCTTGGTGGTAGCATTAAGAACAAGCGACTTGAGATGTGCAGACATGACTAATGGCTGGTGGTTGAGAAACTCAAGCCAGATTGTGACGGCGTGCAAGAAAACGGTGCGCCGTTTGGTCGCTTGTACCGTGGCACGGGCACTACAGACCGAGGGGTACAGTGCGCCCTATTACTACTACTGTACGTATCGAGGAAGGGAAGGGCGACATCATATCAATTGAGGATGCGTCGATTAGGAGACTCTCGATCTCCCTTAAATTAAATTACATTATCCTCCCTCGAAAAACAGAAAACGCGATGAGAAAGGCCTGTACACTATCCACTGAGCAAACCGTCGAGCTGTTCCCTATATCGTTCCATCTCCTTCTCTGCCTGCTCCTCGTCAACCTGAGAAACCTACAAGGAATCCATTATTCAGTGGTGACTTCGCCAGGAAATAATGTGCTTACTGGTGGTTGTGTCTCCACAGTTCCAGCCTGGCCAAGCTTTCCGTTTGTCAATTCGAATAGGACTTTATCAACTTCCTCATCAGCCTCCATTTCGACCTCTTCGTCCTCCTCGACATTCATGGCGTCATCGAGCATTTCCTCCATGATGCCAGCCTATACAAGTTCAACGCGGATCAGCCAGAGTAGTGAAGCGCTTACTTTGGTCATTTCCATGCTCATCTCACGCATCGTTTGGCTGATTTGAGGTAGTTTGATCAAGCTATTAGACAATCTCATGATCTCGGTGGATTTCCGGAGGGAACCAGAGACCTTGGCCATTGCTATGTGGGATGAAATCAAGGGTTCAGGGTGAACGAAGGAGAGGGTTGACGATACCAAGTTGCTGAGATAGTTGACTTCCTATTGAGCCTAGACGAGCCTTGCTCACTGAGAGTCGATCTTTCTGCTTGTTACTTCGCACGACCTCGCGCGCCAAAATCCGTGCCGACTTATTATCTCCTTTTTTTCCAAGTTGCTTGATGGTTTGTCGCACTTTATTCGTTTCAACATCTAGCTAAAAAGTGTGAGTCCATACCAGAGTTCCGACAGTGTGACAAGGGGCCAGACCTGCCTCATTTCTCGGTCCAACATCCTACTTTCCTGACGAAGTTTGGCTTGCCAGGCCCGGACTTGGTCTTCCGGGGTTGGCCCATACAGGAAGCGATTAATCGTTTGCATAAAGGATATGAGAAGATGCAACGGCAGTAGGCCGTAATCTTGTAGAGGATGAGTCGTGGATAAGCGTGAGAAGAGAAGAACTGGGCCAGTCCGAACGGGTTCGACACCGCGTGACCGCGTATGCCGCACGCTTACTACTGGTCCGCACTTGTCCACCGACAGCAATGGAATATGATACGGCGCACGCTCCTGAAAAGTCAACATCACTAGAAAACGCCTCGGAGGCCGTAATGCTCTCAAAAAAAGCACAAAAAAGGGCCCTCAAAATGGCAAGATTGGAAGAACGAAAGATTGAACGGCGAGCAAAGGAGAAAGCGGCGAAGAAAGAGAAAAAGAGAAAAAGAGCGGAGAGACTTGCCGCAGGGGAGCAGCTGTCCGAGGACGAAAGGCAAAAGCGAGCAAAACTGAATCGCACAAAAGAGCCGTTCGCTGCCAGAGTCGTCTTGGATCTGAGGTTTGACGACAAGATGAGCGATAAGGTGCGAGGATGCATTCGTGTTGTTTCACAGCGTATCGAAGCAGTGCTGTATCTCGGTCACCACAGGAAATAACTTCATTGTGCTCGCAACTAGCCTATGTCTACAGCGTTAATCGACGCTCTTCAAATCCGTTCCGCTCACTCCTCTTCACCTCACTCAATGGCCGAACACTATCTAGACTTGAGAAATTAAACGATGCGGGATATAAGCGGTGGGCTGGGACAGAGTGGTGGACCGACGGCTATGAGAGGCTTTGGTTACAAAATTCTGCTGGATCTGCTCCTGGAGACGGTGAAAGTTTAAGAGGCGCACCAAGTGAAGAAGGTCATGCGGAAGATAATGAGGATGACAACGACCCAGAAAAGCTGCTCGCGACTCCAGTATCACAGGATCGCGTGGTTTATCTTACTGCGGACTCAACTGAAATCCTGGAGGAACTGAGGGAAGGAGAGACCTATGTTATCGGTGGACTTTGTGATCATAATCGATACAAGGTGCGTAGGCAATATTGACATTGCAGTTCTTCCTCATAAAGGTGTCTGCAGAATCTTTGTCTAGACAAGGCCAGGGAATCAGGAGTCCGCGCGGCTCAACTCCCCATCGGGCGATTTCTATCGCATTTACCAACAAGAAAGGTTCTCACAGTCAACCAAGTGTTTGAGATTCTCGTTAAATGGGTGGAGACGAGAGATTGGGAGTTGTCATTATACGCGGTCATACCAAAGCGTAAATTCCAGGATGGTGTTGCACACGACGACCCCACTGCGTCGGGAATTGCGAATACGGCTGTGGAGATGGCTGTGGAGGAACCAGCATTATAGCCTCTCCCCTCTCACTAGAGGACGTCTTTGAGGTTTGTTTTTCCCGAGCCCCTCTCTAATGACTTTGGCTGCTGCGGTGCAGGCTTCCACCCAATCTACACTTGCACGGTGAGTGAGACGAAAAATTGCACAGTAAATATGGCTGACTAGGTAGATGACCTGGAACGTAGCTGGCACCGTGCCATCCTCTTCTCCATGGAGCTCTAGATGTGTAGGTGGTTAGTGCACCTAAGTTCTGTGATTCCACTATACCTTTGTATATCGCTGAGGCGGCGGCTAGCGTGTCTCTATGCAATAAGTGACGACTTGAATCTACCGTGAGCTTTGCGTGGGTGAATCGATAATACAGTGCCCACCGTCCAATAATAGCGTTACTCTCGCCCATGTCTCTCAGATCATCTAGAAGCTCCCACATACTTGGGTATCCTACGTTGACTTCATCAACATCTACAGTAAGGAGGGTGAAGCCAGCACGGCTCATCAGGTTTGACATATCACGAGGATCTGCACTGGCAATCATAAGTTACTCTCGGTTGGGGACAAACGCAACCGCACCTGCCATTGGCGATACATGGGGAGATATTCCACCTTCTCTCTCGACTTCAGCGAGTTGAAGAGAGGTACGCAACTCAAAGAGCGTGTCACCTCCCAGGATGGCGCCGATAAAGACACCGTCAGGTTTCAAGGCTTCCTTAATCTGTACCAGCACACCTGTTGGTCACGTCAATTCATGTAGTTGAAATCACAAAAATAGCTTACCTGGCAGATCGTTAACCCAATGAAGGCTTAGACACGATACGATTGCATCTTGGGAGTTCCGCGGAATCGTATTAAGTAGCTTCTCTTCGTCTACGACGAGCCTCTCAACCGGAACTGTCCACGGATCATCAGCCAAGTGCATGAAGTGCAAAGTAAAGAAAAAGGCCCACCCTCAAACTCCGTGTCGGGGTCTCTTTCAAGGGCACGTTCTGAGAGAATATTGAACAAAATTTTGACATTATACGTCATCCCTTACTACTCAGGTCCAGCATTGTCACTTTCTTCGTCTGATCTGACTCGAGCAGTTTGGCGAAATGACCAGAACCTGAACCGAGATCGAGGATGGACGAAAAATTTCTCTTTATGTCCTGGTCTCCGACTCAGCCACGTCATATGAGAGCTGCACAGAATAAATACTAGCCATAAACCTCTCTATCATCCTGTTGGCTACGTCATCACGAATGTAGTCAACTGTTCGGCTGCGATGTCCCTCATCGCGAGCCGCTGCACGATCTTTTTGCAAGCGCTTGGCGTGTCTGTCGAAGACTTGAAATGGGCTTTGGGTAGTGGTGTTGATTTGAAAAGGTGATAAAGATGCAAGTGATCGTAAGGGTGGAAGCCTCGACCGAGTAACGAGCATGAAGTACAGGCAGACAGGGGTGCGTCAGTCTCAGAACGCGAACAGGACGTATATTTGAACTTGTCGATTTTCTTGCTCAATTCTTACTCAGTCACTACGGAACTTTATATACAATGTCCTGTACTTTCTACCAGTATACCAGTATGCTCAGGACATTTAATGTTGTGAGGGAAAGGAGACAAAATCGGATGTTTGTCACGCTTGACTGCCTGCCACATCATGTGTCGCGTACAGGGGATCACATGTGCGTTGATCAATGACGTCACGTTGGCGATTGTCAGTTTCTGGTGGCATAGGTGAGCAAAGCGAAGCCACTGTCGCCCCGTTTTCCAAAATATGTATGGAGTATGATGCATATGATGATTCGTAACTTTAATACTGTGCTGTATGCAAGGATTGAGTGAGAAATTTCTCGAATGAGGAGGGTCGTTAGACGATTCCCACGCATTGGTCACGTAGTACGTGACGAATAGTCATCACGTTTTCTGGCCCCGGATTTCTCTATTCCCCACTACACTACATGGATGGCAGAAACAACCAGCCTATCCCTCAGGATATGCAAAACCGTGAACTGGTGAATGCCGTTCCACCGGAAGTTAATCGCTTCATCCAGGGCGGTGTGACTCCAGAGCAATTTGCTGAGAATGCACGTCAGCTCGAGAATTACAGTCGCATGAATGCGATGGGTTTGCAGGTATATTTACAGAGGCAATCTCAACAAGCAGAGCAACGTAGGCAGGATGAGTGAGTCATCTTCGTATCGGATCAAGTTGGCGATGCTCACCACTTATGAGTAGGTTGCGTGTCATTCAGTTGGCTCAACAGCTTGCCTCTAGGACGTGCGTGCCCCTCTCACCTTTGTACATCCATCGTATTGAGAATATGTCAGACTTCCGCCAGCACTTCCGCCACCCGCGCCGCCACCTCACTACCACCATTCTGTTCTTCCACAGCAGCCTATGGTCCCCAGGAACGCGCCTGTGGTATGTTTTTTTTTCCTTGCACTCATCTGGGAGAGACAAGGAATCTCATTTATAACATATTCATAATCACTGCCAGTCTTTCAATGAAGCGAACACAAACAATTTAGCGTCTCAACATTGGTCTCACGTAGACCGCCCTCCTAGACCCAGTGTGCAGCACCAACAACCCCGTCCAACTGTCAGTGTGTCGTCACCTGTTGGAAACCAGAGTATATATTCGCCACATGAGACAAACTTTGGATCACATTCAGTCGGACGGGTGGGAGTTTCGGCCGCCGTGAGTAACCACATACTTTAGCTTTGCACTTGTCGATAATGTTTTTTCTCAGTCAACCTTCCACACTTCTCAAATTGCACAGCCACCCAAGGCAGTGCCAACTTTTGTGCATCAAACACCTCAGTATTCGCGATATTCGGGCGCCACTGCAACTAGCTCACAAGCCAATTCGGGGCATGCCAGTGCGTCGGGTGGGACTATGAGCAATGGTGTTAATCACCCAGTACGTAAATATCGTTGTTTATTTGATCTCAATTCTCTGAGATCATCTCTAAAGCCTGCGAATCTCCATGAGCTGTACTCTTCGTGGGTTAGGGTATGTGTTTTGTGTAATAGCGCGTCAGTGTACTTATCAGATCGTCAAAAGGCCTATGGCGTTGTCAAGGCTAACTTGATGGCGAAAGAACATATTCACTCGTGGAGGCAAGAGACCCATGCGACGGCGACAGTTCCGTATTCTACTGTCGCCCGTCCCACGACTCCGATGTCGGCGCAAAATCTCCAACGTCCAAATCCATTTCAGGTTTCCAAGCCGGAAGGGGCGGCAGTACCACCGCTCCCGCGCCCTCAAACCCAGGAGTGGAATTCATTCGCTCCTGTGGTTTCTACACATGGGCGACAAACGTTGTCACAACAGGCCCCAACCGCGCCACCCAGTCACGCACCACTTCATCGCACTCCCACCAATGAATTGGCCTCAGAAACAAATGCTGTTCGGTTAGCACAGAATACCGGAGACGTATATAATGCTGCAGAGGCGCAATCACACTATCCGGAGACTGCCACAAGCAGTCGCGTCGTAACGTCGACTGATCTCGCTTCAGCCGTTTCCGCCCCACGAAGTTCACAATCAGATTCGACGAAATCAATACTGTTAGCGTCGGAGAAGAAGGGGACAGCTCCGTATTCCATGTCTGGCCTTGCGGCTAGCATTAAACGCTCCCTAAATGCAGAGAGATTGGCGGCGTCTATTGAGCCATCCGCTTTACCTGATTTACACAGCCAAGAACGGAAGCCGTCGAGCTCGATTGAAGCCGTGGATATTCAGCATCAAGCAAAGCCAAACACACCTGACTCACCTGACTCAGCTATCGGAAATTCTCACGAGCGAGACCCCGACTCTAAAGCAGAAACCCAACCTGTCAATCTTGTCACCGAGCCTGCTGACACGCCGTTGACACTCCCAGTCTCAGTTTCTGAGGCTTCACCACCACACGAGGAAACAATACACACCGCGAATGAATTCCTGATTCCAACTTCACAGCGCAATTCGTCTTACAACTTTACACCTTTCTCAACTCTAACAGGCGCAGTTTCATTTGACAATGATACTGATTCTGTACCTGTCAACCACAATCCTGCGCCTTCCTCAGTCGCCACCGGTGTATCGGAGGATATGACGACCTCTCAACCGACATCTCAGAGCGTATTTCATGATCGTGTAGAAGATCCATTAATACCCGACTCTCAAACTTCCTTTGAACCCATTTCTTTCCCACACCGTACCCCGACGCCTCCACTCGCCGCGACGATCACAACTGTTCCCGATGAGGGCGAAGTTGATGAGGAAGCCGACTCGATCCCTTCATTTCGTGCTTCTACCCTTCTGCATGAGATAGAGACTGATTCACAGCCCCAGCACATCCAATCTGGAAATGAAGATGATGTTGAAATGAGCTCAGTGCCTGGCGAGGATCAAGTCCAGACTCAACCCGACATCGCATCGTCCGCGTTCTCTCAGCCCCGAGACAATGACACGCTAATGCAAGAAGTCGACGTGTTCGCTCATCAGGCTTCGTCCTTGGATCCATCCATCGAGGAGATTGATCGAGATTCAATGGGGAATCTAATGGTTAAGGAGCATCCGGTGGATGAGACAAGAGGCTCCGCACAAGTACCTGAAGAGCCAGCACGAGTACTCCCCGAGACATTGCCATTTCGTGTTCAGAGCACAGAATCTGTTAAAACCTCGAGTCCTGGCTTATTGCCCAAGCTTCCTAGGAAACACCGTAAAAAGCAAAAGTTTTATATCGCAGTCCCTCCCCCTCCCGAATGGGTTCTCCAAGCGAAACGTCGAGAAGCAGAAAGGAAAGCGCTTATAAGGGAGAAAGCAGGTGAGTTCGGATACCTTGGAATCGCTTCGTGCTATTTCTCATTTCTCATGCATCTTATAGGGCAGCGCATTAATAGAGGTTCGTAGGCGACTCCACTTTGTTTGCTGAACTCAGCATGCCCAGTTAGAATACACGGGGTCTGAGCTTGCCAATCGTCTATGTCTCCGGCACTGTCATTGGAATGGGTGTCAGGCTGTTCTTAATTCGATGTGTGCTTTGAAGCAACACGTCGGACAACATCAGTCAGAGGCGAAACCCGTGGGACCCGCAATGGTACTGACTCAGTGAGGGATGAGCCCGACCGACTCGTTGCTGACTCGTGTTTCCTAGACAGTGTCGTGTCAGTGGAAGCAATGTCGTATGGTGTGCGAACGATCCGGCCTACTTTCACACCTCATCCGTCACGTTGATAAGGGAATAACTTGTATATATGATGGTATATGCACAGTGGACGTCCAGACGATCTAGTGCTGAAAGTGGTTTACCAGATTGTGACGAGCGTTTTTCGCGCATCCAAGATCTTGTGGAGCACGAAAGGAATGAACATGCTAACGACGAACCTCCCCCCTCCGCCTTACCTCGACCGCCCGAGCTCAAATCTCCTGTTGCTCTACCCCAGACCGTCCCATCATATACGACCACAACACGGCCTACTGCTAAGCCATCTATAACAGAGGAACGTCATGCCCGCCTCGGTCCCTGGGTAAAT
>WNFI01168223.1_pt1 | contig 14635 bp, 16 predicted proteins | sample 5400471 | NCBI WGS metagenome assembly WNFI01 (sample SAMN13153348, study PRJNA577476) | soil metagenome | isolation source: 100 cm saprolite on Douglas fir-dominated hillslope | place: USA:California | collected 2013-09-17
GCAGCTGATCAGACTGTACCGCACGTCCGCTTAGGCGGTAATCTCCACTCGATTGCCATCAGGATCCAGCGCCACACTCTCATAGTAACCATCGCCGGTCCGTCGTGGTCCATCCAGGATCGCAAAGCCGTCTTCTTTCAATCGTCGCGTTAGCTCGTCGACCTGTTCGACGGAGCCGACCGAGAGTGCAATGTGAGTCAGTCCCATCCGTTCCGCGCCTGGCTCCAAAACGACCGGTGAGAGCTTGCTTGTCTGCATGACTTCGATGCGCGCGCCACCCTCGAAACTGAGAAAAATAGACCTAAAGCCCTTGGATGGATTGGCGTACTCGGGCCCGGCGCCCGCGCCGAAATACTTCGCGTAGAACTGTTTGCTCCGCTCCAAGTCCGTGGTCCACAAAGCGACGTGTTCAATCGTTGCTTTCATATCCACTCGTCAGCCTCCGACTTGCACACCAATCGGACGGGAAGGAGCCCGAGGTCGTGGTCCTCACTTGCCTTTCGCCCAACCGCACTCTCATTTCAATTATATGCTTTGCAGCGGGCGTGGTTGCAGACCGCGAATTTCAGTCCTACACTACGCTGGAATATAAAAAGACCGCCATTAATTGGCGGGGATGAATAGAGAGTCGAAGCGAGTCCGGGGATTCGGGCGCGGGGGCGTATGCCTGCGTCCTCGGTACAACACGGTCCAAAGAGGGCCCATCGATGATCTTTGTTGAAGAAGCAGTCAATACTGCAGCTTGTATCGATGTCGTTGCCCGTTCCGTGCAACGCCGGACCCGCTTTGGACTGCTCCAAGCGTCGAATTCGAGCGGTCGGCTTCGCCTCGTCCGCCCTGCTCCAAAGATTTCCATCGTCGTTCCGGGAGAACCTGCATGAAAACTCTGCTGATTGTCGGGATCGCGTGTGTTCTAACGATGTCAATGAATGTGGCCAGTGCCGCGAGCAGCACCAGCTCGGACACTGGCGAGGCAGCTCCCGCGAGCGAACTCGCCGAAGTAATCGTCACTGGAACGAGGCGTCAGGACCGCACCGTAGCGGAGTCCTCGGCGCCCATCGACGTGCTCACCGGTGCCGAGCTCGCGAGTTACCCCTCTGCCAGCATGCTGACCGCTCGGCACTCGTGCAGGTTTTCCAGGGTGGTGAGACCGAATTGGCGTTCGGTTCGCAAGGGCCCGACCTCAACTCGATTCCGTCCATCGCCGTCAAATCGCTCGAGATTCTGCGCGACGGCGCGTCTGCGCAATACGGCTCCGATGCCATCGCCGGAGTGCTCAACTATCAGTTCCGCAACGCGCCCTCGGGTTTTCAAATCGATGGGCGTTATGGAAAATACTTTCCGAAAGATTACTCGAGCGACGGCGGTGATGGCTATTTGGCGGCAAATCTCGGCTTGCCCTTGGGCAGCCAGGGCTTCGTCAACCTCAGTGCGGAATGGGCAAGAAACGAACAAACCGTCCGCAACCCGACGCGACCATCGGCCCTCGCTTTCGCCGCAACCTATCCGAACCTGGCGCCTCAGTTGCCGCATTATCCCGGTCCGGTACAGCACAAGACCGTCACCGACTCCAGCGGCAATACGTTCTCGCATCATCCGTCGTTTAGCGACATTTACCTGGATCCCTGCACGTCCGCCATGACCGGTTGCCCGGTCGGCGGGTATATCCAGGACAGCAATACCTTCAACTTCAACTCCTTCTACCCGGCCGGATTCACGCCGCGCTTCTACGGCGTCACGCAGCAGTTCTTCGGTGCCGTGGGCTACAAGGGCACCAATCGCTGGGGCATCGCCTACGATCTCTCGGGCACCACGGCTCAGAACTCGCTGGCGGTGTCCTTGAAAAATTCCATCAACCCGTCATTGGGACCCCTATCTCCCAAGAGCTTCTACGACGGCAAGTTCGTGCAAAAGGAGAACAACTTCAACCTCGATCTGAGCTACCCCTGGGCGGTTCCCGGGCTGGCCAGTCCAATATCTCTGGCGGGGGGGCTTGAGTGGCGAGACGAAAATTATCTGCAGCTCCTTGGAGATCGGGCCTCCTATGCCGCCGGTCCGTATGCATCGCAGCCGCTCTATACCTGCAGCATTGCGGGCGTGTGCACACGCGCCCTCGCCCCCGATGCGAAGGGCAACCTGGTCCCGGTCACCGCCACGCAGTCGACGGCATCCAACGGCTACGGCGGCGTCTCGAGCTCGGTCGACGCCTCGCAGGTCAGTTATGCCGGATACCTGGATGTCGAGGCCGACGTTATCCCGAATCTCACGATGGGCCTCGCGGGACGTTTCGAGCACTACGCCTCGTTCGGCTCGACCACACTCGGAAAATTCCAGGTTCGCTACAAAGCCACTGACTGGCTCGCCCTGCGCAGCACGCTCAGCACGGGATTCCATGCGCCCACGCCCGGCCAGTCGAACGTCCAGACCCTGAGCACAACCTTCTTGCCGGGTACGACCACTCAAGTGCAGATCGGCACCTACCCGGTGACCAGTGCGGCCGCCAAGTTCTACGGTGCAAAGGCACTGAGGCCTGAAGAATCCACGAATCTGAGCGGCGGCATCGTCTTGACCCCGATCCAGGACATGCTGGTGACCCTCGACTGGTACAGCATCGCGGTTCGGCACCGGATCGGTATTTCACAGCAGTTCAACGTGACTCAGGCAGACATCGCCAACCTCCCGGCCCTGGCTTACATCGGGGCCGGCGGCACGGTGCAGTACTTCACCAACGGCTTCGACACCAAGACCAAGGGAACGGACCTGGTGGTGAGTTATCCCTTCCAACTCGGCAATCTTGGCCGCTTGGAAACGGCCCTTGCATTTAACTACAATCTCACCCACGTCACGAAATATGACCCGAACGTCATCACTCTGTCGCGAATCGATGACATAGAACACTATGCCCCGAACCGTCGCTTGAACCTGAATTTGAACTATGTCCTCGGCCCGTTTCGGGCCGCCCTACACGAGAATTGGTACGGTACGTGGCGGGACGAGAACGACTATCCGGGCCAGCTGTTCTCCGCCAAATGGACCACGGACCTCGATTTCTCGTACCAGGTGTTCAAGAACTTGACCGCGGCGATCGGGGGACGCAATATTTTTAACGCCGTTCCTGACACCATCGCCAACACCGCCGCCAGCCGCATCTATCCCCAGACCGGCGGCGAATCGGATGGTGAGCGGTATCCACGCACCGGCGGTCCCTTCGGTTTCAACGGTGCGTTCTGGTACGTCCGGGTGAGTGCGAGCTTCTAGGGTCGGTCCCTGAAAACCTGCACGGGTGGTCAATCCGTCCCAGCGAGCCGCGCCGCGAGGTCAACACTTCGCGGCGCGGCTAGACCGCCATAGCGCGTATCTAGCTTATTGAGCAATCTCCGTGCCTCGTCGACTTTGCCGGCGGCAAGAAGATCGTTTGCTTGATCGATTTGTTTTCCCAATTCCTGATTGATGCGGAGACGGCAATTGTTCAATCGGGCCGAATTAGGTTTCGCATGTTTATCGAGCATATCGAGCGCTCGGCCAAGGACGGTTGGACCCGCCACTTCATGGCCCGTCCACGGCGTCCGCTCGGCGTACCAATCAAACACGCACCATTGCAGCAGGGACTGTGTACTGGCGGCGTCCTTGTCGACGTCGACAGCGTCGTTTTGACCAGTGATATATACGATGCGCGTCATCTCCTGAAAGCGCGAAAATAATTCGGGCGGCGGCAGAGGAGTCTGTGCGTCACCGATCGGATCGCTTCCCGCATTAAGGAATGCGCCTCGAAAGACGTCCGGAAACCCCAGCGCGAGACGCAGCGCCACTCGCGATCCACCGGAAAACCCGCCTATGTATATGCGCTCCGGATCCACGCGAAAGCGCTGCATGATGTTATGCGCAGCCAGCAACGCCAAGGGATCACGGCGGTCAAGAATGTTCGCCGCGTTTCCCGAATTCGAAGCACTGACGAAAATCACGCCGCGGCGATCCAGCGTCGCGGCCCAACCTCGCGGCAGCATCGCGTTCTCCCACGGCGGTATGAACACCAATAGCCCATAACCCTGGGTCGGAAGATGCGAGGGAACATAGACAGTAAATCTCTCCTGCGCCAGGTCGATCGGTTGATCGCGCAGCGTCACGGTCGAGTGCGCCAATCTCTTACGCACCTCAGCTGCGTTTAGTGGACTTAGGAGACGATGCAGCACTTCCGCGCTGCTCGAAAGCGGAGAATAGTCTGAAAACACCACGTCGCTCTGCAATCCCGTGAACCCAGCCAGGGTGTCTCCGATCGCGGGCATCGGAAGAACTATGACCCCGAGCGAAAACAAAAGGTGCTGAGTTAAAGTCATAATGCCTCGAGCTGTCGCGGATAAGATCTACTCAATCCTTTATTATGCCAACACATCATTGATTATTATGAAGTTATTAGCTCGTGTGTTATAAAGCGTCGGCGCTCGCCCTGGCCTGATCAGAAAAATGGGGTTAATCGATGCTGCCGCAAATCGTTTACGTGGCCGTTCGCTGCAAGTTCTGTCAGCGGGCGAGTGCCGTACCTCTTGATCGCCAAGAACTTTCGAAAAAGCTGGCGGACCGGGAGCCGATCGAGCTGTTCTGTGCGTACGACGAGCAACGCTGGGCCGCAAGCACGCGCGAACTGATCAGCATCATCGAGCTACTGAATGAGACGAACTACGAGATCTAGCGCCATCAAGTAAAGCGGGCGGTGAAACATCGCGCCCTACCCTATCGGCATCGCTGGTCAAAAAATCAGCAGGTGAGCGCAAGCGACTGAATCACGGTGACGTTTGGGTGACATGTCGCAGGTTATGCACAGGCTTATCCCCTCAGATTGGGGATAGCGGGACAGGAACTGGCTTCCCAGGCTCAGACCGATATCGCCACAAAGGGCCGCGGCATCGGCTATACCGCAAAGTCATAGAAGAGTCTCTAGTGAGGCCGGGAAAGCGGGAGCCCTTTTCTGCCGGCGATAAAGCCACAACAGAAGCGCCATCAGCGAGCCTCCCGGCAGAACGAGTTCCATCACCGCATATGGCGCCAGAGCCCGTAGCTTCGCAACGATGGCAGCCCCATAGGCGCTCAGTGTGCGCGGCGACGGCGTACGCCGCGCATAGCGGCTCCAGTTAGCTCCTAGCCTAGCCTTGAAGGTCGACGTGGATTCCATGGAGTACATCCGTGAGATCGAGAGCCCCAGCGTTTCGAGCTAAACGGTCAGCAGTGCAATCTGGACGACAAGAACAGAAGCGACCGTGGCGGTGACGGCAAGAAGCGCCTGCGCAAAGCGGGCGGCGAGGATATTGTGTGTCACGTGCGTTCTCCGTTGATTGAATCGATCGAACAGTGAACAGATTGCACTGCCCGCCAATGCACAACAAACGCAATACTTGATGGTGTGTTAAGGAAAGCTTAACGGACTTTCCGTTCTGCAGTGGTCAGTAGAGGAGCACCGCCTCGCGCTCGCTTCGCCAGCGGACCTCGTCGTGAGCCGTCAGCGCCTCCAGATCGGCGGGCGTGGCCGCCGGATCGTCCACCCAACGGCGCAGCAAATCGCTCCCGTTGATGACGTCGATCGCGGGCCGGTCTTTCTCGTACTCGTACGCAAAGTCGCGCCAAATCTCGTAATCCGGCCGCAATCGCCGCAGAGCTTTGAACACGAGCGCGAACAATCGCCAAGGCCTGAATCCCTCGTGGTCATAGTACGCGGCGTCTTCCACATGCACCTGGACACCCGCGCAGAGCTTCCCCACGTGCTTATGAAACGTGGGCTCGAACCAACAGGGCCGCAGCCGACAACCACTCATCCACGGCGCTGCAAGCGAACGCATCTCCGCCAACAATGCCCGCACATCGAGATCCGGCGCACCGAGCAGCTCCAGCGGCCTCGTGGTTCCGCGACCTTCCGACAACGTCGTGGCTTCGAGCATCACCGAGCCCGGATAGCAGCGCGCCATCCACAGATTGGGTGCGTTGGGGCTCGGGTTGACCCACGTCCGCCCGCCGAGCGGCCATCCATATCCCGGTGCGGCGTTCGGCTCCCAACCCTCCATCGGCACGACGCGCCAGTCGACGTCGAGATGGAGAGTCCCCACGAACCACCGCGCAAGCTCTCCGAGTGTCAGGCCGTGACGCATCGGCATCGCACCGGCGCCGACAAAGCTTTCGCAACCTACCTTAAGCGTCAGCCCTTCCACGGGCCGACCCACAGGGTTCGGGCGATCCAGAACCCACACGGTCTTGTGCGTCTTCGCCGCCGCCTCGAGCACGTAACGCAGTGTGGTGACGAACGTATAGATTCGGCACCCGACGTCCTGCAGATCAACGAGCAGAACGTCAAAGGTATCCATCATTTCAGCGGTCGGCCGGCGTATTTCACCGTAAAGGCTGAAGACCGGGATGCCGTGCACGGGGTCGGTGTAGTCCTGCGATTCGACCATGTTGTCCTGCTTGTCCCCACGCAGCCCGTGCTGAGGGCCGAAGGCCGCGCTCAGGCGCACGTCGCCGAGTGTCGCCAGCGCATCGAGGGAATGGACGAGGTTGCGTGTTACGGACGCGGGGTGCGCCAACAGCGCCACGCGCCGCCCCGCCAGCGGCTTGCGCAGCTCGGGCTCTTCGATCAGTCGGTCGATTCCAAATCTCATGAGCGGGTAACTTCCAGTGCGAATCCGTTCGGGTGGTGGAAATCGGGTTTGCCGGGCGGGTGCCGCAACCCCCAGTACGAAAGCCTACCATTTTCGTCTTCGATGACCGCGGCCAGAGCGATCCGCAGGTGACGAGCGTCGCGCAAGTCAGCCAGATACCCTAAACGCACAGCCGACTGGAGCTCGAGCCCATCGTCGCCCCGGCGCACGGAGATTTCCGGAGCTCGGCCGATCTCGGCAGGCGACATTCCCTCCCGGTAGGCACTGAACCCGTAGATCGCCCAGTCGAGCGAGGGCGAGAAATTGAATTCATGGTAGCCGGGCCCATCCGCAGGCGCTACGAACGCCTCGAAGCACGTGTGCTTCCATAGGGCGTCCGCCCGACCACCCGCCCCGGATGGGGGAACACGTACGCGGGACATGTCTGCGTCCAGTGAATACTGGAACACGAGAATGCCGGGTTCTTCCGCTCGCAGCCGCACACCGAGGCTGCGCACGGCTTCATTGGGGGTGGATGGGTGGGCAGTGAGCACGGCCGGTTGCGTATCAATGGACGACATGCAGCAATTGTATCCGTGCCCTACCCGCCGGTCACACGGGGTTCGCGGAAAGCGCGAACCCCCCACGAACGTTGCCTCCCGCTCCCCTGTCTACCGATGCGCCGCTGGGCTCCGCGATTGCCCAGCCGACTCACGGCGTTGAGGAAACCTCAACGCGCCTTGAGGTCTTTGCACGCCGGTGACCCCGGTACCGCGCATTCTGTTCGTCAGCACTTTGGATGCTGGATTGATTTCTACAATGACAGGAGACGAGCATGTCAAATAGAACAGGTATCTGGATCAAAGCCGCGCTGTTGTTACTGGCTGGGGCATGGCAGTGTGACGCACTGGCCGCACCCGGAGCACCGGCCGCACGGGACGTAGAGCAAATCACCGTTCACTTCGGCGATTTGAATATCGATCAAACGGCGGGCGCCGCCGTTCTCTACCGGCGCATCCGGAACGCGGCGAAGACCGTCTGCGGTGAGCCGCAACTGCCCGGCTCGCGCGCGGTCTCGCCCGATTGGCGCAGATGCGTGGCGCAGGCCATCGACGAAGCCGTCGCTGCGGTGGATCGGCCGGCTCTTACGGTCTACCATCGCGCACACACAACGCCATCCGACCGAGGATCGTCGATGGCACTAGCGGCATCGCCGCAAAGGTAGCCAGGAGCGTAGCAGCATCGCCACACGTAAAAGCGTCGAACGCCGACGCACTTCACCCGGTTCGACCCGGGCGACGATCAAACCACTGCGCAGGCTGCCGTTGGGCAGCTTGCGCGTCTTTGTATCCGTCGCCCAGCATCTGAACTTTACCCGCGCGGCGGACGCGCTCGGAGTGACCGCAAGCGCCGCCAGTCTGCAGATTCGTGCACTCGAGGAGTATTTAGCGCGGCGTCTGTTTCGACGCAACGGTCGACAGGTGCATTTGACGAACGAGGGATCCACCTTGCTTCCTCGTGTCCAGCACGCACTTGCGGAATTGGAACGTGCCGTCGACGACGTGCGCCTCGATCGCTTGGCGGGGCCGCTGCGAGTCACCACATTGCCCTCGTTCTTGCAGCTGTGGCTGTTGCCCAGAATTGCGAGGTTCCGCGCCGATCATCCCGAGATCGACCTGCACATCCACACCTCCGCCGACATGGTCGACTTCGTGCAGGAAGATTTTCAACTGGCGATTCGACTCGGCATGGGTGGCTGGCCGAACCTCTGGGCCGAGAAAGTATTGGACGAGTGGCTCCTGCCGGTTTGCTCGCCCGCCCTCTACGCAAAACACGGTCCAGTGAGAACGGCCGACGACCTCAAGCGCTACCCACTGGTCCACAGCGTCAGCGAGCCGTGGACCGCCTGGCTATTTGATGGCCGCGCCGATCATTACGCGGGCGGATTGCGCGGCGCCGTGTTCGAAGATTCGGAGGCGGTCGCTCGCATGGCGATCCATGGGGAAGGTTTGGCGCTGGCACGTTGGAGCCTGGTTGCCGACGAGATCCACTGCGGCACCCTCGTTGCCGCTGGCCGTGTCGTGAAATACGATTGCAGCTACTGGTTGGTTTGTCCCACCCGCGCCAAGGATCTACCAGGCGCCAGAACATTCATGGACTGGATACGCGCCGAAGCAGACCTGTTCACGACCACGCGTATTGTTTGAAAACTCTCGATTGCATTCATGCCGCGGCATATTCGTATGGGCAAGGAAATCCTAAGCCCTCCTCTGCTCCTTCGCGATAACGACACACTTGTCGCTTGACATACATGCATATGCATGTCAATCTCCTGCCAGGAGATAATCAAGATGCCGACCGCCGTAAAGATGCCGTGTTATTGCGCTACGCTGCGCCAGGCGACTCGCGCGCTGACCGCCATTTACGATAAGCATCTGAGCGCCGCCGGTGTTCGCGCGACGCAGTTCACCATACTTCAGGCCCTCGAGATTCTGGGGCGAGCTAGGAACCGCGATCTCGAGAGCGCGCTAGCGATCGATCAGACGACGCTGACGCGTAATATGGCGCTGCTCGCAAGAGACCGATTGATCGGGGTGGTAGAGCGACCCTCTGGACGAGAAAAAACGTGGGGCCTCACCTCGGCAGGCGCCAAATTGATGGCCCAGGCGAAGCCATTGTGGGAAAGCGCACAATCCGAGATTCGTTCCCGCGTGGGAGCCCAACGGGCGCGTTCGCTGCATGGTGATGTATTTGAGCTAGTGAGCGCAATCACGTGATGGCATCGCTTGGCGGTGTCACATGTATATACATCGTAAATCTGGATGTTGAGCTGGCTGCCAGCGGATGCCGGTAGCAGCTCGTTGCGGCATGTTGGACTTACGAAAGCGCAGTTATTGGAGACCCTGGTGAAGGATCATTCTGAGACCATTCTGCGCCACTACAGCGCCGCAAACCTGACGCAAAGAATCGCTGCCGTCGTGAATAGCGTCGTGCCGGAGAATCGCCCGGCGACCGCGAAGGATCTGGCACCCATCGACCAATTTCACACGCGAGGTCTCGCTGCAACGGCCGACCTCGCCAAGCTTGCCGGCGTCGAGAGGGACATGCTCGTTCTGGACGTGGGTTGCGGCCTGGGCGGCCCCGCAAGATACCTTGCGGAGACCTTCGGATGCACGGTGCTTGGCATCGACCTCAGCCCCGACTTCGTTGACGCCGCGACGTATCTGACGAAGCGCAGCCTCGTAGATCGTACGAGATTTCTGGTGGGCGACGCGTTCAATATGCCGGCCTCCGATGGTACCGTTGATCTTGTCTGGATGCAGCATGTCGCAATGAACATCGCGGAGCGCGATCGGCTCTATCTTGAGATCCATCGCGTACTTCGTCGAGGCGGCAGGCTGGCCTTATTTGACGTGGTCGAGCGCAGCGGAGACATCCACTTTCCGGTGCCGTGGTCGCGCACCGCCGACACCAGCTTTCTATTGAGCGCGGAGCAAACCCGCGATGTACTCTCGGCTACCGGCTTCACGATTCTCGAGTGGCGAGATGACACTGTTCTTGCACGGGAGTGGTTCAAGGAGCTGTCAGCGACGCCCCCTACGCCAGGCACTCCGAGCTTGGGCGTGGTGATGGGACCCGATTTCCCCGAGCTGATTCGCAATCTCGCGCTTAATCTCGCGGAGGGACGCGTGGGGATTTTGTCGGCCGTGCTTGAACGCCGAGCGTGACATTGATCTGGAAGTCCGTGCCGCGAATATCGAGAGGCAGGTCCAACGCTTGGCCCGAACGCTCAATTAAGTCCACTACTTTCCCTACCAGTCCGGCATCGCAGTTCTCATTGACCTCGATCGCGGCGTTCGGAAACTGATTCTGCAAATCGCTCACCAGCATTTCGGGGTCATCTCCCACCATGATCGAGCGAATCAATTGCTCGGACACGGCGATGATGACGAAGCCCAGCGAACACGGCGCGATGACAAAGCCGATGGTCGCCGCCGCCCGGATCAGCGGAATGAGCACGTCGGCCGCTCCCGCCTCTGCAAGCTCTGCGTTTGTTGTCGATGTAAACATGATTGCTCCTTGGATTTCGGTACGCCCTATGGGTCCGCGGTACTGCGCCTGCGCACGCTCAGTTCACGTTAAAATGTTCGCCGACCAACTCTTCGCTCTTCTGCCAAAGCGCCTGGGCGCGTTGCGGATCGAGGGCGTAAGGCCGCACACCGCCGCGGAGGCCAGGCACGGTAACCACCTCGGCGACGTGGCAGTCTTCGCAATAGCGACCGCCGATCGCCTCAGCATCGGCGACACAGGCGGCCCACACCGAAGTTGCCGCACCTTGGGGAATGCTCTTCCAGCTGAAGGGCGGAGCGCCCTTGGGCTGACTGGCATTGATCTCCGCGATCAATTTCGCCATCGCCTCGGGTGTCATGTGGCGGCTCAGCTCGGTTTGAATGCCCCCGGGGTGCACCGCCGTCGCTCGCACCCCACTCGCTTTGTGACGGCGATCGAACTCGACCGCGAACAGCACATTGGCGGTCTTGGAGCGGCCATAGGCAGTGAACTCGGCGTAGGGCGAGCGATCGAAGTTCGGATCTTCAAGATCGACATCCGCATATCGATGGCCCGCGGAAGACAGGTTCACCAAACGCGAACCTGGCCGCAGCAGCGAGGCGATGCGGTTCACCAGAACAAAGTGTCCGAGGTGGTTGGTACCGAATTGAGTCTCAAAGCCATCGACCGTGGTGCCCTTGGGGCACGCCATGACACCGGCGTTGGCAATGATCACGTCGAAGGGTTTGCCTGCGGCTAGCAGACTGTCCGCGCAGCGGCGCACACTGTCGAGCGATGCCAGGTCGAGTTGCACCAGGTGAAGAGAACCTCCCATTGTGGCTTGGGCACGGACTTGCTCCGTAGCGTCCTGCGCCTTGGACAGATTGCGCGCGGCTCCGATGACTTCCGCCCCGTGCGCCGCCAATGCGCGGGCGGTCTCGACGCCGAGGCCCGCGGAAACACCGGTGACGAGCACCCGCTTCCCGCTCAAATTGATGCCTCGCAGCACCTCGTCAGTCGTCGATGTGGCTCCAAAAGAATTGGTCATGGTCAAAACCTCGCTGTTTTCCGCGCCCGCCCTACCGCTGCACCCTGTAAAAATGGTCTAATAGGAAGTGGAGGGCACCTCCGCTTAATATACGGAGGCTTCCTCCGTTTTGCAAGTGCTATGTCAGGAGCAGACCGCTAATCGTGAAACGAACACCAACGGCCCAGACGCGTAAACCCCGCGCGGACAGCGCCCGGAATCGACAATTGCTGATCGACGCCGCCAAGGCGGGGTTCGCGGAAGTCGGACTGAATGTGAGCCTGGAAGAAATCGCGCGCCGCGCCGGCGTCGGCATCGGCACACTGTATCGCCATTTCCCCAGCAGAGAGGCGGTTGTGGAAGCGGTTTACCGACGCGAAGTGGAACAGCTGGTCGAAGTCGTGCCACAGCTGCTCGAGACCTCACCGGCGGGTGAGGCATTGCATCAGTGGATGCATCTGTTCGTCAATTACATCGCTACCAAGCGCTTGATCGCGCCATCCCTGGGAGCTGCGGTAGGCCGTACTTCCGCGCCTCACGCAACCCCTGCTGAACGGATTACACGGGCGATCTCCACACTCGTGAAGGGCGCCGTCCGAAGCGGCGATGTGCGCAAGGATATCGATCCATCGGACTTGCTGCGTGCGTTGATCGGAGTGAGTTATGGAAATCCCGACGCGGGCTGGGAAGCGAGCGCGCGGCGACTCATCGACATTCTGATGGATGGGCTGCGGCGTAAGGATCGATAGAAGTCCCGCCCCATTCGGCAACCACCGTATGGCGCGACGAAGCGGACCAATTTCGCGACGAAGCGGACCGCCCGGCCATGTACGCGATTGTCAGCGAATCACATTCGCGATTTCGCTCCGGGTGTGAGTTATCATCGGCATCAAACACCTCATTTTGCCGAGACACGTGCAATGGCCGTGCAGTTGGAACCCACTCCGCTAACGCGCCCGCCTCCGAACGACGACCGCTTGGCATCGTTTGGGAACGCTGCTGCGGGGAGCCCCAGCGCCGACAGCCTATTGGGCACTCCCGCGCACGCGTTTGTCTTGGCGTCCGGTCGGCAGATCTCGAGCGCGACTCTATTCCCCCTCCTCCACTGGGGCGGCTGGCTGGTCTTTGGCGCCCTTCCATGTGGCTGGACCGTGAGCACCTGGGGGTTGTGGGGCTCTCTGTTGAACAACGCGATCTTCGTCGCAAGCGGGGGTCTCCTGACGCTCGGGCTTCGGCGAGTCTATCGACGCGTGCGGATCTCCAACGTCTCATACGCAATCCTCGCTCCTTTCGTCCTGCTGACGTGCGCGGTTCTGGCCGAGGTCTGGTATCTCTGCGAACTGCTCATCGGACGCGCCGCGTTCCAACACCTGGCAGCCCTGGAAGGCTTACGGGCGCAGTTCGCATTCGGCGCGCAGCAGCTGTCCTCCGCTCCCCTGCTCATTGATATGCGTCAGTGGTTCATCTACGCGTTTGCGCTGCTTACCTGGTCCTCTCTATATTTTGGCATCAACAGTGCGATGGCCCTGGAGCTGGAAAAGGCGCGCGTGGCGTACGCGTTGAAGCTCGCGGACACGGCGCGACTCAAGGTACTTCAGGCGCAATTGAATCCGCATTTCCTTTTCAATGCGTTGAACGGAGTCGCCACGCTTATTCGTGAGCACCAAGGGGCCGCGGCGTCCAAGATGGTCTCTACGCTCAGTGACTTTCTTCGGGCAACGCTCCGTACCGTCAATCTCCCGGAACTTACGGTGTCCGAGGAGCTTGTGTTCGTCGATCAATATGTCGAGCTGCAACAGCTGCGGTTTGCGGATCGGCTCCTGGTATCCATCGACGCCGACGAGGAGACATACTCCGCACTACTTCCGACATTGATCTTGCAGCCGCTCGTTGAGAACGCGGTACAGCACGGAGTCTTGTCACATGAGTGCGGCGGCTCGGTTTGTGTCTCGATCACTCGAAGCGGCTCTGATCTTCGCGTGGCGGTCGAAGACGATGGCCCTGGAACCACGAAGCTCGGGACACCGACGTTCGGCATCGGCCTCGGCAATACGGCGGAGCGGCTTCGAGCGCTCTACGGGGACGATGCCGCTCTGTCGATCGGCCGGTCAGCCTCGGGAGGTTTCTCAATTGTCGTGCGGCTCCCGTTTCGGGTATCCGAGGCGATTGGCACGAGTAAGGCGGCTACGGAGAAGCGGCGATGACGATGCGGGCGATCATTGTGGACGATGAAGATCTGGCGCGTCGGGGCATTCGAGCGCTGTTGGCGCGCGCCCCTGACGTCGAGGTAATCGCCGAGTGTGGCAATGCGCGTGAGGCGATTGAAGCAATGCGGGCGGATCCGCCCGACTTGGTGTTTCTCGATGTCGAGATGCCGGGTAAATCCGGCTTCGACGTAATTCAGGCGATCGGTGCTTCTCGCTGCCCGTATATCGTGTTCGTAACCGCCCATGATGACTTTGCCATTCGCGCCTTTGACGTGCATGCGCTCGACTACCTGCTAAAGCCGCTGAGTGAGCAGCGATTTGACATGGCGCTCGAGCGAGCTCGACAGGCCATGGCCGGCGCTCAGGAACGCTCGATCGGTCGCCGGCTGGCGCGACTGGCTGCCGACCTCGGCCGTGTGACCGACCATTCCACAGCCGCAGTCTCGCCGGACCGAATTCCGGTCAAAACCGCCGGGCGTGTTGTCGTGATACGCGTCGCCGACGTCGATTGGGTCAAAGCGGATCACGACTACGTGTCGCTCTATGTGGGTGATAAGTCCTGGCTGGTCAGAGAGACGATCGCCTCGATCGAGTCGCGATTCGCCGGCGCCGGCCTTGTGCGCATTCACCGCTCAACACTGGTCAATATTGATCGGGTCCGAGAGCTGCGCCCGCTTGACAAGGGGGAGTTCCGCGTCGTTTTACACAACGGCACGGAATTGAAACTCAGC
>WNFI01045349.1_pt1 | contig 14633 bp, 13 predicted proteins | sample 5400471 | NCBI WGS metagenome assembly WNFI01 (sample SAMN13153348, study PRJNA577476) | soil metagenome | isolation source: 100 cm saprolite on Douglas fir-dominated hillslope | place: USA:California | collected 2013-09-17
GAACCACGTGTCAGGCCGACCATCGTACCACGGGCGTAGGGATCCCAATACGGCGCACCCAGGCCAACGAAGGCTGGCACGAAGTAGACGCCGCCGTTATCATCAACGGAAGCAGCCAGGGCTTCAACATCGCCACTCGTCTTAATCGCCTTTAAGCCATCACGTAACCATTGGACGGCCGCGCCGGTAATAAAGATACTTCCCTCCAGGCAATAGATAGTTTCATCGTCTATCCTCCAGCCAATGGTTGTGAGCAAGCCATTCTGCGATGGCACACCTTTGGTACCTGTATTCATAAGCATGAAACAGCCTGTGCCATACGTATTCTTGGCCATACCTACTTCATAACAGGCCTGGCCAAATGTGGCGGCTTGCTGGTCGCCCGCGGCACCAGCCATCTGAATTGCGCTGCCGAAGAATTCGGGGTCAGTCTCACCAAACACACCACTGGAAGGTTTGACAGTGGGCAGCATAGCTCGAGGTATGCCCAATTCATTCAGGATAACATCGTCCCAGTCACCCTTGTAGATGTTGTAGAGGAGGGTACGCGAAGCATTTGATGGTTCAGTGACATGAACGCGCCCTTTAGAAAGACGCCACATTAAGAAAGTGTCTACATTGCCGAAGAGTACTTCACCGCGCTCAGCCTTTTCGCGCACACCTGGCACATTGTCCAGAATCCATTTGACCTTCGTACCTGAAAAATAGGCATCAGTTACCAATCCTGTGCGTGCGCGAATCTCTTTGTCAAAGCCCTTTGCTGTTAAAGCATCACAAATAGGAACCGTCAGGCGGCTCTGCCACACAATCGCATTGAAAACAGCTTTTCCAGTCGCTTTGTCCCACACAATAGCGGTTTCACGTTGATTCGTGATACCAATTGCGGCAATATCCGAAGCGGAGGCTGCCGCCTTTTTCATAGCCTCCTGGGCCACAGCCATCTGGCTGGACCAGATATCCTCTGGATTATGCTCGACCAATCCAGGCGCTGGGTAGATCTGGGGAAACTCTTGTTGTGCCACACTCACAATTGCGCCATCATGATTAAAGAGAATCGCGCGTGAACTGGTTGTGCCCTGATCCAGAGCTAGGACATACTTTGCCATGGTTAGCCTTCTTTCTTGCATAATACAATACTGCGCCTATACAAAACGACGACATATCGCATTGGCACAGGCTTCAATGCCTGTGCAGGCATCAAAAAACGACAAAGTTATAGATAACCCTGCATAGGCATGACTGCCCATGCAAGTGCGAGCCCGCTTGGTAAAAGTGCTAAGTTAAAAAGGTCTGTGTATCCCTATAGTCGTAGTATAATCCTCCCTATCAAAGCCAGAGTTCTGGGTGGCTGACTGCCACTCCTGCTGCACCTGCATGGAGCACTGCCTCTAATTGTTGAGGTGTATGGACTAGACCAGATGCAATAAAGGACAAGGGTAAGGGTGGCGTCAAAGATGGCACCACATATGGAACAACCAGGGCAGGAGAGATATCAAGTAAGTCTACATACTCTGTATCTACTGTCTCTAAAGCCATCTCTAACCCTGTGGAGTCCACGGCAAAAATACGCTGAATAGTTTCCAGGCCAAAGTTTTTACCCAGCGCCAGGTTACGAGGATGATTAGACACAATACCTGTCACGCGCATTTGTTGAGCTAGATAGCGCAACCCGGCAGAGTCAGCATGAATACCGTCAATGTGATCGATATTCACGTAGACAGTCAATCTACGTCGATGAGCTTCTTCGAGTAAGGGAGTAAAGTCAAACAGATTACAGTGGCGCAATAAAACAGAACCTGTATGTGAGGAGTCGAGAACCTGCGTGAACTGTAAGCGATTCTCTATGATGGGTATGGTCTTGCACTGCGATAAAATAGTGAGCAGTGACCTGCTGGACTGGATAAGCATGCTGCACCTCTGCCTATTAGGATAAAAAACAACAAAGCCCTAAGCCTCGATACTAAACCGGCTCAGGACTTTTCATTTCACTGTCCCTATGCTCGTATGCAGTTGTCCATAAAGGTCTCGGAGAACTGTTGATTATGCAACATTTACTGCTGGAATGATAGCTATACAATACGTATTAGTTATCATATAATGATAATACTCGGCAGATTTTCTTTTGTCAAGGGCAAATGGCCTCACTTTACAGGCCAGCATACGATATCAACATCTCCCTGGATGAATAACCATGATAAAACAAGAATTCCTGCGTTTGGCTCATCAGTATCCTGTGGCAGCTGCAATGAAATCACCGGAGGATATGCAGGTCGCCTTAGATTCAGATGCGCTCCTCTTATTTCTGCTCAAAGGAGATGCCTTTCAACTGGCTCCCTTTGTGAGGCAAGCACATGAACGTGGCAAAGGGGTTGTTGTCCATGTTGACCTGGTGAGCGGCATAGGCAAAGATCGTGCAGGTATTCAATATTTACGACAATTAGGTATCGATGCAATTATTACTAGCAAATCTCAACTTGTTTCTGCCGGACGAGCGGAGGGGTTGACAACCATTCAACGTTTGCTCCTGCTTGATGACTCTGCTTTAGAAACAGGCGTGCGCACAATTGCACGGGCCGCACCCGATATTGTAGAAGTACTTCCTGGTATTATCTTTCCAGAGATCGCGAGCATTTTGCAGCGCCTGCTCCCAGGCCCTTTTATTGCGGGCGGTTTTATTCGCTCCGCCAGTGCAGTTTCACGAGTGAAGGATGCCGGGGGTATACTTAGTAGCAGTAGTACCTACGCTCTCTGGCAGGCAACGCCAGACTTATTTAAGGAGCATATAGATGAATAACGTTCCAAACCTGCTCAGCCTTAGCCGCCTGGTAGCAACAGCTGCAATATTTGTGCTGGTTTTGTTTAATACACCCTGGGCATTTTTGGCAGCAACAGCCCTGTTTATTTTGGCCTCGATCACAGACTTTTTTGATGGCTACCTGGCGCGTCGCTATAAAATTGGTTCTTCGTTTGGGGTTTTCCTGGATCTGACCGCTGATAAAGTGTTAGTATCAGCTATCCTGATCGCCCTGGTACAGATCGCTCTGGTCCCGGCATGGATTGTAGTAATTATCGTAGCGCGCGAGTTTTTGGTCACTGGCCTACGCTCAATGGCAGCAGCCAAAGGTAAAGTGATACCTGCAGGCATCTGGGGCAAGCAGAAAACAACGATTACGATGGTCGCGATGGGTGCATTATTGCTGGCTAAAGGGCTAGGCGCGCACCAACTTTCGTTGTTTCCACTAATGCTCACCTTTAACAGCACGACGGTCAACTTTAGCGAAATACTCTTACTGGTTGCCGATGCAGGTTTGTTACTCGCAACGATATGGACGGTTCTTTCAGGCGCGGAATACATGATCAGCGCCTTGCCTCTCTTCCAGAAGGAAGAAGAAAGCAAAAACTCGCTCAAAGCATAAACCTCCATCCGTTTACGCTGGCTGCAATGGTTGTACAGCCTTTGGCCGCACAACCATTGCAGCCAGCATAAACATTAAGCCTGCACATTTGAAGACGAGTTGCTCGGCGTGCCAGGTTTCGGCTGCTCTTCAACTTGAACCTTCTGACCGATTTTGCGTTCCGTTCCTGCGAGTAAGCGGCCAATGTTGTCGTAATGGAGAATGATGACCAGCAGTGGACCAAGCACAAGAAAGAGCAGGTACTGGAAAGGGACTTTACCGAAAAAGGCGGGATTGGCGAGGCCTACAAAGAAAAATATCAGGCTAAAAACTATAGCAGAGGCGCCGCCAAGAATAGAGCCCAGCGAGACATAACGTGTGGTAGCAATCGTTGTGAAGGTAGTGATGCCCGCAATTACGAAAACAAGCGGAGAAAGAACAAGCAGCGCTCCTGCTCCAGTTGAGACACCACGCCCACCTCTAAAGCCAATAAATATAGGATAGCAGTGCCCAATCAAAGCCAGCAGGGCAGCCAGAGGAGGACCCCAGCCAGATATATAGAAGGCCGGTACAAATATAGCGAGAAGGGCTGGCCCGAATCCCTTTGAGAGATCAAAGACAAAAACGATGGCCGCTGGCCCCCTACCAAGAGTGCGTAGCACATTTGTAGCGCCAATCTTATGACTGCCGTAGGCACGGATGTCAAAATCCTTGCCCCGCAGCAATTTTCCCATCCAGTAGCCCGCCGGAACCGACCCCCAGAGGTAGCCAATGATCGCTACAAGTAAAAGTTGACCTAGCAAGATAGGCATATGTGCCTCCTTCGAGACAAGCTAGCGGTTATAACATCCATACTTCTATTACGTTGTATAACGCAACCGCTTTCCCCACTATTATAGTGAGATTTCAGCATACCTACAAGAGGATTGTTACATTGACTACGTTATTCAGCCACCACAGCATCACAAAAGCCACTGCCCATTCTCCAGCCAGGTTATATTGTCTACCAGGCGTATAGATTTAATGCTGGCAGCGAGGGCAAACAAGGTTCCAGGCTGGATTACATCGACAGGATTAAACGTATCTGGACGGCAAACGGCAGCATAATTCAGGGCCAGTAGGGATTCAGCATTCACAATATCCGCCATGGTCTTGACGATCTCCTGAGGCTGGCGTTCGCCTTGTTCAGCAAGTGATTTCGCTGCCAGAAGTGCGCGATAGAGCGCCCGAGCGCCCTGACGCTCGGGGAGAGAGAGCAGCAGGTTCTGGCTGCTCAGTGCCAACCCGTCGTTTTCACGTACGGTAGGCAAAATGCGCAGCGTTACATCTATGTTCAGATCATGCACAAGCTTGCGCACAATAGCAATCTTTTGGGCATCCTTCTGCCCAAAATAGGCCACATCGGAACGCACAAGTTGAAAAAGCTTGGTAATAGCCGTGGCTACACCGCGAATGTAGACAGGGCTGCTGAGACTTTCCAGGTTTGCCATGCTAGGACCGATTGGAGTAACATAGGTAGAAAAGTGGAGTGGATAGATATCCTCGGCACGAGGAATAAAGACAACATCCACATTTATATCCTGCAATAACTGTAGATCTCGTTCAAGATCACGTGGATAGCGTAGCAAGTCCTCTTGCGCATCAAATTGGATAGGATTGACAAAAATACAGGCAACACTGACTTCACATTCCTGTTGTGCGGCTTGCACCAGCGACAGATGCCCGGCATGCAGAAAGCCCATCGTAGGAACGAATCCCACAGAGCCACCAGCAAGCCATCCCCGGGCTGTTTCAGTCATTTCGTCCAGATTATGAATAATTCGCATGCTGCTCCTAATGCGATCGTTCGTTGCGATGCTATCCGTAAATCATGCTCTTTTCAGAGCTATTGTAGTTTCCATAACGTATGGCATCATCTTCAGTAACCATGCTATACTACATAAGACGAGGAGGGTAAATATGCGTAAAATTGTACGATATTGTGTAGGAGTCTTTGAACTGCTTGGCTTTGTAGCCCTGGCGAGTTCAATAATCGCAGCCGCGGTGGCATTACGACATATAATAGACACGCCTCAACCGCTAGAAAGTATACTTCCAGGGGAAGCCCACCTCTATCGCTGGCGACACGGGCATATTTTTTATAAGGTACTTGGTAACAGAGACGCTCCTCCACTGGTCATGTTGCACACGCCGAGCCTGGGTAACTCGGCTTACGAGATGCGCAAGATTGTTGGAGCACTAGCCCAGGAGTACCGTGTCTATGCTCTTGATCTGTTGGGCTTCGGTCTTTCTGACCATCCGTCAATCGATTATACGAGCGAAACATACATCGCTATGTGTCATGATTTTCTTATCCAGGTGGTAGGACAGCCGGTGACACTACTTGCCAGTGGACTAAGCTGCAACTATGCGGTGCATGTAGCGCATCGCTATCCCAGTACATGCTCACGCCTGATCCTGATCTCACCATTAGAGTTGTTTGAAGTCCGACAGCCTCCCAAAGTTTGGACAGCAGTATTGCAGAAGCCACTCGGTCGCTTTCTCCTCTATCCGCTGCTGACTACACGTCCAGCTCTACGACTGAACATGAAGCAACAGCACACCACACAGCAGGGGCAACTCATCGCATCAGATATAGATTATCTCTATGCCACTACGCATCAATTTGGCGCCGAACATGCGCCTATGGCACGCCTGGCAGGCGACCTGAATGTGGACGCCTCCAAAGAATTTGATGCCTTGCAGCAACCAACACTGATCATTTGGGGGGCTCGCGCCTTAAATAATGCACGCATTATCAGCAAAGAGCAGCATTTACCCGCACAAACTGAGATAGTGCTGATCCAGGATGCGGATGTATCCGTACACGAGGAATACCCAGCGCTGGTTGTTGGGAATATACATGGGTGGAATACAACAGGTACACAAAGCCCGCCAAGTGAAGAAGAGAAAGAAACGATCATTTCCACCGTGGATACACCATCAGAGGTCTTGGAACCAGAACAAGAGGCAGCGGAAGCATCTAACGTTGCGCCAACTCTAGATACAGAACCGGAACAAGCACTAGCGGAAACGCCTAAGGTCTCTCCAACTCCAGGTGCAAAGGCGGAACAAACCGTAGCAGGGGAAGATAGTGACGAGCAGTTGCTCGTCTATTGTGTAAAATGCAAAATGAAAACAGTAATGCTCGATCCGCAACCTTTTACCATGAAGAATGGCAGGGCTGCTATTAAAGGTACATGTTCGATCTGCGGCAGCGGTCAATTCCGGATTGGGCAACTATAAAAAGAACCTCTATTAAAGGAGAGTAGGGATGGAAAAATTTGTGAGCATTACACTTGACGTTCGTGATTTTCCACCGTATAATCTCACTCATATGTATAGGATAGGCGTACCGTTATCGCCCGGTACGCTGTAAAGGTCGCCTCAATCGATATAAATCGGGCAGCAGCTAGTACTGTAATCTGCAAATATATGTATATGCTGCCGCTTAATCTGTTCGCCTTCCCTGTAGAAGTACAAAGCCGCTCAAAACAAAAGAGCAGCGGGTAGAGTTTTCTTCTTTAAGGTGATTGAATGCCGGAAATGAGTAGGCATTTGAGAGCAGGGTCTGACAACAAAAAGTGGAGAATGTAAGGAAGCACAACGGGATAGGAATGAACGGATTAGCTGAAAGAGGCCAGTTATAGGTCGAGTGCCTCAACTCCAGGGAGGAATTTTTTAATGAGTATTGGTGGACAGAGTGACGCTAAATCAGAGCGCAAAATTTATCACCTAACACCTGAAGGTTTCGCCAAGAAGCAGGAACGTTTAGAGTACCTGCGCACGGTGAAACGTAAGGAGGTTGCTGACTACATTCACGATGCGAAAGAAGCAGGTGATATCAGCGAGAGTAGCGCGTATGAAGAAGCAAAGCATGAGCAGGCAAAAGTTGAAGGTGAAATTCTCGAACTAGAGCGACTGCTCGCGGTGGCCGTGGTAATGACGCCTGATATGTACGGCAATGTAGAAGGACCCAGGGTGGTTCGCATCGGCATGCAGGTAGATGTCGAGACAGACAACGGCGCATCACGCAAATTTAAGCTAGTTGAAACATTTGAAGCAGACCCAAAATCCGGCTTAATCTCTGATCAATCGCCGGTAGGGAAAGCGCTCATAGGACACAAAGAAGGCGATGAAGTGAATGTGTCTACCCCCGGAGGTGTAACTAGTTACACCATTCTCTCGATTAAGCCTATGCTTTAGGTATATAGAGGTAAAGGGTTGAAAAAGCGTCCAGGGGCAGGCCTGCCCCTGGACGCTTTTTCAACCCTTTACCTACCGGCACTCCCTCAGTAACATTTGTATTTGAGGGAACCATACCAGCTTTAGTAACATTTTACGGTTCACCACCGCTTTTGGTGAACCCATTTTACATGAGGGAATGCGCTCCATTGACACTAACCAGATGGATAGGTAATATAGGGACACGCCGTAATAAGATATCCATCTTGCAGGTTCTCCCTGTTTGCTAAGATGGGCGGCGAGGAGTATACACAATGTTGACCTATGAAGATATAACCGGGTTTTTTCTAAAAGCTGCCGCTCACGTTGAACTCATGACACATCCCGAATATTGGATAAACTCACGCTCGCTCGAACGCGAATTTGCCTGTACCTGCCATGCCGGTAGTTGCGAAGAAGCAGAACATCACAGTACCTGCACCGTCTCATTTGCCTGGGGCACATTAGATACAGCCCTCTCACTTGAAGGACCAGCTGGTGTGTGCGATTTCTTTCATGAGCCCGGGGATGATTGCCCACATTTGCATACGCGCGATATCCCACCACTAGTCCTTGATCTCTCCTATAGCTTTGTGTTGAATGGCACGGGAGCAATACTTACAGAGTCAATGTTACTTTCGCTGACGCACATGCTCAAGCTACGGGCAAGCGAGCACAGTAGTCGAGCGATAGAGACACGCCCAGGTGTCTCTATGACACTGCAAGATAATCGCTTACAGCCAGAGGCCTTGACATTACAGCAGCGCGTTGAACTACCAATCTGGCACCCTGATGGTATGCGAGGTCTGCACGATGATAACCATTATCGTTCGGAACGCACAATCCGGCGCAAGCACCAGTCTGATGAAGCAGGAGAAGATGAGGTGATTGCAGATAATCCTCGACCTGAGGATTGGCTCCCTCAAGTAATGATTGAAGTCTGCCAGGATATTCTCCAAGGGCTAGAGGCGCTTGATGCAGCTCGCGCCCACCTGACCATTGAGTAAGAACATGCAGTGGTGGAGCATGCGGCCCGCGGGCCGCGCGCTCCACCACTGCATGTCTCTTCCCTAATACATTCTTTCGGGCTTACGCCGTTTGTCAGCAGGCAACAATATATCCAGGGCGTCGTCAACGGTAACCACCCCTTCAAGAATACCTTCCTGGCTCACAACTGCTACCGCGAGCAGGTTATATTTCGCCATGATCTGGGCAACCGTACGTGGGTCGGTATCGGGATGTACGGTAATCACGTCAGTTTCCATCAAATCCTGCAAAATTTGATCAGATGAAGCCACGAGTAGATCCCAGAGAGAGACCACACCTAGCAGCGTACATTCATCCTGGGTTTCATCGGCAACGCAGTAGACATAGGCAGCATGCATATCTTGCTCCCGTTTATTAGCGCAAACGGCATCCAGAGCCTGAGCCACAGTCCTTGTCTGGTTCAATTTGATATAATCGGTGGTCATCAGGCCACCAGCGGAGTTTTCTGCGTATTCCAGAAGATCCTGAACATCTTCAGACTCTTCAGGTTTCATCAGTTTGAGCAGTTCCTGCGCATGTTCTTCAGGCAACTGAGCCAGTAAATCAGCGGCCTCATCAGGTCCCATAGCTTCCAGGATATCAGCGGCACGGGCGGACTGAATATTTTCAAGGATATGCCGCTGCCGCTCGGTATCAACCTCTTCCATGGTATCAGCAAACTGACCGCTCGTAGGACGAGGCACAAACGAATGGGTTGCCTGGGCTTCGATTTCCTGGTCCTGGTGCGAATCGATAAGCTGAATATCCTTCCACGCGATGATATTGGGGGCAGTAGGTCGAGGCCTCGCTCCTGGTAACCAGCTAGGAGTAAGACGACGCAGAAGACCCAGCATACTGTTATCAACACCCAGGAGTTGCCAATCGTCGCTCAGGCAGACATCATTGACGAGCACAGCTTTTTTGCGCACAACGTCAATGACCTTTTTATCCAGAACATCGTGTGCCAGGCTGATCTCGCCCGGCAGAGATGCGTCCAATTGCAAAGAAAGCTGCGTAGTGGGCACACGCAAACGCGCTGCTTCCCCTTGCCAGGTAACGGCCTCACGAGGCACGCGCAGGGGGTGCTCTTCCTGTCCCTCGACCAGCAGAGCATTGATATAGGGCAGTCCAGGCTGTTCAACCTGTGCTGCATCTATAGTTATGTCAATTATTTTACCGATACGCGCACCCTGGAGATCTTCCACCGGTGCGCCTAATAGTTGGCTCAGATACAACATGTTATTTCTCTATGCGAGAGTCCGATGGAGCAGAAGCGGCGCTCGCACCCACGCTTGCCTCTTGTTCAAATGTCCCTCCATGACCCTGTAGCTTTTCCTGGGCCAGCCGAGTGCTGGCCCCGATGAAATCACGGAAAAGCGGATGAGGACGATTAGGGCGACTCTTAAATTCCGGGTGGAATTGTGTAGCTACAAACCAGGGATGATCAGCCAGTTCTATAATTTCCACCAGGCTATTATCCGCGGAACGTCCGCTGACAACGACGCCATTGGCTTCCATACGCTTGCGGTACTCATTATTGAATTCATAGCGATGGCGATGACGTTCGAACACAATAGCTTCCCCATAGGCTTGATAGGCCTTACTACCAGGAGTGAGGCAGCAAACCCAGTTGCCCAGACGCATAGTACCGCCTTTATCTGCGACCTGGCGCTGCGTATTCATCAGGTCAATGACGGGATAAGGAGTCTGCGGGTCAAATTCGGTACTATTCGCATCATGCAATCCAAGCACGTTGCGAGCAAACTCAACGACCGCAACCTGCATACCCAGGCAGAGACCCAGGTAAGGTTTATTCGTGCGACGGGCAAAGTTGGCAGCTTTAATTTTACCTTCGATGCCCCGATGACCAAAGCCGCCAGGTACAACAATGCCGTCAAGTGATTCCAGAACTTCGACATAACCATCGCCCATATTATCCAGGGTTTCGGAGTTAATCCATTTGATGTTGATATCGACATCATGAAACCAGCCAGCGTGACGGAGGGCCTCAGCAACAGAGAGATAGGCATCGTGCAGCTCAACATACTTACCTACCAGGCCAATGGTTACCTCGGGGCGCGGGCGTTTAACCGTCTCTACCAGTTCGCGCCACTCCTGCATACGCGGTTCATGCCAGGGCAAGCCCAGGCGCTGAACCATATACTCACCCAGGCCAGCCTCTTCCAGGGTTAATGGAACTTCGTAGATAGTCTCGGCGGTCAGCATGGGAACGACAGCACGAGCCTCAATATTGCAGAAAAGGGCGATCTTCTCACGCAGATCGTCGCTCATAGCATAATCCGAACGGCAGAGGATAACGTCTGGCTGAATACCAACACGCAGCAATTCTTTCACGCTGTGTTGTGTGGGCTTGGTTTTGAGTTCCCGCGTGGCACCAATATAAGGCAATAGTGTGACATGCAAATATAGTACGTTATCGCGCCCAACATCTTTGCGCATCTGGCGAATGGCTTCCAGGAATGGTTCCCCCTCGATATCGCCGACAGTACCACCAACTTCCACAATAACTGAATAGTTCCTCCCAGGTACTCACCGCGCCGTTCTTTGCCAATTACCGAGGCATATACCTGTCCAGTAGTGACATTATTGATCTGATATGAAGGTTCATCAATAAAACGCTCATAGTGACCCAGGTCCAGGTCGGTCTCCGCGCCATCATCAGTGACAAAAACTTCGCCATGTTGATATGGTGACATTGTACCAGGATCAACATTAATATAAGGGTCCAGTTTCATAATTGAGACGGAGATCCCTCGATTTTTCAGTACCCGCCCGAGGGAAGCAACGCTTATACCCTTGCCCACAGACGAAGCTACACCACCAGTAACAAATATATATTTTGACATATCCATGACCCCCTTTAGCTGGGCTGCTATAACCTGGCATCCGACCTACCAGAAAAAAACCTCAGCGCTTGCGTAAGGTTCTCCAGATCAGTCGCCTATGCAACATTTGCAAAAACAAACGAGGCTAGCACTATCTCACTTGTTACTGGATGTACTAGCCTCGTTGCGATAAAATCACAACCTGTGCTTCAGCAGGCATATTATTACGAGTGACAACAAGTTTAGGTTGGGCAGTGATCGTCTCAACCCCCATTTCACGACAGAATTTGTCCAACGGGTCGAGCGTATCACGCTTACCTTCCAATGCTGAGGTGCGGTAATGCATGGGAATGATAATATGCGGCTCTACCTGACTAATGATCTCAGCGGCCTGTGTTGCATTAAGTGTATGGTTTCCACCGATAGGTATCAATAAAACATCGGCGTCAGCAACTTCTTCTAATTGTTCTTCTTGCAGTGTGTGACCAAGGTCTCCCAGGTGGCAAATGACAATATCGTCCATATGAATGACATAAATGGTATTGCGTCCTAGCTCCTGGCCACGTTTGTTGTCGTGATAAGAGGCCACGCCTGTAATCAATATATCACTAATCTCATATTCACCCGGACCTCGTACAACACGTGGATTGCCAGCCACACCTTCCACATAATTATGTCCAGCATGGTTATGGCTGACGGTGACAATAGGGGCGCTGATCTTACCCAGCGTGTAGCCAAGCTGAGGTGAAAACGGGTCAGTAATCAGAGTAACGTTCTTGCCACGTAACTGAAAACAGGAGTGGCCAAGCCATGAAATTTCCATGTATTACAAGTTCGCTTTTCTCATAAGTTCGGGCGGGGACCTATGTCCTCGCCCGAATTATATTGTACCATATGGATAGGAGTGAGACAAGAGAATAGCCTATTATCTTTGAGTGTCTGCCGCTAGAGCCTGGAAGGCTGGTTCGTCCAGGAGGGGACCACTCACCGTCATGTCACCTCCCGAGGCCTTGGATGCGAAAGTGAGGGAACTATAAGCAATGCTTACTTTCACTTCACGATTGCGCACCCCTACCCGTACGGATGAGGCCTCGACAACCTCTTTAATGCGACGCGCTACAATTTCCGCCCCATGTTGTTCGGCACGAATAACGGCAGTCATAATGCCCGGGCCATTGACCGAAAGTTTGTCTTCTTTGCGAATTTTGGAACGCAGGAGGGGAAGTAGTTTACGTGCAGCCTCAGTCGCTTCACGATCTTCGCGTTCACGCAGCACATCTGTGCCCTTCGCACCTGCCAGAATAAAGCGAAAAACGATAACACTCTGGGCATTACAGATACGCCGCACTTTACGTTCACCGGCCTCCAGGTCTTTCGTGGAATCGACCATTTGCCAGATGTGATGTTCGCGTTTGCGCCAAAAATCGTAGTAGCCCTGCACACGGGCATAAGCTTCCAGAATCATCGTGAAAAAGGTCCACAGCGCCTGCTTAGGATTGCTCATGGTAAAGTCACGGCAGGCAATGAGTTGATGAAGGATAGGGTTAACCTTCATGGTGGATGCTTCATAGTTTTGCTGGGCACGTACCTTCAGATGACCGGCATAGATACGACGGCGCTGCTTGAGAAAATCGCGTATGGTAAGGGGTCCTTTATTATAGACTACACTGGCGGGTTCATAAATCAACTGGTAACCCAACTGAGAAATAAGAGCCTGGATAGATATTTCGTCAACAGCGCTATTCGTGGGTATACCGGAAATAACATTGCGAAAAGCGATGACTTCGCCGAGTTTGGGAGAGACGCGAGACATGCGATCATGTAGACGCCAGAGGAGATGCACAGAATGACCCATAAACGTAGCCGGATCGTTCACCGGTACTGGACGCCCACCGACCATACCGATGGTAAGATCTTTAAAAGGGGCGCACAGCTTCTCCAGAGCATCTGTTTCAGGGATGACATCTGCGCCAATCAGAACCGCAACCTGGCTGGTGGCTTTTTTGAGGAACAGGTTAATAGCTGAAGCTTTACCCTCGCGTTTCTCCTGCACATATAAATGGACCCGCTGTTCCTGCTGCGCCAACTCGGTGACAATAGGTACTGTTCGATCTGTGCAACCACTGGCAACGACAATCACTTCTTCAATGCGTATGGATGGGCCCTGCTGAGCAAGAACGGCACGCAGCGTCCGCTCAATATTGGCCTCTTCATTATAAGCCATAATACCAACGCTACATCCCACGAACTCCTCATGGTTTGGCTCTTTAACCCGCATTAACTCTGCATCATTAACTACATTTGTTACCATCGATAAATGCTCCTGTGCCAAAGCTCTTTAACCTGTCCGTGTGAATAGTCACAAAAATGTACACATACAAATAAAAAATAAGCCAGCCGCTATAGCGCCTTTGTATACGCTATAGACTCTTCTACATGTCTAAACGCATCAACATGCTTTGAACAACATATCTAGTCCTTATTACTGAGGCTCTTGAGTACTAAAGTTCCTACCATAAATAAGTAGTGATCCGCTCTTCGTAAGGTACTATCCTGAGCTTTTTGAAACAAGTGAAAAATGGTTAAGATATGGTTGCAAGTCAGTTAAGATGAATAAATATATTTCTATGTGATATGGTATGAACGGTTTCTTGTACAGAACTCCTAAACAACCTATACATACAGAAGAGAGGAGCAACATCAATGCGAGCAGTTGTTATTACCAGGCCGGGTGGGCCAGAAGTTCTAGAGATTCAGGAGGTTCCAACGCCAGAGGTAAGTGGTGATTATGTGCGTGTACGCGTACGTGCGGCAGGCCTCAACCGCGCTGATCTAGCACAGAGGGCTGGCTCATATCCGGCACCCCCAGGATCACCCTCAGACATTCCAGGAATGGAATTTGCGGGCGAGGTTGACGCGGTGGGACCGCTAGCGCGAACATGGAAACCTGGTCAGCGCGTGATGGGCCTGGTTGGCGGAGGCGCACAGGCCGAGTACATCGTGACCCACGAAGGGTTGCTCGTGGAAATACCTCCCAACCTGGATTTTGTGCAGGCAGCAGGTGTGCCCGAAGTCTTTATCACTGCCCACGATGCTCTTTTTA
>WNFI01016346.1_pt1 | contig 14630 bp, 14 predicted proteins | sample 5400471 | NCBI WGS metagenome assembly WNFI01 (sample SAMN13153348, study PRJNA577476) | soil metagenome | isolation source: 100 cm saprolite on Douglas fir-dominated hillslope | place: USA:California | collected 2013-09-17
ATTCCATTGAAACGGCTCTCAAAGCAGCAGTGGCTGACTTGGTCCAAAGGACGAAACAAGAAACTTCCGGATCTACCCTCTCTGTCGTTTACATTCCCAAAGATCAAAAGTGCGCCTATATGGCGATCCTCGGCGATTCGCCGATCATTGTTCTGGATGCGAAGGGAAACGTCCACCTAAGTCCACTGCATAACGCTCGGACCAACCTCCAGGAGCGCGCGGCCGCCTTGGAGAGAGGCGCCCGTTACTCCGAGGGATACCTTGAAGATCCGCTTGTCCCCGGCGAAGGCCTGCAGTTCGGCCGGGCGCTTGGCGATCGGGCCCTATCTCGCATTTTGAGCCGCGAACCCGCCGTTTACAGCATCCCATTGGGAAAAGACAGTTTGGTCCTGCTGGCGACCGACGGTGTCCTAGATTCTTTTGATAGTCACGTTGAGAAACAGCTAGGTAGGCTGGCCGAGTTGGCTAGAGTGGGGCAGGATGCACAAGCCCTGGTACAGGATGCGCTGCGCCGGCAAACGGGCGATAATGTGACGGTTATTGTTTGGAAGCCTTGAAAAGGGGAGAGCGACGCCACTGGAACCGGGCGATCCCCTGCCCATCGTATCCGCCCTGTTCCGTGTCCATATACAGATAAGCTAAATCCTCATCCGTGTCCCAGGTCCACCCCGGACCGGCCCCTTCCCAACCCGCTTCTTTGGAAGCCGGCTTAACCCCGCGCACCGCGGTGCCCAACAGCGACTGGGCCGTGCCCCTTAAATATTTCAATACGTTGGCATCGGAAACCTGAAAATGCGCATCCACCTGCCGGAGCGTGCAGCCCTTCTTTGAAGCATCCTTATAAAAGTAATACTCCGCGCTTGAGTGGCCCATAATCAATTCACAGACAGAACACACGTTCTCCGACGTCCCGGGCCTGCAATCGGACATTTCTTTTCCAGGCCATTTCTCGAGCTGAAACGGCTTTTGCGCCATGTAGAGGATCCCGCCGAATTCGCCTTTTAATTCCTGGGCATCGGCCTTCGAAAGTGATGTGACAGGGGCCGGCTCTTTGCGGGGGTCCATGGGCGCATGCGGTTTCGGCATCCGCAGTTGTAAATCGTCCGGGAAAACGACTGGCGTCAGGCAGACGAGTAAGAAGGCTGTAAACAAGCAACCCTGCAGTCGGCTTAGCGGGCTAACAATGGCGGGCCTCGTAGTACAAGAATTCCTTTTCCAAATCATCAAAGCTCCAACTCGAAATGGGGTAACCGTTCAGAAAAAGACCATACCGATCAATCGCATAGGCCCCAGGCGCTAGCTCTTTCGGCCCGTCCGTTATCACTAAAATCTTCACGTTGAGCCAGTCCCATTGTTTTTTATCCGCTTCGATGGCCGTGAGCCATCGATCACGGGTTAGAACATTGCTTTGAGGGTCGTACAAAAGGACAACATGGGATTTCTGGCGGTAATCCCAAAGCGTGTGCTGGCCACCCGCATGGTCTTTGACGACCCAATTGGGAATGAGTTTACCGGGCTGCAGGCTAGGAGCGGCTGTAGAAGTCATTTGTTCGGTAGTTGCTGAAAGATAATACCCGATCCCATTAATTTTCTCAATGCATCCGAGATGAGCAGAGTGGAATATCCAACCCGGCTCTCTTGCCCATGTAAGGGGACATGGACTTCCTGCCGCGACACGGTGACTTTTTCAGAAAGGGTCTTTTGAAGAATCTCCGCACACCAGGAGTGATTTTTCAGCACGTTTGTCGCAGGCTGCCCGACAGGCGTCTGGACAGCGATATCCAAGAGCCGTACGGCCGCGGGATTGATGATCGTGATGAGACCCGCCGTGTCGATCGCAATCAATCCCCCGCTCAGATTCTCCAAAACGCTTTGCAGAAGTATTTTGGCATGTGCCACTTCGTTGAATAACATGAGATTTTGATAGGCCGCTGCCGATTGGCGGCCTAGCACGGTCATAAATTCTTGATCTTTAGGACCGAATTGGCCGTTTTTCCGATTGATCAACTCGATCACGCCGTACACGCGTTTCTGTGAGATCACCGGCACACACAGGATCGATTGGGTGCGGATACCCGTGACCGCATCCACGCCACGGTTAAACCGGTTGTCCAGGTCCACATCGGCGACCAGCGCCGGCTGCTGAAATTGCAGCACCCAGCCGCAAATCCCCACGCCCGCGTGGAACGGGACCTGCTTAAGACGGCCCTCATCGGCTCCAAAGGCCGTCTCTACTTCAAGTTCAGTTCCGTTGGCCGTCGCGAGATAAAAGGTACCGGCTTCAGCCTGTAGGACTTGGCAGCTTTTTTCCAAGACGAATTTCCAAAGCTTATCCGGCTCGTAAATGAAATGGAGTTCCTTCAGGATGTCGAAGAGGCCGTTGAGATGGTAGGTGCCGAGCATTTAAATTTTCCCAGATCTAACGTCGGAAATATCTTAGCAATTAATGGTGCGCGCGGATAAAACGTGCCTGGGGGATCTCCGCCTTCCCGCCCGCTCCATCCGCTGAAACCAGAAAGATCGGCTCCTCGCTCATCGCCAGGGTGGTCCCTTCGACCGCGCTGGCCGCCGGGTCCCAGTCTTCGTAAGAAATCGTTTGCAGGCGACCTCCCCACACGTCCGTCACGATCAACGATTGGTTTTCCGGGTCATGGCTGCCGATGGATTCTTTAAAAAAGAAGAAGCGGTGGCCCGGGAAGGCGGCCAGTTCACGCTGTGAGATAGTCCTTTTCTTGCAGACGCCCGGATCCTCCAGGTAAAAGACCTGGTACCGATCTGTCCTCCGGTTCCACATTTGAAAAACATCGCAGCGCTTGGATTGGCTGGCCGATTTGAGAATGATTTGGGCAGGATCATCCGTATAAACCGCTTCCATGACAGGCTCATCCACCAAGCGGGTCGCCGTGTCCGTATCGACGCTGTATTCATACAACCAACTGGGCAGCGAGCCCGGGATCTTAAGGAACAAGAGCTTTCGGCCATCGGCGGACCAATCCGGCGAGTGCCCTTGGCCCAAACCGATGCCCTTCTGCGTTTGCCAATCATAAACGGCCAACACCGGCCATGAAGAGGGCCCCATCACCTGAAGGGCCAGCCGTTCACCGTCAGGCGATAAGAGAAAGCGGAACGGGCCGGTAGGATTCTCATAAATTACCTTTTCATCACCATCCGGCCAGTCCTTCATATAGATCTTAAACGGCTCCTTGCGGCTGGTATGCGCCGAGAAAAGAACGTGGCCCCGCTCTCGGTCCCAATAGACATCGAGAAAATCGATATACGCCTGCTTGAGGCGGAACGGTTCCACGTGATGCGATTCGAGGTTGTAGAAGGCGGGGGAAGGCGGGTTGTGGCGAAGATCTTCGATGAAAAATCCGCGCGGATACTCGACTGCGAAAATCAGGTAAAAGGGGAAAGGGCAAAGGGAAAGGGCAAGAAAAAGTATTTTTGGTAAGAAACTTTTCCCTTTTCCCCTTTCCCTTTTACCTGCCGTTATTCGGTTCAACGATTTGGACATCTCCTCTCGATGGGGCGTCCGGAGCAGGGACGGTGCTGTTGGAACGGATATCTCCCACGGCTTGGGCGTTTTCTCCCCGCATCACTTTACGGCCATAGGTATTGGAAAGCTGATGGGAATTCATAAATACATCTTCCGCCAACCGTTGCGATGTAGCAGAAACCGTCTTCCGGACCGGAGTGCCGACCGGACGAGATTCGGCTGCGCCTTCCTCAGAGGCCTGGGCGCTTTCACGAAAATCGTCCGCTAAGGAATTGAGAAGCTTACGAAGACGCGGCGCCAAAGGATCGTCGGGTCTCAGTTTGAGGAACAACCGCAGATCGTGCTGAGCGGTTTCAAAATGCTCCTGCCGGAGAGCGATGACGCCTCGCCCCAGCAAGGCCTGCGCATCATGCGGCCGGTGCCGGAGAACCACATCGAAATCTTGCAAGGCAGGGTCCCATTGCTCCTGCTCATACCAAACCGCTCCGCGCAGGGCATAGGCGTCCCAATAATTCGGCTTCACTTGGATCGCCTCGTTGAGATCGGACAGCGAGCCTTGCGGATCTTGCAAATAATGCTTGCAGCCCGCTCGCGCGTAGAAGGCTTCAGCAAATTGCGGGTCCCGTTCAACGGCCTTATCAAAGAAGGCCTGGGCCTGCGGGTATTGCCGGGCATTAAACTGTTCCACGCCCCGATTAAAGGCTTCGACCGCTCCCGGGGAAGGGTTTTTGGCAAGCGCTGGAGAGACCACAAGTAGGACCATTCCGCATAGGACGGCGGCGCGCGGCTGTTTAAAGGCTCCGCAAATAGTCATAGGAATAAATCCCCGTATTGTGGCCGTCGCTCCACGTGAAATGCAGCGCGTAATTGCCGACCACATCGATCTTTTCGGGCTTCACGACGGCCGGTATCCGCTCAGGTTGGATCATGACCTGATGCGTCCATTCATCGACGCAGGCAGCGCAACGGCACGCCAGGCGCAACTGGCGGCCCGAATACGTGCTCGCCTGGCCGTCACTCCACACGATAGAAATGTTTCCATCGGTGGCTTTAATTTCTTTGGGAATAGGTTTCATGGCACGACTGTTAGAATTCGGTTTCTGTCCAAACTTTTCCGTCGACCGGGACACCGTGGACATAAAGCCCCCAATGCACATGGGGCGCCGTGCTTAAACCCGAGGACCCGACCGCGCCGATCTTTTGGCCTTTGACGACTTTTTGACCGGGCTTCACGGTATACGATTTCAAATGCAGGTAAATGGTCATCACACCTTGCCCATGATTGATGAGGACCGTACGGCCATGCGCCTTTAAGTTCGAGGCCAAAAGAATGACGCCACCGGCCGACGCGAGGACCGGGGTCCCGCTTTTGGCTTTGAGGTCATATCCTTTATGAAACCCTGCATCGATCGTCCCATTCCGTACGCGTTTAATGCCGAACTCGCCGATGATGGGTCCCTGAACAGGATAATCAAATAGACCTTCCCAATACTGGTCCGGGCTGGCTGTCATCATCAACTTGTGAAGCCGGGCGCTTTCTTGATGTTCCCAGCGCATGAGGGCCGTCTTTTCAGGAGCGAAGTTGACATTCTCGATGGGAAACGTTCGGGATGAGATTTCGATTTTATCTTGAGTAATGGTCACCCATTTCCCGGGACGTTTCCTATATTCCTGGATTCTAAAATTATGCGATCCGGGTTCGGCGTCCAAACGGATACCTAGTAACGCCCGCTGCGCGTCAGGTCCAATCGAAAAAAAAGGATAAAAAGAAGGCCGGGACGCGTTGGCGCCGTCCTCTTTATTGAAGAATTCTAAACGGATCTGCTGGTTCGGCGTTACACCATCTGCTTCCAAGCGCACGGACTCGCCCGGCAGAACTGTGGTCGTCGATAAGAGAAGTTTGAGGGATGCGTGAAGAGGCAATGCCGATAGCAGAATGCAGAATGCAAAAAGCACGACACCCATGCCGTCATTCCCGCGAAAGCGGGAATCCAATGTCGTCGACGTCTCTGGACCCCCGCCTTCGCGAGGGTGACGGCTAATTGGACACACGGACTTTACTAAAACGACGTTTTCCAATCTTGATTTTGTGCACCTGACCAAGGACGAGTGGTATTTTCGTTGTTAAAGTACAAATCTCCCCATCAATTTCAACCGCCCGTTGTTCTATGAGGCGACGGGCTTCATTCTTACTAAGGTCTGGATAGAGATCAACCAGTAACTTAATTACCGGCCATGGTTCGTCCGATCTAAAAACTTTTTCTTCAGTATCTGTTGGTTCTTCCCGCTTCGAAAAGACGCGGTCAAACTCGTTCGCGGCGGCTTCCCCTGCCGCTTCGCCGTGGAATTGAGACACCAGAGTCTTCCCCAGCAGCACTTTAGCGTCCCGGGGGTGCATCTTCTGGGTGGAAGCTAAATCTAAATCCGTCAGCAGCTCAAAATATTTCGGCATCAAGGCATCGGGGATCGACATGACCTTGCCAAACATCTCGTTCGGAGGATCGTTAAAAGCGATGTAATTTCCATAGGACTTGGACATCTTGCGCACGCCGTCCAACCCTTCGAGAAGGGGCATCATCATGACCACTTGCTGTTCCTGTTTGTAGTTCTGTTGAAACTCCCGGCCCATCAGAAGATTAAATTTCTGATCCGTCCCGCCCAACTCGACATCCGCTTGAACGGCCACGGAGTCATACCCTTGGAGGACCGGGTAAAACAGTTCCAAAAGCGTAATTGGCGCACCCTCAGCATACCGCTTGGCGAAATCGGCGCGCTGCATCATTTGGGCGGCAGTGGCGAGCTTCATTAGCTCCATGAGACCGCCCTTCGTCGCCATGATATTGAACCAAGAGCTGTTGTGACGCACTTCCGTTTTAGCCGGGTCCAATACTCGAAACACCTGTTCTTGGTAGGTCTTGGCATTTTCCCAGATTTCTTTGGGCGTCAATGTGGGCCGCGTGGTGGATTGGCCGCTCGGATCGCCGATTTGGGCCGTGAAATCTCCGATGATGAATTCGACATGATGGCCTAGGTCTTGAAAGGTCCGCAGCTTGCGGAGAACCACCAAGTGCCCCAAATGCAGGTCCGGGGCGGTGGGATCGACGCCCAATTTAACCCGCAAAGGCTTGCCCTTTTTGAGTTTGGCCTGCAGTTCCGCCTCCGAAATAATCTCGGAGACCCCACGTTTAATCTTGCCCCAATTTTCCGTCGATAAAGACATGCCGTCATCGTATAAAACCTACCCTCCCAAGACAAGTTTAGCGCCGGGCCTAATATTATTCTGGGTCCTTTGGCCTGCCCTTTTTAGCCCTTTGCTCCATTTAACCACTGACGGAAACGGGATACACTGTACGGAACTCTCAAACGCGCGCGGGGGCGCGTGAAAGACCTTTATGAAACGCTCCACTCTGCGCGCTCTTGCGCTCCTCATCAGCCTCTCCCTAATCACAGACCCTTGTTTGGCTGGTCTCGCCCAAGGTTTCAGCACTCCTGCCCTTCGTTTAGCGCCCACTATACACATTAACGTTTTCGAGCAAAACGCGTTGGCGGGGCGAGCGATCAATGAACACGGTTGCTGAAGGACTATATCCGCCCTACCAGGATCTGGAACGCGATCCCCGTCGCACCCGAAATTCCATCCTACTCTCGAAATTTCGTGCGAGGGGGTGTCACGGCCCTTTTCATCAGCGCTATTGGCTGGACGTTCTATACCTATGGACCGCAGGCTGGAGGAGCTGTTCTCTGCCTATCCATCGTGATCCTGATGGCTCTCAGTTCCAACGGTGAAAATAAAGATCCCTTAAACCCTCGAAGCATGCCGAAACGCATGCGCCGTGATCTTAAGACGCATGACGACGTGCGGAACGCATTAAGGATCATTGCTCGGTCCGATTTCAGCCTTCGCTTTCCAACCGTAGAGGAAATTCGTCAGCGTGTGGGGCGAGCGTTGTGGCGACAAGAGAAACTCGAATTGGGTGAACACCTCAGCCACGGCGGAGAACATTCGGTCTTCCGAGCCCTAGGGAGTATTTTTAGCAGTCCCTTAGTGGTCCGTGTCCAGAACCCTCTCCAACCCCTGACGTCAGCGCCGCTGACGCCAGATCAATGGCGAGAACGAACACGGCAAGCAACACGCGCCATCATGCTGTTGCCGGGGATGAATTGGGATAAACCCCATCCGGCACTTCCTTTTGTCTATCAGCCGGGGGAAGCCGATGGGGTTTTCTACACATTGCGAGACTATGTAAAAGGAGTCCCGATCTCGGACACCCATGTTCGAAACGCGATTCAAACGCGTAAGGATGTTCCGCAGGCTTGGGCGTTTCTGACGGTGCCGCTCCAACTTGTTGCGGTTCTTATCTATGTGAGAGAACACCACCGACACAAGCGCGACTTTTCCGATCTGCATCGCAATTTGCTCATCGGCCCTGCTCAAGATGTACATCTCATTGACCTGGATGACTTGGTTCAAAATCCGGACATCTCTCTTGCCAGGAATGTCTCCCATGAAATTTATAGCGTCGCTCAACTCCTATTGGGATATCTCCTAGACGACTCTTATGTCAGACATTGGAACCATTGGGATCCAACCCAAGTCGACGTATTGGAAAAAGCTCTGATCGCCGAGAATCATTTTGACCCTCAGAACCGGCAATCCATTGAAATAGTTGCTCGTGGGATTGCACCCATTCTACGGAAGATGCTGGTGAAGCCGGAACAAGGTCAATACACAAGTCTAGAGGATGTGTTTATTGATCTGGCGAATGTGGGTCTACAAATAGCCCGCCACGACGCGCCACACTCTCACAATCTGCAAGAACTTCTAGGCATCCTTTTCGCCGAAGACCGCCGCCGACATCCCCAAGGAACGTTTGCAACCATTATGTTGAAAGGCGGCGATATTGGAGGGCTTAATCCGGCTATTAAGTCGAAAATCGTCAAGCGGTTTGGAAAAGGAAATTTTGATTTTTTTCAGGGTAGCATCGTGCATTTGTCGTTGACTCAAGCGCTGCGACGATGGCAGGACCCTATTCGGTATATGATCTCGGGACTCAAGGGGCACGTGCCGGATTCGGATTTTGAATTTCTGATGCAAAGCATTGACCACCTGAATCCTCGGGATTTTATACGCGCGCTCCATCAAATACAACGGTACGCTTATGATCACGCTACGGCAGAGGTGGTGTATCTCAGCTTGGCCCGCGTGGAAACCATGCTGGATTACAGCGTCCGGGACAGCAACCAGATACTACTTCGCTACCAAGGCGACACAACGCTACCGAAGGATGTCCAAGATTACGTAAAAGGTCTCGTCGGGAGGACGATTGATCCCGAGCCGGAGAGTCTCCGGGGAGATATCCTCGTCCCAGCCTTGCAGCCGGGGCAGATCCTGGACGGTATCATTGAAGAAATGCGGAACCTGTCCGGCCTCCCCGAAGACCAGATTCGAATTACTCTCAACGGCATTCATACGCCCAAACTGGATGAACTCCCTCTGGAATATCAATCGATGGCCCAGGCTGACCTTGCTTTGTTTTCTTGGAAAGCGCTCGAATGGTTACTCGCGGAGCAGATTCCTCCACATCATCCACCCACACCTCCGACAGGCGGCTCAACTGTGAATTCGGAAGGCAAAGAAAACCTTCAATTCGGCCATGGAATGCAGGGACGGGACGCCGGGGAGGGCTTAAGTCTTCGGGGGTCACTGCTACATCCATTAAGTCAAATATCTTCCTGGACGATACGTTTTATACCGGTTCTTTTTAAATTGTGGGAATTTCTTAAACAAATTCGGCAACAAGTACTCCCTTTCCATCCATATAGAGACACTCTTCGTAGCGTATAGCGTCAAGCTTTTGCTCATTCCTCCCGATTGAAATAAAATAACTTCCATGTCTTCCTCCTACGGCTCTGCCGTCCTGCGTATCCGTGACTTCCGCCTACTGATCCTCAACAAATTCCTGCTGACCTTTGGGGTCCAGATGATCGGCGTCATCGTGGGCTGGCAGATTTATCAAATCACCCATGATCCGCTGTCCCTGGGCTTGATCGGTTTCTCGGAAGCGATAGCCTTCATCGCGTTCGCCTTATGGGCAGGCCATACCGCCGACCGGACGGAAAAGCGATTCCTGATCCTTATGTCGGAGTTCGTGACCCTCATCTGCGCTCTCGCACTTTGCGGCCTCACCTGGACCGGCCATATCTTGACCCTTCCTATTTATTTCGTGATCGCGGTCAGCGGGGTTTCGCGAGCTTTCCTTTGGTCGTCCTCGACCTCCTTCGTCGATATGATTGTCCCCAAGGAAATCTACTCCAGCGCCGCCGCGTGGAATTCCTCCGCCTGGGAGATCGCCTCCATCCTCGGCCCTGCGAGCGGCGGGCTCGTTTACGGGATTTGGGGACCGCAAACGGCCTATACCGTTGCTACGGTCTTTATCGCGGCAGCTCTCTATTTCGCTTTGAAACTTGGGAAACGTCCGCCCGTGGCGCAGGGGGAGGCCGAACCGATCTTCGAAAGCCTCCTCACCGGAATCCGCTTTGTCTTCAAGAATCAGGTGATTCTGGGGGCGTTGGCGCTCGATATGTTCGCAGTGTTGTTTGGGGGTGTGGTTGCTGTGCTACCGATCTTCGCAGAAATCTTGCATGTGGGACCGATCGGCTTGGGGTTGCTCCGGGCTTCCCAGAGCGCAGGCGCGATTACGATGGCGGTGATCCAGATGCGACGCCCCTCCCTCCACAACACCGGCCGGACGCTTTTAACCGCCGTCAGTGTCTTTGGGGTCTGCATCATCGCCTTCGGCCTCTCGCGGAACTTCTATCTATCGATGGCTTTGCTGGCCCTGGCAGGCATGGCGGACAACATCAGCGTGATTATTCGCGCGAGCATCATTCAAGCAGCCACCCCCAATTCGATGCGCGGGCGGGTCTCTGCGGTGAACGGCATCTTCATCGGGTCTTCGAATGAGATCGGGGCGTTTGAATCCGGGGTCGCGGCTAAGCTGATGGGGATAGTGCCTTCGGTGATCTTTGGCGGCGTGATGACACTGGCTACGGTGGGTTTGATGATCTGGCGGTTCCCCCGGCTTAGACAACTAAAGAGCGTTGCCAACATGGGGCCTTCGGCCGATGGCATGAACACGGAAATTGAACGAAACCCTATGTAAGCCGGTTTACCTATGCGCCGGCGCATATTGAAGTCGAACGGAGAAACGTAGTGATTATTTTTGAAATGTAAGGCGCCTTACATATTAGCCGGCTAATGTTTGGAGGGTAGCTAGGGCCTGCTGGACGTCCTGGTATGTGTTGAAGCAGCCGAAGGAAAAACGGGTGGTTCCGTCAGGGGAGGTCCCGATCGTGCGATGGGCCCCCGGAGCACAGTGCAAGCCGGACCGGGTCATCAGGCCGCCCCGTTCAAACAACCGGTAGGAGAGCTCCGCCGGCGCTAGATCTCCCAGACGCAGCGAAATAACCGCCACCTGGGCGCCCGCCTGTTTGGGACCGTAAACGGTCAGTCCAGGAATCCATTGAGCGCCTTCTAAGAACTGCCGGGTCAGACTCTCTTCCTGCGTCCGGATGGAGGTCACCCTTTTCCCAAGGATGTACTCTAGCCCCGCTTTCCAGCCCGCGATCCCCAAGGCGTTATGCGAACCTGACTCGTAACGGTCAGGGAGAAAATCCGGTTGAACTTCGTGCTCCGATTGGCTGCCTGTCCCGCCTTCTTTTAAAGTGTCCAGCTCGAGGCCTTCTCGGATATACAACCCGCCTGTCCCCAGCGGACCCAACAACGCCTTGTGGCCTGGAAACGCCAAAAGATCGATGTTCATCGCCTGGACATCAATGGGGTAAGCCCCCGCGCTCTGAGCAGCGTCCACGAGAAACGGAATGCCTTTGCGCCGGGCGATCTCCCCGACCTCAGTCACTGGTTGGAGCGTCCCCGTCACATTGGAGGCATGGACCAGCGCGATCAGTTTCGTATGCGCATCGATCGCCTTCGCGACATCGATCGGGTCCACGAGGCCTTCGGGCGACGCCTGTACTTTATGAATTTTGATTCCGAGGCGCTGTTGCAAGGCGTGCAAGGGCCGGAGCACCGAATTGTGTTCCATGACCGAGACGACCGCCGAATCCCCCGCCTGCCAATGAATCCCTTTGATGGCGAGGTTGAGTGCATCCGACGCATTGAAGGTGTAAATAATGCGCTCCGGTTTTGGGACATTGAAGAGACGGGCAAGCAATCGGCGGGTATCGTCCAATAGCCGGCCTGCGGCCACGGCCCGGGGGTACGCCCCGCGTGTGGCGGCGTTATCCACATAAACGCTGGCCTGCCGGTCTTCGACACCGGTCGTTCGCCATGTCGCCGCGCTCCTCGCGATGGCCGCCTTGGACTTCTTAATGATAGACATGATCAATCACTCCACCGCCCAAAACAACATCGCCTTCATAAAAAACGGCCGCTTGGCCGGGCGTAATCGCGGATTGAGGCTCATCAAAAGTGGCTGTTACGTTGGAACCGGGTACGCCAGTCAGGGTAGCCCCTGCTTCGACATGCTTAGAGCGAATTTTAATCGAGACGACTTGAGGAAACCGGGGGGATAGATCGGACACCCAGGAAACCTCCCTGATGGCCATCCCTTTCGAGTATACATCCATCTTTTCCCCTACAACAAGCGTATTGCTCTGGGTTTCCATCCCTACCACGTACAGCGGCCGGCCGACCGAGATCCCCAGGCCTTCGCGCTGGCCGATCGTGTAATAAGGAAGCCCCCGGTGCTGTCCCAGGACACGACCGTCCTTGTGCCGGATCGGACCCGCGGGGCGCTCGGAAACCGGCACTTCCTCATCGATGAATTGCTTGTAATCCTCATTCGGCACAAAGCAAATTTCGTAGCTGTCGGGCTTGTCGGCCGTCTTCAAACCATAACGCCGGGCGATCTCGCGAATCTGAGGCTTTGAATAACTTCCAAGCGGGAACTGGATCCGCTCCAACTCCTTCTGCCCCAATCCATAAAGCACATACGATTGGTCTTTGGCAGGATCGGTCGCCTTCTTCAATTGATAAGGACCATTCTTTTCGACACGCGCATAGTGCCCTGTCGCCAAGAAATCCGCGCCCATCGCCACCGCATGGTTTAAAAGCGCATCGAATTTCACGTGTTGGTTGCAGGCGATACAGGGGTTAGGCGTTTCGCCTTTGAGATAGCTATCTTTAAAGTATCCGATGACGGATACTTTAAACGTTTCAACGTAATCGTAGCTGTAGTGCGGGATGCCAAGCGTCTGGGCGACGGACCGGGCATCGTAAAAGTCTTTGGAACCGCAACAGCCGCCAAACATCCGCCCTTCGCGGCTCTCCCAATCCGAGAGCTTCATGGTCAGGCCGTAGACGTCATAGCCCTGCTCCTTAAGCAAGGCCGCCGCCACCGAGCTGTCCACGCCTCCGGACATCGCCACAACAACCTTCTTCTTAGCCACCATACCTAATATTATAGTCCATTCTTTAGGAGCTGCTCCGCCACGACCTGATGCCCAGCCGCTGTCCAATGCAGGTTATACGGAAAATAAAGCCCCGGATCCTTCGCACCCGCCGCGCTTAACCCTGGCAATAGATCAATGACCTCGATACCGGCCGTACGGGCAAAACGGCTGATTTCTCGGTTCGGGGCCGTGAAATCCCATGTTTGGCCCGAGGGAAGCGGAACCTCGCGAGTTAATTGGTCTGCGAGGCCGGGATAAACCTGCACGCGCGAGGGGACTAAAACGAGCGTTAATTGGGATCCCTGGGCGGTCACGTCTCGATTTAATTTCGTTATGAGACTAGCCATAAGACGCCACGCCTGCAAGAAGGAAGCATCATAAGGAATTTGAAAAATCGAATACTCATTGGCATGCGTGATCTGGCTTTTCGGGATGATCCAATTATTTTCAAGATAAGCCCGTACCGCTCTGGAGCGACAAGTGATGGCGGCGACCCTGCGCGCCACAGCGCTGTGTCGAAGCAACCCGCGGAGCAACCGGTGACGTTGGGGCTGGATCGGCACCGCTTCGGGGTTCACCGGCGCCTCCCGCGGGACTGGGACATTCTTCAACGTCAACTCGCCGGAGCGAGTTAATGTAAAAGCGGGCTTCGCATAACCATAGCGCCGAGGCGCCGCGTTGTCGTAAAGATCGGTATCCATCGAGATGAAGAGCAAGACCTGATCGGGGTGCCATTGATAGCCCTTCTTTTCCCACAACAGCAACTCCTGATCATTTCCATATCCCGACACCCCCAGATTAACAACTTCGAGGGACACGGGGCTCGTGCGCCGCATCACATCTGTAAAAAGGTCAGGTTCATCGACACCAAAGCCCCACACGAAGGAGTCTCCCAAAACCGCGACCCGCCGATGGGCCGTCCGAGAAAAATCGTATGCCGGGCCGCGGAATCCATAACGATTCTGACGCACACGGCATTTACAATCGACCCATTCAAAATCCAGGTCGATGTCGGGAACGCCTTCCCACCCGAGAACACGGTCGTAGCGGCAGAACTTGCCTTTCTCCGATTCCATAAACTGGCCCAAGCGCATGCCATTCGTCGCTAAAGCAGGGACGTCCCGTGCCACCCACTCGGCAATCACAACGGCCACACTGATGCCGAACAGAACTAAGCCGACCTGCGCCCATCGATTTTGCACGCTTCGAGCGATCACAATCATTTTCACCAGATCATACTAAGCCGAAGGCGCTGCCGGCTCCTGGAGTGGTTTATTGGCGAACGTGGTAGGGCGTTGGGTGATGGGCGGCCAACTGCGTAGCACGACGCAGGTTTTTTAGCGCCGATTCGCTGGTGGGGTCGATGCGTAATGCCTGCTGGAATTGGTCGATCGCTTCTATTAATTTTCCGTCTTGGGCGAGCGCGATTCCATAGTGATTGCGGTATGACGCATTCAATGGATCTGCTTGTAAAGCCGCTCGATAATGAGGTATCGCTTCGTGGATACGGCCGAGCCGGGTCAGCAGAGTCGCATAGTCAAAATGGTAGTCTGGGTTAGAGGGGCTTAGCCGCAAAGCATCCCCCGCGTTCGCGAGCGCACCGCTCAAATCCCCTTGTTGCGCCAACAGACTCGCCAAATTGGCATGAGCCATCGCCGCC
>WNFI01270894.1_pt1 | contig 14628 bp, 15 predicted proteins | sample 5400471 | NCBI WGS metagenome assembly WNFI01 (sample SAMN13153348, study PRJNA577476) | soil metagenome | isolation source: 100 cm saprolite on Douglas fir-dominated hillslope | place: USA:California | collected 2013-09-17
CGCCCTGGGCCACGCCTACGGCGGCGGCTCCCAGTACTTCTCCATGTGGGTGGTGGCCGACACCCCCGGCTGAGTGCCGCATCTCCAAATGCGGGCTGCGGTAGGGACGCACAGCCTTCTATGCGGGATAGGTGTTGCCCCCAGCAACACTAGACCCGCACAGTCCAGGATGGCGGGGGGTGTTTAGGCGTAGCTGACCGGCAGCCTCTTGATGCCGTTCAGCCAGCCCGAGCGCAGCCGCACCGGGTCGCCGGCCAGGCGGATGCCCGGCATGGTGTCGGCGATCGCGGTGAAGATCAGGTCGATCTCCAGCCGGGCCAGGCTGGCGCCCAGGCAGAAGTGCGCGCCGCTGCCGCCGAAGCCCAGGTGAGGGTTGGGGCTGCGCCGTATGTCGAAGCGTTCTGGGCGGTCGAAGACCTCCTCATCGAAGTTGGCCGACCGGTAGAACAGGCCGACCCGCTCGCCGGCCCGGATCTGCTGGCCGCCCAGGGTGGTGTCGGCGAGCGCGGTGCGCTGGAACACGGTCACCGGGGTGGCCCACCGGATGATCTCGTCGGCCGTGGTGTCAGGCCGCTCGGCCCGGAACAGCTCCCACTGGTCGGGGTGGTCGAGGAAGGCGAGCATCCCGTGCGAGATCGCGTTCCGGGTGGTCTCGTTGCCCGCCACGGCCAGCAGGATCACGAAGAAGCCGAACTCGTCCGCCGACAGGTTGCCGCCATCGACCTTCGCGTGGACGAGCTTGGTCACGATGTCGTCCCGGGGACACTGCCGGCGGTCCTCGGCCATCGCCATGCTGTAGCCGATGATCTCGGCCGCGGCGACCGCCGGGTCGGCGGTGTACTCCGGGTCGTCGTAGCCCACCATGTCGTTCGACCAGTCGAAGACCTTGCGCCGGTCTTCCTGGGGCACGCCGAGCAGCTCGGCGATCGCCTGCAGCGGCAGCTCGCAGGCCACCTCGGTGACGAAGTCCCCGCTGCCCCGGGCCAGCGCGTCCGCCGTGATGCGCTCAGCCCGGGCCGCCAGGGCCTCGCGCAGGCCGGCTATGGCGCGCGGGGTGAAACCGCGGGAGACGATGCCGCGCAGCTTGGTGTGCTGCGGCGGGTCGATGTTGAGCATGACGAACCGCTGCAGCTCGATCTGGTCCCGGGTCGTGCCCTCCTGATGGCGGATGATCGCGGTGTTCTCCCAGGTGGAGTACGTATCGCTGTCCCGGGACACCGCGACGACGTCCGCGTGCCTGGTGACCACCCAGTACCCCTCGTCGTCGAAGCCGGCGACTCCCCGCCGCTGCGGGTTCCACCAGACCGGAGCGGCGCGCCGCAGCTCGGCCAGCTCCTCCATCGGCACGCGCTGGGCGTACAGGTCAGGATCGGTGAAGTCGAAGCCCGGCGGGATGCTGGGCTGCTGGGTGATGGGCTCGGCCATGGCTGCCTCGACCTTCCGCTCGCACGGTCTTCCGGTAGCATAACTGCAACATGTTCTAGTTCTGAAGGGAACTGCGGTGGGCACTGCGGTGATCGTGGAGGCGGTCCGGACCCCGATAGGCAAGCGCGGCGGGGTGCTGTCGGGCCTGCACGCCGCGGAGATCCTCGGCGCCGCGCAGCGCGCCGTGCTGGACCGGGCGGGCCTCGAGCCCGCCGACGTGGAGCAGGTGGCCGGCGGCTGCGTGACCCAGGCGGGCGAGCAGTCGGGCAACATCACGCGCACCGCCTGGCTGCACGCGGGGCTCCCGTACGCGACCGGCTGCCAGACCCTCGACGCGCAGTGCGGCTCGGCGCAGCAGGCGGCTCACCTGGTGGCCGGCCTCATCGCGGCCGGCGCGATCGAGGTCGGCATCGCCTGCGGGGTGGAGGCGATGAGCCGGGTACCGCTGGGCTCGAACGTCGGTAACGGCGTCGGAACGCCCAGGCCCGACTCCTGGGACATCGACATGCCGAACCAGTACGGGGCCGCGGAGCGGATCGCGCAGCGGCGCGGGCTGTCCCGCGACGAGATCGACCGCTTCGGCCTGCGCTCGCAGACGCTGGCCCAGGCGGCCTGGGCCCAGGGGCGGTTCGACCGCGAGACCGTGCCGGTCAAGGCGCCGGTCCTGGATTCGCAGCGCCGGCCGACCGGCGAGACGCGCACGGTCGAGCGCGACCAGGGCCTGCGCGAGACCAGCCTGGAGGCGCTGGCCAGGCTCCGGCCGGTGCTCGACGGCGGGCTGCACACTGCGGGCACGTCCTCGCAGATCTCCGACGGCGCGGCCGCGGTGCTGCTGCTCGATGCGGACCGGGCGCGCGGCATCGGCCTGCGGCCGCGGGCGCGGATCGTCGCCCAGTGCCTCATCGGCGCCGAGCCCTACTACCACCTCGACGGGCCCGTGCAGGCCACCGAGCGGGTGCTGGGCCGCAGTGGCATGAAGATCGGCGACATCGACCTGTTCGAGGTGAACGAGGCGTTCGCGTCGGTCGTGCTGTCCTGGATGAGCGTGCACCGGCCGGATCCGGACCGGGTCAACGTCAACGGCGGCGCGATCGCGCTCGGCCATCCTGTGGGCAGCACGGGCGCCCGGCTGATCACCACGGCTCTGCACGAGATGGAGCGGCAGGATGCGAGCACGGCCCTGATCACCATGTGCGCCGGCGGCGCGATGTCCACCGCGACGATCCTCGAGCGCCTCTAGCGCGCCTCGCGCGCGGGCTGACGCCGCCCGGTCAGGGGTCGCGGAGGACGGCGTTGATGGAGCTGGCGGTCGAGGCGGCCGGCGCGGCTTCCAGGCACAGGCGCTCCATCACGGCCATGTAATGGTCGACGGTATCGCGCTTGTCCAGGTACAGGGCACTGGTGAGCTGCTCCAGGTAGACCACGTCGGGCAGGTCGTGCTCGGCGAAGCGCAGGATGCTGAACGGCCCCCCGGCCGCGGCGTGTGCCCCGGCCCGGAACGGGACCACCTGAATGGTCACGTTCGGACGGTCGGCTGCCTCAATCAGATGCTGGAGCTGGCGCCGCATGACCCCGGGACGGCCGGCCGGGCGGCGCAGCACGGCCTCGTCCAGCACCGCCCACAGGTGCACGCGGCGAGGCTCGGCGAGCAGCGCCTGGCCGGCCATCCGCAGCCGCACCCGGTCGCGGCCTCCTCCAGGCCGACGTAGGCCTCGAACCACGGCGGCAGGACGTCGGAATAGTCGTGCCACCAGCCCCGGGCGTTGGCACTGCGAGCCAGTTCGCGCAGCGCGTTGCGCTGCTGCTCGTCGGCCACCCCGTAGAAGGTCAGCAGGTCCGCGATGTCGCGGTCCTTGAAGCTGACCCGTCCCGTCTCCAGGCGGCTCACCTTGGACCCGGAGGCCCGGATCACCTCCCCGGCCTCGTCCAGGGTGATCCGCTGCGCCTCGCGCAGCCGCCGCAGCTGGGCGCCCAGCAGTATCCGAAGCGCGGTCGGCCCGGCGCTTCCTGGCGCGGTCATGCCCCGTACCCCGTGACTCCCCGCGCTGCCACCAGAATTACCTTCGGGCTGAGCCATGATCGAGAGCGCCCTTCACCGGCCACCAGACCACCGCAGTGTCCCACGCCACCCGGGTTTGTGCCAGGATTGCGGCCACGTGACCCCCAAAGATGCGTCCGACTCAGCAGGTCGCGGCGCGCAGCTGACTACGGGCCCAGGGGTACCGGGTACCAGGCGCCCGGGTCTCCCGGACGGCCGTTGAAGTCATACCGCGACCCGTCCTCCGACAGCCCGACCAGCGATATCGATGTCGTCCCCCAGATCCGCCCACCGCCGAGGTCGCGTCGCACGATCAGCGCTCGCGGGTCGGACGGGTCGAGGCCGTCGCCGTTCATCAGCGGCAGCCATGATCCCCAGGCCTGCGGGACCGGGCTGCCCGGCCGCGGTGCCGGGCGGGCCGCGGCGCGAAGCCGCGGCAGGAAATGAGCGATGCGGGCCCGTTCGTGATCCCTCGCTGTTTGCTCCCAGCCCGCCGGCTGTTCCGGAGCGCCCGGTTCGCCCTCTGTGCTCAGGCCGCTGTTCACCACGATGTGCAGGCCGGGCGGCAGCTCCCGGTCGGTGAGGCGCTCGCCATCCCAGCTCCACAGCGTGGCCGCCCCGGGCTCCGCGCTCAGCAGGTGAAACGGGTCGAAGTCCGCAAGCCCGGCGCGCGCCAGCTTTCCCTCGACCGCGGCCTGCAGGGGCAGCACGCCCCGTGAGCGCCGCGAGTCGGTCGGCGCCATCGCGCCGCGGCCGTTGAGCACGCAGGCCACCCGCCTCGCCTCGGGCGCGAGCGCCAGCCACGTTCCGCCGGCCTGCAGGTCCCGGCCCCCGATCAGCCCGGGATAGTCCGGCCAGTGCCGTCCCGGGGGCTGCCAGGCGCGGTCGGCGAGCTCGTCGCGGACTCCGGCCAGCAGCACCGGCGCGCCGGGCTGGATGCTGAGGATCGCCGTGCACATGCCCCTATTGGACCAGAGGCGTCATAACGGCTCCGCTGCACCCTGAAGCGCTCGTCGCAGCGAGTTTGCTGCGACGATAACCGTGAGGTGCGCCGCGGCCAGGTGCCGCAGCGTTATGGACGTATGGAGGCGTCGCCGATGTCGCTCGAGGTCAAGCGGTTGCACCTGGCGCGCTTGCGCGGCCCCGACGGCCTCGAATGGCCCGTGCACGGCTTCGTGGTGACCCACCCCGGTGGCGCGGTGCTGGTGGATACCGGCGTGGGCGGGCCTGACCAGCTGCTCGGCGACTGGCGCGTGGTCAACCGCTCCGTCGCCGACGCGCTGGCCGAACTGGACATGACCCCGGGTGACATCGGGCTGGTGATCAACACTCACCTGCACTTCGACCACTGCGGCCAGAACGCCGTGTTCAAGCATGCCGCCTTTTACGTCCAGCGGGCCGAGCTGAGCCGGGCCCAGCGCGAGTCGCGGGAGCTGTACGACTGGTTCGACTTCGCCAGCGCGCGGTTCGAGCTACTCGACGGGGACACCGAGGTGCTGCCCGGCCTGGCCGTGATCGCGACTCCCGGGCACACCGCGGGTCACCAGTGTGTGGTCGTCAGGTCGGGCGACGAGGTGTCCGACGTGCTGATCGGGGACGCCGCCTACACGCCGCGCCTGTACCTCGGCCCGGCCGACGAGAAGCTGCCGCCCGGCCAGGCGAGCGACCCGGCGGCGTGGCGGGAGTCGCTGCTGCGCATCCGCTCCACGGGCGCGCCGCAGGTGCACTTCTGCCACCACACGGACGTCGTTCACGCCTGAGGCCGGGCGACCGCCTCGTCAGCTGCGATCAAGGCATGCCGAACGCGCTCTTGCGGGGCGGGACGCGGGCGAGGAAGAGGGTGATGGCCAGCCCCGCGACCATCGGCGCCCACCAGGCCCAGTCGCCCCGCCAGGTGGCCTGCGAGACGAAGGTGAGCGTGGAGGCGACGACAGCGGTCGTGATGAGGTGCGGCCAGCTCCGCGACGCGGGGATGAGCGCCACCGCCAGCACGGGCCACAGGTAGTAGGCGACCATCACGGGCTCGAACACTGAGCGCAGTGCCAGCGTCACGGCGACCCACCACAGCACCTGCTGGAGGGTCTCGGGACTCAGCGGGGCGTTCCGTCGCGCCGCACGCCACCGGCGCCCGGCGATGAGCGCGCATCCGCATGCCGCCAGGATGGCCAGGACCCGGGAGGGCCCGGCCGCGATCCCCCCGCCGCTCAGGTGCGGGGCCAGGGAACTCCACGGCGTCGGGTGGTCGACGCCAGGCCAGTTGGGCTGGCTGGTCACCGCGTGAGTGGTGGCGGTCCAGTTCGCTGCGGCCGCGGCGGCCAGCAGCAGCGCACTCGGGGCGGCGGCCCGGGCGAGATACCCGATCACCCGCCGCGGCTCGATGACCATCAGAATGACCGGCAGCGCGAGCAGCACCAGCGGCTGCACGGCAACCGCGGCCCCGGTCAGCCAGGCCGATCGTCCGGGTCGTGCGTCGGACAGCGCCAGTATGGCGAACAGCAGCAGCCCCACCGCCACGGCGTCCTCCGGATGTCCCCAGAGCACCGAGACGTTCCACAGGGTCACCGAGCCCGCGGCGGCCAGCGCGGCGCGCTTCAGCCGGGTCACGCCCAGGCGCCCGGCGATCGCGTCGGCGGCAAACAGCGTTATGGACGAAATGGCCATCTGATAGGGCCCGGCGAGCAGCCACGCGTCCGGGTGGGCGTTGTGCGGGCTCGGCACCTGGAGCGAGAACCCGGCCGCATCGATGATGGCAGCGACCGGGACGAGGATCACGGCAGTGCCCGGGAGGCTGACCAGGCCGGTGGGCTGGGTGTACAGGCCGCCGAGGCCCAGGTGCGCGAGCCGCTGGCCCGCGACCAGCGTCCCCCACAGGTCGACAGGCAGCGACCAGGTTGTCTTGCCGACAATATCGGGTCCCCACCAGATGGTGACGGCCATCCCGATGGCGATGAAACCGACCGTGGCCAGCAGCGGGAACAGCCTCCTGACCACCCACGGCGCGGGGGCGGGCGCCGGCAGGCCGTGCCCGGCGGCGGTGGGCACGCCGGGATCGCCGGTCCGGTCGATCTGGCGGCCGCCCGGGGCCGGGGAGCCAGCCCGGGCCACCCCGGGGCCGCCCTGGGCGGGCGGTCTGGCCGCCGGGCGCGAGGATGTCACCGTCGGGCCCCTCTCATGCGTCCCGCATGCTTAGAAGGAACCGCGGTGCTCACGGCCACAGTCAACACCATGGTGGCGGCCAGCAGCCAGACGGTCTCGGGCACCGTGCGCCCGAGCCGCTTGCGCACCCCGCTGACTTCGATCGTTGCTTCCATGGTCGTGGTCCTGTCGCTCGGCGGCCCGCCCGGCTCCGGTGCGTTCGGGATATGTGACCGGTGTCGCATGAGGATTCGGATGGAAATACCTGCGGGTTGGTTCTACGACGGCGGCCATAACATGGGCCGAACCGAGGCCGTTATCTCGTTGTTAGGTCTGCCCGTGCATCCTGGAGGCCGGGCTCGCTGCGCCCTGGCCCGTGCGGCGGGAGCACGGGAGCGGAGAGGACCGATGAGCATGCAACTGGCTGGAGAACTGGGTCGCCGCGCCAGCCTGATCGGCCGTGCTGCCGCGCCGCGTCGCACCGTGCGGCTGCGGCTGACCGCCCTGTACGGCGTCCTGTTCCTGGTGTCCGGGGCCGTCCTGCTGGCCATCGCCAGCGGCCTGGTCGTATCCCGGTCCACGACGGAGGCCAGCCCGGCTTATGCCCAGCAGCCCCCGCAGTCCGCGCTGGCGCAGGCCCAGGCCCGCATCCAGCAGCTGCAGCAGGAACTCGCAGCCCAGCAGTCCCCGCATTCGTCCCTGGGACATCTCCTCCTGGTCGGATCGCTGATCGCGCTCGCGGTCATGACTGCGCTATCGCTCCTGCTGGGCTGGGCCGTGGCCGGCCGGGTGCTCCGGCCGTTGCGGGAGATGACCGCGGCCACCCGGCGGATCTCCGCGGACAGCCTGCACGAGCGGCTGGCCATGCCCGGCCCCGCCGACGAGATGAAGGATCTCGCCGACACCATCGACGGGCTCCTGGAACGGCTAGAGAGCGCCTTCGCCGGGCAACGCCGGTTCGTCGCCAACGCCTCCCACGAGCTGCGCACCCCGCTGGCAACCATGCGGGCCGCGGTGGACGTGGCGGTGGCGAAGCCGGGCCCGGTGCCAGCGCCGACGATCGCCCTGGCCGGGCGGGTGCGCACCGAGCTGGACCAGGTCGACCGGCTGCTCGAGGGCCTGCTCGCGCTCGCCCGCGCGCAGCACGGCGTGCTGCCCGGTGTCGAGATGCTCTCGCTCGGCGACATCGTGTCCGCCACCCTGGCCGCCCGGGCCGACGCGATCGCCGCCAGGAAGCTCGCGGTGCGCCATCGGTTCGGCTACGACGGCGCGCGTGTAACCGGAAGCCAGCCGCTGCTGCGCCGGATGGTCGACAACGTGATCGACAACGCGATCCGGCACAACCACGATGGCGGCTGGATCCGCGTTTCCACCCAGGCAGACGGGGTGGCCCGGCTGCTGGTCGAGACCGGCGGGGATGTCATCGACCAGAGGCAGGTTGCGCAGCTGGCCCAGCCGTTCCGGCGGCTCGGTGCCGACCGGACCGGCTCGGACACGGGCGCCGGGCTCGGGCTGTCGATCGTCGCGGCGATCGCGGCAGCGCACGGCGGAACCCTGGACCTGCACGCCAGGGCGGAGGGCGGCCTGAGAGTCAGCATCGGGCTGCCGCTGGCCGCGCAAGCCATCCGGGCCGGTGTCCGAGCCGGAGACACCGCGTGAGGGTCCTGGTGGTCGAGGACGCGCGGGCCCTCGCGGATGTCCTGGCCGAGGGCCTGCGTGACCAGGGCATGGCCGTGGACGTCGCGCGCGACGGGCTGGACGCCGCCGCCAAGCTGAACGTCAACGCCTACGACGTGGTCGTCCTCGACCGCGACCTGCCGGGAATACACGGGGACATCCTCTGCCAGATGATCACCGAGCGCGACGAGCGGGTCATGGTCCTCATGCTGACCGCGGCCGGGTCGCCCGGAGACCGGGTCAGCGGCCTGGGCCTGGGCGCCGACGACTACCTGGCCAAGCCATTCCACTTCCCCGAGCTCGTCCTGCGCATCCGCGCCCTCGCCCGGCGCCAGCCCTCCGCGCGGGCCCGGGTCCTGCGCGCGGCCGGGATCGAGCTCGATCCGCTGCGGCGCACGGTCACCCGTGACGGGCGGCAGCTTGACCTGTCGGCCAAGGAATTCGGGGTACTCGAGGCGCTGCTCCGGGCCAGGCCCGGCTTCCTCAGCGCCGAGGACCTGCTGGAGCAGGTATGGGACGAGCACGCCGACCCATTCACCAACACCGTCACCGTCACCATCGGCCGGCTGCGGCGCAAGCTCGGGGATCCGGCCGTCGTCACGACCACGCCCGGAGTGGGCTACCGCATCGCGGACCAGCCCGCCCGCAGCGAGGACGCCCGCCGCTGACCAGTCGGCAGCTCGCTGGCTAGCCTGCATCCGTCGGGACAATCCCGCCGATCACCCGGCGCAGCAAGCGGAGGAAGCCGAGCCGATGGTAACCGCGCAGGACGTGCGTGCGGTGGCGCTGTCCCTACCCCGCACGGAGGAGCACCTGATCCGCGATCACGTGAAGTTCCGGGTCGGGAAGATCGTTTATGCCGCGATCTCCCCCGACGAGACGATCATGGGCTTCGCCTTCCCCCGGGAAGAACGCGCCGCGATGATCGCAGCCGATCGAGAGAGGTTCTTCCTGGACCGGCCTAGAGACCAGCGCTTCAACTGGATAGACGTGCACATGGCCCTGCTCGGCCAGGCCGAGATGCGCGAGTTCATCGTCGAGGCATGGCGCATGGTCGTCCCGAAGTTCCTGGCCGCGGCCCAGGCCGCGGGCCAACCCCAGCCTGATCTGGCCGCTAGGGCACGCGGCTGGCCTCCGCGGTGCTGATCCCACAGCTGGCAGGCAGGTCCCGGATCTACTGTCCTGGGCGGCCGGTACGATTTGTGGCTTGTGACCCAAGCAGAACGTCCGGGGCCTGAGCCAGAAGCGTTTCGGCAGCGCCGGTTCGAGCCGCCGCCGGGGGCGGTGGATCTGGTGCTGGTCCGGCACGGCCAATCGGAAGCGTACGTGGACGGAAGCCCGTTCCCGCTGGTGGACGGGCACGGCGACCCGCCGCTGTCGCCCCAGGGCGAGGAGCAGGCCCGCCTGGTCTGCGCTCGGCTGGCTGCCGCGGGCATCGACGCCATCTACGTGACCACCTTGCGCCGTACCGCGCAAACCGCGGCGCCGCTGGCCGGGCAGCTCGGCCTGAACCCTCAGGTGGAGGCCGGGCTCCGGGAGGTGTACCTGGGCGAGTGGGAAGGCGGCCTGCTGCGCAAGATGGTGGCCGACGGCCACCCCGTCAGCCAGCAGGTGCTCGCCGAGGAGCGCTGGGACGTGATTCCCGGCGCCGAGCCCGCGCCCGCGTTTGCCGACCGGGTACGAGCCGCGATCGAACGCATGGCGGCCGGTCACCCCGGACAGCGCGTCGCGGCGTTCACGCACGGGGGCGTGATCGGTGAGGCTCTCGCGCAGGCCAGCGGATCCCGGCCGTTCGCCTTCCTCGGCGCCGACAACGCCTCGATCTCCCGCCTGGTGATCTCCGGCGGCCGCTGGATCGTGCGCGGCTTCAACGACACCGCCCACCTGGAAAGCGCCGCGTAACTCGCCCACGGCACCGTCAGGGCTGCCGGCCGACGGACGCCTGGAGTGCCGGTCACGTAATAACCAGGGCTGGGCGGGGTTTCAAGATCATCGGTCTTAACGCGCTGTTCCCACAGCGGGTTCTGACCGAAGTTCCGGGTTCCGGACAGCCGGGCGGCCGGGGCCGGCGTTCCGGACATGCGGCGGCGGGGCCGCGGTGCGACCGAAACCGGCAGGACGTCGCCGCGGCGACCGAAACCCGGCCTACACCCGTGGCCCGGCGACCAGCCGTGCATGAGTTCCAGGGCGGCACCGAGGCGGGCCAGGATCTGTAAGCCCGTCAGGTGCCGTTAGGCATAACTGTGGGCGTGATCTGGGTAACGCCGGTCAGCGACCTCGGTGGCATAGCGGCGGGCCGCGTCGAGCAGCCTGTCATGGGTGTCGGTGTAGCGCTTCACGAACCGCGGGAGCCTGCCGGTGGTGAGGCCTGCCATGTCCTGCCAGACCAGGATCTGGGCGTCGCAGTCCGGTCCGGCGCCGATGCCCACCGTGGGTATCCGCAGCGCCTCACAGACCCGCCGCCCGAGCGCGGCCGGCACCGACTCCAGCACGACCGCGAACGCTCCCGCAGCCTCCAGGGCCAGCGCGTCGGCGAGCAGTTCGTCGCCGGCGTCGCCGCGACCCTGGACGCGCCGGACCCCGCCGAGCACGTTGACACTCTGCGGGGTCAGCCCCAGGTGGCCCATGACCGGGATGCCGGCCCCGGTCATCGTCTCGACCTGCGGCAGGACGCGTCGGCCGCCCTCGAGCTTGACCGCCTGCGCGCCGCCTTCCTTCAGGTGCCTGACGGCGTTCGCCAGCGCCACCGCCGGGCCGGCCTGGTAGCTGCCGAACGGCAGGTCGGCGACCACCAGCGCCGTCCGGGTCCCGCGCACGACGGCCTGCACCATCGGGACCAGCTCGTCCATCGTCACCGGCACCGTGTCCGGGTAGCCGAGGACCATCTCCGCGCTCGTGTCGCCGACGAGTAGCGCGCGGACTCCGGCCTGCTCGAAGATGCCGGCCGTGAGCGTGTCATAGCTGGTGAGCATCGACCACCGCTCACCCCGGTCGGTGGCTGCCTGCAGGTCGCGGATCGTGATCCGCCGGTCAGCAGGCCACGCCGTCGCAGTCGACATGGCTTCGTCCTCTCTGGTCGCCACCACCGCGGGTTGGCGCCAGATCTGACGGTACGGTCTGGACATGGACTCTGCCAGTTACCTGGACTACTTGCGCCGCGACCTGGCCGTCTTCGAAGCGTGCCTGGCCGGGGACCTCTCGGCCCGGATCGAGCATTGCGGCGGCTGGACGCTGTACGACCTCGCCGACCATCTCGGCCGACAGAACTTGTGGGTGGCAGTGGCTGTGACCGAGCAGCGCGGCGACCACGAGGCGCCCCCCGCGCCGCGCGACAAGGCCGCCCTCGCCAGGTGGTTCGATGACACCTCCGGTGTCCTGCTGGCTGCGCTGGACACTCATCCGTCGGCCCGTGCGTGGACGATCGCCCCGCCGCCCACCGTGGGCTTCTGGCAGCGGCGCCGGTGCCTGGAGACCCTGATCCACCGGTGGGACGCCGAGCACGCACTCGGGGCCGCCGGCCAGCTGGACCCGGCCCTGGCCGCCGACGGGGTCGCCGAGGTCATCGACACCATGACCCCGCGCCAGATCCGGCTCGGCCGCACCAGCGCGCTGCCGTACGCGATCCGCCTCACCGCATCCGACACGCAGTCATCCTGGGTTCTGGGTCCCGGCGACCCGGTGGCCACGGTCCGTGCTACGGCCGCCGAGCTTCTGCTGATGCTGTGGGGCAGGCTGCCCGCCGGTGATCCCGCATTCACCTGGGAGGGCGACCGCCACAAGGCGACGGCCACGCTAGGCGGATCACTGGTCCCCTGACCCCGTCACGAGAATCGATGCGCAACGTCAACCAGGGCTCTGATGGTCGCCCTCGCCCTCAAGGAGTAATCGGATGACGCAGTCGGATGACCGTACGGTTCGGTGGGGAATCCTCGCGACCGGCGGGATCGCCCAGGCCTTTGCACGTGATCTCGCGCTGCAGCCAGACTGCGAGGTTGTCGCCGTCGGGTCGCGATCCCAGGCTTCGGCGGACAAGTTCGGGGACGAGTTCGGCATACCGCACCGGCACGCGAGCTACCAGGCTCTCGTCGAGGACCCGGATGTCGATGCCGTGTACGTGTCAACGCCGCATCCCGGCCATCACGGCGCCGCTCTGCTCGCGATCAACGCCGGGAAGGCCGTGCTCGTCGAGAAGCCGTTCGCCATGGACGCCGCCCAGGCGCGCGAGATGATCGAGGCCGCGCGCGACCGGGGGACGTTCCTCATGGAAGCGATGTGGACGCGATTCCTGCCGCATATCGCGCGGGTGCGGGAGATCCTCGCCGCTGGAACGCTCGGCGATGTCGTGTACCTGACCGCCGAGCACGGGCAGTGGTTCGCCCAGGATCCTCAGTTCCGGCTGTTCGCGCCGGAACTGGGCGGCGGAGCCCTGCTCGACCTCGGCATATACCCGGTATCGTTTGCCAGCCTGGTGCTCGGCAGGCCGGCACGGATCACGGCCGTCAGCGACCCGGCGTTTACCGGCGTCGACGCCACCACGTCGATGATCTTCCAGTACGACGGCGGAGCACACGCGGTGCTGACCACGACCCTGCGGGCCGCATCGGGCAACCCGGCCGGCATTTACGGCACCGCAGCCAGGATCGAGATCGACGGCTGGTTCTACACACCGACCACGTTCCGCGTGATCGCCCGGGACGGCGCCGAGCTTGAGCGCTTCGGGGAACCGTACGAGGGCCGCGGCCTGCGCGGCGAGGCCGCCGAGGTGGCCCGCTGTCTGCGCGCGGGGCTGCTCGAGAGCCCGCTCCTGCCGCTGGATGAGACCTACACGATCATGCAGACCATGGACGAGGTCCGTCGCCAGATCGGCCTGACGTATCCGCCCGCATGACCGCGCCCGGTTGCTCACATCCAGTCGGCGTGGCGGGGCCAGGCGAGCAGGGTGTCGACGACCTCGGGCGGGCCGGCCGCCGGCTGTGCGGCGATGACGGCATAACGGCCCCGGTAGAACAGCAGCGGATGGTCGCCCGCGCATCCGCCCAGCGCGGTCACCCGGCCGATCACGACGAAATGGTCCCCGGCCTCGTGCACGTCCTCGACCGCGGCGCCCACCCAGGTGAGCGCGCCGTCCAGGACGGGCGCCCCCTCCGGCGACGGCGACCAGGACACGCCCGCGAACTTGTCCGCCCCGGTCGCCGCGCTGGTGCCGAAGATCCGGGCCAGACCGCGCTGGTCGGCGGCGAGCACGTTGGCGCAGAAATTCCCGGCCCGAGCGATCCGCGGCCATGTGGCCGACGACCGGCTCGGACTGAACAGCACGAGCGGCGGGAGCAGTGACACCGCGGCGACGGACTGGCAGGCGAACCCGGCCGGGCCGCCGGAGTCGCAGCCGGTGATGACCGTTACGCCCGTGCAGAAGTGGCCGAGCACCTGGCGGAACCGGCGGGGCTCCGGCTCGAAAGCCGTCGGCGTGAGATCGGGCGCGGCGGTCATTTCAGTGCCCGGCGCCGGCCGCGAACTGGTGCCCCCACAGGCTGATCGCGGTGGTCTCCCGGCTGACCCACGTGGCGTCGTCGACCAGCCGGCCGTCGGTGCCGTACTCGATGTCGAATCCGCCCGGCGTGGCCACGTAGAACGACACCATCAGGTCGTTGGCGTGCCTGCCGAGGGTCGCGCTCATCCGCGCCCCGCGCCGGGCGCACCGGTCCATGCACCGGCCGACGTCGTCCAGCGCGGCGACCTCGACCATGAGGTGCACGATCCCGGCGGGCGCCGGGAACGGCGCGAGCCCGAGCGAGTGGTGCCTCGGGTTGCAACCGAGGAAGCGCATCGTGGGCGGCGGCCCCCCGGCCGGCCGGCCGAAGAGCTCGGGAGCCATCCGCATGGAGTCCCGCAGCCGGAAGCCGAGTACCTCGGTGTAAAAGCGCAGCGCGGACTCCTCGTCGGAAACGGGCAGGACCACGTGGCCGAGACCCATGACGCCGGTGACGAAACGGTTCCCGTACGGGCTGACCGCGGGCCGATGCTCGAGGGCCGCGCCGCAGAAGACCTCCAGGGGGTTGCCTGCGGGGTCGTCGAAGCGAAGCAGCTGCGCCACCCGGCGCTCGCCCACCTCCGCCGGGGTGCCTGCTTTGACCGCGACCCCTGCATCCTCCAGCGCCCGTCCCACCTCGGCGAGGGCGCGCTCGCCGGACACCTCCCAGCCGGAGGCGAGCAGACGGTCCCGCTCCCCCGGCAGGATCACCAGCCGCGCGGGAAAGTCGTCCATCCGCAGGTACACGGCGCTGGCCTCGGGACCGCGGCCCTCCACCATGCCGAGCACTCGCACGCCGAACTCGCGCCAGGCCGCGACGTCG
>WNFI01688433.1_pt1 | contig 14627 bp, 15 predicted proteins | sample 5400471 | NCBI WGS metagenome assembly WNFI01 (sample SAMN13153348, study PRJNA577476) | soil metagenome | isolation source: 100 cm saprolite on Douglas fir-dominated hillslope | place: USA:California | collected 2013-09-17
GCCGCTGGAACAGGCGGGACCTCCAAAACATCTGGCGGCAAAATGCCATCGGTTCCAGATGGAGACGAAGTGGGTTCCGATGGTGCACCCGAATTGGACGATGCGGCCTTGACAGCTCTTGCCCTCTCTGTCGGAGGAAGTGCCAAGAAAGCCCTTACACACGCATGCGACCACTGTGGGAAACTATTCGGACGAAAGAGTGATCTGACAAGGCATCGCCGAACCCATACGGGCGAACGGCCTTTTCCGTGTGATGCACCCGGCTGTGGGAAGGCGTTCATTCAAGTAAGATATGCACAGCTCTTTTATCTCTCTGAGGAAGGGTCTAAATACTTTGTAGCGCTCTGCCCTTACTGTTCACCAGCGTATACACACAGGCGAAAAGCCCCATACCTGCGAGTATCCAGATTGCAACAAGACCTTCAGCGACTCGTCCTCCTTGGCACGGCACCGTCGTATTCATAGCCATGAGCGCAGGGTCGCATCCTTTCCGTGTGAACACAAGGATTGCGGCCAAGTATTTCCTCGTAAAGCCATGCTTTTGAACCATATGAAGGGGCCCGAGGATCATCCGCAAGAGGGAAGCCGTTCGACCCATACTACGGGTGCTACCGGAACCAGCTCTAAACGGAAGAGAAACGAATCGGAGTCCTCAGTGTCGCATCAAAAGAAGCAGAAGGCAGCTGGCGTTCAGAATTCCTCAGGTGGATGGGCCAGAGCACCTGCACTTGTTGCGAATCGTACTCCAGCTCAAGGCGCCCGAACATCCGTCCAATCTCCTTCAGTACCTACTCAATCTCCGTCACCTCCTCGACCTCCTCCTCGGCAGAAGCGTCTGCTCGCCGAGGCGTTAGCTGAGGCTCGAGGGGTTTCATTTACTAATTCTACTCCGCCATCACGGGCTACGGATATTGGGCATATTCTTGGGAAAGGTACTACTGGTTCAGGCGCGTCAAAAGAGACGGAAGGTCAGACTCTTGATGACGAGCTCATCGATGAGCTTGAAGAGGACGTTGAACCACGCGATAGGGCTCGGGATACCGACGAGGAACATGAGGATCTCCTCGATGTTATTGATGCGGATATTGAACGTCAACGATCTAGAGCCTCCAGGAACCACGATGCTGAGAAGAGACCAAACAACGCCCAGGATGATACCGAGTTTCTGGATGAATGGCTCGGCGAGGGTGGTCATAATAATAACACCGGCAGGGATATTTTGACAAGTGATAGTAGTGACGAGGATATAGACTCACCTGGTGCGGATGACGCATTGGCTGATTTATTGTAGGATTCTTTGTGATTTTGTAACAAACGTAATTTCTGGACTATTTTTTTTTCGTAGGTACGAGGATGCCGTTTAGTCGCAGTAATAGTTTTGCTTTTATGTGACCTCTTGGGTTGGCACTTTGCTCATCTCTTCCCATATTTTAGTCGTTTATTCTTTGTATTTTGCTTGCTTTCTGCTGTCAAATTTTACTTACTTGGTTTGTTCGATCCCGACTACTATGGGTGGGAATGAAACCCTCAATGACCCTTGGCAGAACTTTCTCATCGGGGTATTTAGGACGCCGAGAAGGTGTGTTCGCAAATTTCCCTCGGTCTTCCCGAAGCGTCACGTTCTGTGAATCTGGGGTGTGACGGAAAAGGAACATCCGGCCGCCTTCTCAAACTAGTATCACATGCATATAAACAACACCCCTCTACCGCCCGCCCAGCTACCGCCTCCTACAGGCTCTAAAGCTCATCCCGTTCTATAACTTGTTTACCAGTACTCACACAATGGAAGGCGAGCCACCGAGCACCAACATCATCACTCTCACCCGGTACATCTCTACATTCTTTCGAGTTTCCGATTCTGATAACCCCTGTTTGAATCGGAATATGCGATAGACATATTCTAACTGAACAGTATCGGCTTGGACAACAAGCAACTGGCGACCTTACCCTCTTACTTACCAGCATTGCTCTCACGTCCAAGTTTCTGGCTCATAACGTTCGGCGAGCTCGACTTATTAACCTGTAGGTCGACCCCCTGGTGACGATTTGCATCGCAAAGATCCATTATTGATGAGCTTTTTTTTTATATCCCACTACACATTCTCTATTGGCTTGCGATGAAATGACTTTAAAGAGTGGGTCTGGCGGGTGAAACGAATGTCCAAGGAGAAGAACAGAAGAAGCTTGATATACTCTCGAATGATATCATGATTAATTCTCTTCGAGCATCTGGCAAGACTGCTGTTCTTGTCTCGGAAGAAAACGAGGAAGCTATCTTCGTCGAGGGCGAGCATAAGGGGAACTATTGTGTCGCTTTCGATCCACTTGATGGTAGCAGTAATATTGATGCTGGTGTTAATGTTGGGACTATTTTCGGTATATATCATGTGGTGAGCTAGCCCCCTCTGAACTCTTTGTTGTTTCAGTGATGTAAACTGAAGGGACTGCCCCCCCGCGCGCGGCCCGCGTTAACGCCATCATGTTCCGTTCACTATTAGCCTGAGGGATCTTCGGGGACTATCCAAGATATTCTCCGGCCTGGAAAGGAAATGGTGGCTGCAGGGTACACAATGTAAGTGCTGACCTCCCTCTCTTTCATTTTGCCTTCAATGTTTCTCAATAGGTATGGATCATCTGCAAACCTGGTCATCACCACTGGAAATGGTGTGAATGGTTACACACTAGACAACGCACTTGGGGAATTCATCCTTACCCATCCTGACGTAAGTTTACGTGCTTAGGCATGATGTTTTGCTCTTTCACCTGGATATTCGCGTTGCAGAGAGCCTACTAACTTTTTTTTTTTGGGCTTCGCCTTATCCAGATAAAGATTCCTCCACGCGGCAAGATCTATTCCTGTGAGCATTTCATTTGGGGTCCATTCCTTTTCATATGAACATTCATCCTTTCTTTTTTTCACGTTCCCTCAATTCTCCAAATCAAAAAATCAAGTCAACGAGGGCAATTCGCGTTATTTCCATGAGCCTGTTGTCAAATACCTTGAATCCATCAAGTTCCCCGCTGACCCGAAGAAGAACCCTTATAGCGCCCGATACATTGGGTCCATGGTCGCCGATGTCCACCGTACATTGCTTTACGGTGGAATATTTGGTTACCCAGATGATAAGAAGAGCAAGAACGGAAAGCTCAGGATATTATATGAGGCGTTTCCAATGGCATTCCTGACCGAACAGGTACGTACGATTTTTTTTTTTTGGGACATATCGTGTGTTTACGCCGTAAATTCTTATTGTGTGACCAACTTTTAAAAAGGCCGGTGGAGTTGCGACGACAGGGACAAAGCGTATTCTGGATGTCGTACCTACTCATATCCATCAGCGCACCGCTGTTTTCCTCGGTAGCAAGGAGGATGTTGAAGATCTTAAGAAATTCTATGTCGAGGAGCAGAAGCTTAATGGTGATGCGCGGTATTAGACCCCCTCGATGGATCATATTGTCTTTTACATGTGATTTATCGACACTATTCCAGTTATTCCAGTAAATGAATCAACTACATCGTGACGAAAAGCTTATCAGAGAAAGCCGGTCTTGCTTGTTGTTGTAATAAGGCCGAATAAAGAAAAACCACTCAGCGGTTATTCTCACTTGAGAGTCGAATTACGGGAGAACTGTAAAAGCTATTCATCGTCTTTCTGAGGCGGTGGACCACACGGCTGGAGCATACGCTAGAGTTATCAGAATGAGCGCGTGAAATTTATGCTGATATTTCAAGAAGTTGACCTCTGTTTGTTCAAACTTTATGCGTCCAATCGCTTCATTGTCAGCGATGGCAAGGTACTGTGTTAGGGAGTGGTGTCCGATGATGGAGGCGGAGGTATCTCGATGCTGGTGCGTTAGCCAATCACTAAAAAAAGGTAACGAGAGGTAGGAATAAATATCAGGATCGCTCCATAAGATGATGATATGACGAGTTACGCACTATTTGGACATGTCGGCGTGGCCTTACGGTTAGCGGGAACCGGAAGAGGCGAATGGATAAATAACGAAACCCGGGTATAAGTCAGCCAGTAAAATATGCGTCAGAGTGGGCCGAGAACTACCAGTTCCTGTATATCGCGCATGAACTGTTATAGGATAGGTTGCTTGTCAGCCGAATGATGCGGGCAAGATGGGGGGGGCACAACATGAGGCAAAGTAACTCACGATGCTCAGTTTGAGTGGTTGCAGTGAATCGAAGCTCTGAAGACTGTAACCGTGCATCTTAGCGCCCTACCAACTAACAAATGAGGGGGGGGGAGCAGTCCCATACCATCTTTGACGACAAGATATGGTCCTGACTATAGATCAAGTGACTGGGTTCACACACTTCGGCGCTTATGTTAGAAGTCTCTTAAAAAGTGCCACATTCACAGCATTCACCTCGCTGAAACCCAGGAACATGGCTGGACCGAATCTGGAAGTCTTTCGCTTTGGGTTTTATGTCTTTTTCCCAATTGCGATCATGCTGCATTACGGTAATCCTGGTTGGTTTGAGAAACACGTTATACCTGTGAGTGAGGTGATAACATCCACTGTAATACGTCGCCTGAGGCCTTTTTTTTTTATCTCAAACTTCTTGTTTGATCTCTCCTAGGCCAGAGATCGCATGTTTCCTCCATTGGAGCAAACCAACGTAAGCTCGGTACTCGCTCTGACTGGATTGATGACAATCGCTATTTAAATGCCTATTGAAACCTATAGCGGCCTCCAACAGATCCCCATGAAATCAAGGAGGAGATAGCTCGTATGAGGGCTGAACGACTTGCCCGACACGTACAACGGCGCGAGACCAATGAGAAACCTCCATCTAGCAACCATTCTTAAGATTTGCTCTCGAATAACCTCCAAGAGAATTTCTCATCGTAGCCTGCTTTCAATCCAATTTCGGCAGGGTATGTATTGCCAATCAAGCCTAGCCAAATCCACATCCTCACACAATCATAGAAGTGGTCCTCTTCACTCGAGTGGGCCAACAGCAGAATTTCGCTATGACAACAGACCCTAAGCCATCGGTCCTAGAAAGTAGAGGTCAGGATAATGTACGGCTGAATAATGTGCAACAGAGAGGTGCTACAAATACACGCTGGCTGAGCAGCCGGATCAAACACACACAAGACATTAGATACAGAGCCGTGAAGAGGTTGCCCGCCCCGATAGACGCTAAGCAAAGAAAATGACGAATCTGGGGGTTATGTGACTCAGGGAATAAAATCAGGGATGCTGATGCAGAATCTTCGAAAAGGGAGCGAATAAAAACGCATCAATCAAGATGTCAAGAAAGCGTACTAAATTGAGGATAGATCCTGGGAATAGAGAGATTGGTGGGTACGCAAACTCGAATGTAGAGGATTTAAAAGGTTGTCCTAAGTGGTGAAGGCAGTACAGGATTAGGTCTCGAAGCTGTGACGAAGGCGTATGTCGCTATAAGTATTCTGCCTCATGGAGAAAGCCTAGCTTTCTTCTTGACAGGAGTTGAATCCTGACGGTCCATCCAGTCAAGATTTGGGAGGTCCAAGGATGAAGCAATGGCAGCAGTAGAGTCCTCAGTGGGGTCCGCGTCTCGCGTACGTTTGAGGAACGGGCTAGCTGAAAACATCAAGCCGCTATCCTTCTTGCCCTCACGAAGGCGCTCACGCAGTCGGGAATGAAAGTCATAAGGAAAGCTAGACTCAGAACCGAAAGGATCATCAGGTCCCAAGTCATCAATGCTGCTGCTCCGAGTAAGGGAATGAGCAAGAGAGGGCGTACGGCTATGCAGATATCGTGTTTTCGTCGTTGAAGGGGGGCCCATGGGCGAGGACCCGTAAATGGAGGACGGAAGGGTATATCGGCGTGGCGTAGAGCGAGTGAAATGCGTTACAACCTTCCCGGACTCAGAAACTGCCGCTTCCTCACTAGTCTGGAACGACGAACTAGCATCATCATTCGATCCACCAATGGTGGAACGATGTAGGAAGGATGCTGTCTTTCGCCCCAAAGCCGGTTGCTGCGGCGACGAACCGGATGGGTGAGAAAATCGACTATTTTGCACAGAGGATGAAGCCACCGGTGAGGACCCGAACGGCGGCCCAGGACCGGGACTCTCAAGTGCGAGCAGCCATCGTCTTCTTTCCGACTCGGACCACCTTTGACGTTGTAGTGGAGCTGGCGTCCCAACTGATCCCTCAGTCACAGTCCCAGCCCGATTCGCTGTCAAGCGTTGTAGCAATGAAGTTGGGGAGGCATCTGTGTTCCTCTGATAGGATCGTGGTGTGGACGGCCGATTGCTAGGATTGAGGCCGGGGCTGTCGGGTTTCGAAGGCAACCATTGGTTTTCAGATCCGCTGGGAGTGGGAGGAGAGCGAAGAGATTTGCCACTCCTAGGACTACGGAGTGGAAGTGCCAAGGCGATGCTAGGAGAGAGGCCATGATCCCTGAACGAGGACGTGGCTTTTAAGCCACGTCGAGCAATTTCTTCCGCAACCTCTTTGGGATCTGTCGGCTCCTCTGTTATCGGAATGTTCGTGCTGTCGCTGAAAGCGCATTCTGACGGCCACTCGGGACGAACAGGTGAGGTTAGGTTTGAAGGGGTGCTCTTTGCATTTTGGGAATCCCCTTCTTCAAACGGAGGCAAGAGGAAAGGATGCTCCAAAGGGTTAAAACCTGAGATGTCTCGGGATGGGGGGTACGATGGTGTCGATAGAGCACGTCGCATTGAAGGGGGGCCAAAGGGAGTGGTAGGAGCATTTGGAGGTAGATCTTTCAAAGCCTGAATGGTATCCTGACTGAAGTCATATAGATCATCGCTGACCGTGCGCGGTATGGGAGACTCCAGAAGAGCTAGCCCATTGTCACTGAGATCCCCAGCACCGTCATCCTGAGTTTCATTCAAGGCCTGATCAACTTCATCATCACTTTGCTCGCTAAGTGCCACATCAATCGTCTCGAATGAGTTGTTTACACTGGATTCTTGTTCGGGACTTCCTTCCATTCTTCGAGAGTTGGAAGTGGGCTGGATCTCAGGCTTCTTTTTCGGACGTTTCCGATCTCGCTTCTTCGAGGAGTGTCCAACTACAGGACTTTCTCGTGAGGGTGTAGCGCAGGCAAAGCTAGATTCGGACTCACATGGGATAAGCGCATCCCCCCTGGCAGGCTTCGAAGGCATGGCCTTTCCGCCATTAAGCAGGAAGCTATGCTTCCCCCCTACATGTCGACGCCACATACTCCGTGCATTAGGACCGGAATACTTCTTCTCGCAGAACAGACAACGCAAAGTCAGCATCCCATTAGGAGGATCCAGATTCCCAGGGTAACGAGCGAGGTCGGCCCACTCGCTGCGATCAAGGAACTCTTCTGGTTTGAAATCATCGTAATTCATTTTTAGAGCAACGTGTTTGGGAATCATGACCCTATCTGCCATTGCTGTGTTTCCGGGTCGAGGGGTAGAAGCTCGTGGAAGCGAACCAGCTATTGTCTGCCTGGAGGGTTTTGAGCGGAGTTTCGGGAAGGGGAGTGTTTCATTTGAAGTGACCGCAAAAACAGTGGTTGTTGCTGAAGGTATGTGAGCGGCGTTTGTGGCAGATCCAGAACTCCGGTTTGCGAGTGGCTTGGGCGCTTGTACATCTGAGAGGGATCGGACACGCGAAGATGGCCTAGTTGAGAGGATCGAATGCGATAGATATGGGTTCTGGAAAGAATTTTGTGATCCTCGTGCAATAGACTGGAGTCGCGCGGTATCCACGTGTGGTGGATAAGGTGAAAAGTATCCAAGCTGATACAATAGAGTCAGTACAGGATAAACCGACTCCATGCCTTTTTCTTTCAATCTTACGCTAATAGGATTGCGGAGGTATGGATTGTTGACAATGGCGGTTTAGTGACTGGAGACGACAGGAGGCTAGGTTGAGGGGGAGGAGGAATGTGGTGAGCGAAGGCGCGGCGCGGAGTTAGGAGCTAAGTGTTAAGCCCGACATGGTAGATAAACAAGCCAATATTTCAAATTTTGGGCTTTGAGTCACTTTGAATCCCATTAAGCCGATAGACTTCTTGTAGTCGACAACAAGATGGCTCGCCAACCATTATGGCTTCGTTGTGAAACGAAAGAGTTCGAGCATCGTGCTGCTTTGACCCCTACCACCACCAGGAAGCTCATAGATGCTGGGTTCGAAATTTTCGTTGAGCGCGATGAGCAACGCATATTTGACGATGGGGAATATGAAGGGTAAGTCATTTCTTGGGTTCCTCGTCAAGCTGAGAGATTACGAATGCACAGAGCCGGCGCTAAGCTCGTCGAGAATAACTCATGGCCGACAGCATCGATCGAAATCCCGATCATTGGCTTAAAGGAACTTCCAGTCTCTGAGAAGCCCTTACCACATACACATATTCAATTTGCGCACTGCTACAAGCGGCAGGCTGGCTGGAAGGAAATTCTTCTCAGATTCGGCGGCGGCGGCGGCACGCTGTACGATCTCGAGTTTCTCACCGATGAGAACGGCCGAAGAGTTGCCGCATTTGGCTACCATGCTGGTTTCGCTGGTGCGGGCGCGGGTGCCCTGGCGTTTGCGGCACAAAAGGAGGGGAAGGCGCTTGGTGAACTCGTGCCATATCCGAACGAGAATGCTATGGTCACTGATGTCAAAGAAAAACTTGGGGCAATCAAGGAAAGCAAGAGCCTCACGGTTCTTGTCATGGGCGCACTTGGGAGGTGCGGCCGTGGCGCCATTGATTTCTTTAAGAAGATTGGGATACCCGAGTGCGATCCATTTTCTAGACCCTTTGAACCTTAATCACTCACTCGAAGGTCTACTGCAGTGAAGACATTCTCAAGTGGGACATGGCTGAAACTGCTAAAGGGGGTCCATTTTCTGAGATTTTAGATGGCATGCTTGTCTTCTTGCGTACACAATATTCAACTTACTCACTTTTCACTAGTCGACATTTTCGTCAATTGCATATACCTATCTAGCAAGATCTCTCACTTCATTACCACGGACACAATAAATGATGCCGGTGCCGACCGGCGACTATCGGTTATCGTGGACGTCAGCTGTGATACCACCAATCCTTTCAACCCAATCCCAGTGTACACGGTAAATACCACATTCAGTTCGCCAACGGTTCCTGTGCCTGTCAAGTGAGTTCTATCCCGACGGGCTTGTGAAGCAATTATCAACGCTCCTCCATGTGCGTAGGGAGGGGAACCCTGCCCTGTCCGTCATTTCAATCGATCATCTTCCTACCCTCCTCCCTCGTGAGGCTTCGGAACAATTCTCGGACGATCTTCTACCTTCATTGTTGGAGCTTCCACGTCGCCATGAGGCAAGAGTATGGACAAGAGCCGAGGAACTATTCAAACAGAAGATCCACGAAGCTCGAGTTGAAGCATAAGCATGAGAATTGTTGCAATTCATTTACATCCCCAAGTATCGTGTACGAAGCAATCGATCTTTGGATATGTATAAGGGTAAACGAGTGTACTTCCATCTGTACTGGAGTTCAGTTTGGGCTAGATCAGAGATATGAAAGTCTCAACTGCTTTACAAGGAAACTATTTTCGGGAATTATCGACCACTGAGTGATTCTGTGGGATGTCCTCTCTACCGGGCATCACCAGTATGCCATGATCCAATAAATGATGTGAAACTCGGATTGATAGACGTACGGCTAAGTAGTTCAGGCTCGACATTACTGAGCATCTCGATATGAAAGCCAAAAGGTAAAGAATACGCTCATGGCCTAGCTCGGAACACATGTTTGAATCCAAAGATAGCCTCCTAATACAGTAGTTAGAGAACTCATGCAAGCGTCAGGATGGCTCAAACTCTGGGGCTAGAAACACATAAGTAAACAGCGACGCGACGTCACGGATCACAGTGATATTACGCACCATATGATACGTTCCTCGTCATTGATATATGATGGAACGAACTAGTTCCATTTAGTTGGGTTCATCACTCTCAAGCGAGTGACATGCACACTGCTCATGATTGCAAACTGGAGGATTCTGACATGGAAAATGTTGCCAGAGTTTATAGTGCCTCCAAGCCATAGCTGGTTCAGCTTTGACGATGTACTTGGCTCTGTGGGCGAATACGTGCAACAAGGGCAAGGAGGAACGCAGCGTTTAATAATGTCTATTGATCCGGTTTCCTTCCAATGGGCTGCAATGGCCACCTGGCTCTTTCTTGAACTTAAAGGAGGAACATTGGTTGTCCGGGTCCCCACACGCCCATGAAGAGCCGGGCACGTCACGGTGAGGGATTACCGCAGAAAGGTGCAGAGGCTGAGAGAATGGGTGTCCATGCCAGGAGCTGGCTGCTAAGGATTCTGAGTTCTTTATTCAGCGGTATCAGACCGGAAGGCGTCTTCATCCTTTCTTCTTTTTTACGTTCAAAACAAATGTCCTGTTCGAACAGGTTCGTTTTTCGGTCGCCACTTGTTTGCCATGGTAGTCACTCTTATTGAAGCCTCCTTCGGTGCTGTGCAAGGTTGGTTGATCACAGCCAACCTTGGCTATCGACCATTGTGGGAAGGCAAGCTAGTTGGGAATGATGGGATGCTTCCGAAGAGCGTCTAGTGATCTTTCAATCTCTGTTTCAGTAAATCCTCATCACCAGTCTCTTCTCATCTCCTGGTCACCAACGCCCTTCCCGCTCACGAATCCACTGCCACCCCTGAGAGGTGATCATCTTTGTCTTTGAGAACGCATCAGCGCCGCCATTTGATGGCCTCGTGTTACGCGTTGTGATAAAAGTCAGAGCTGTGAATTGATTACTTCCTCTTGCTACATAGAATCCTCCTCCTCCACACGTTGTTCTCATTCGCTATTTGATACACCTTCAGCACCATTTCGCTAGACATGCAGGCCATTAAGTGTGTAGTAGTTGGAGACGGAGCCGTTGGGAAGGTACTTGGCAAGCCGCGCGCAAAGTTCAAGTTCTTCCGCTGATCTTCATCCTCCTCACCGGCAATGTCTTCTGTAGACCTGCCTTTTGATATCCTATACCACCAACGCGTTCCCAGTATGTTAACCACCCGCAGTATCGCCGTTCCCCATCTTATCCTTCGGATCTACACTTCCAGGGCGAATACATTCCAACAGGTCCGTGGACACGCGCTAAGTACACGTCGTGCGACAGGGTCACTAACGTGGATGACTTTGTTTCCTGCCCCTCAGTTTTCGACAATTACTCAGCCAATGTGATGGTAGATGGTAAAACTATCTCTCTCGGACTGTGGGACACGGCCGGTCAGGAAGACTACGACCGATTGCGGCCACTGTCATACCCACAGACAGACGTCTTCTTGATCTGCTTCTCCCTCGTTTCGCCTCCGAGCTTTGAAAACGTGCGAACCAAAGTACGCGCGCCTGCTTTTCGCGAGGAGGGTACAGTTTCACTATTCTTTCATGGTGTTTAGTGGTGGCCAGAGATTTCGCATCATGCACCTCAGACGGCGATTGTCTTGGTTGGTACTAAATTGGATCTCCGCGACGATCCCGCCCAAAAGGATATCGGTGCCGTAAAGTACCTTGAATGTTCGGCACTCTCACAGAAGGGCTTGAAGAATGTATTTGATGACGCCATACGGGCAGTTCGTGAGTATTCATTCATTTCTCTGAATTCACCAGAGGGCCGACTCCCTTTGTCTGCTAGTGAATCCTCTGCCGAAACAGCCCAAGAAGAAAGGGCCTACCTGCGTTATCCTGTAAATGGAACGTCGTTTGTCTTCACATACCACCCCCATTGGGCATTGTCCCTTCTCGCTTCCACAACATGTGTACACCATTTAACGATCTACTTATCCTCCCCCCTCTGATGACTGGTAAAAGCCAGAATAGTTTCTCTTTGGCTTTATCCTCCATTTTCCGAGCACCTATTGCCACTGAGTCCACGCACGTGTTTTAACGATTTCTCATTTCTCCTTGTGGACATAGGGACTCTGAATAGGATTTCTACAAATCTAGACTTCCAAATTCTTTACGACCCTTGGTTATTAATCCAGACGATACAAAGGCATGTATACACTGTTACGTGGTGTGACGTGGGACAGAGCAATCGCCATACGGGTCATAGCCAACTATTCGGTAGATAAAGCTACGCTATCCATTTAGAAGTCGTACAGATCTGGACGATCAGTATGGAATGCAACACGTTTCTTTGGTTTTGCCTCTTTAGAACTAGTAGTGGATGGAGAACCCTTGAGGTTGGACGGTAACGTTATCCGGTTGCTCTCATCACTACCAACACGGGCAGCATCCGCATTCGTGTTGTTATTCATGGGGTCTCCATCGAGGGTGATGTGAATCGCTGCGTTGGCCCGAGACGATGATGCTCCCGATACCAATTGGGGATGGACAAAGGAATGATCCTCATATGGAACACTATCAATATGAGCCATCGGCGGCCCGGGAGTGGTTCGCCTTTCACCGACGCCTCCTTCAACGTCTAAATGAAGTGTCTCGATCATGAATCGTTTGCGGGTGCATTTGAAAGCAAGATTGTTCTCTCCACCGCTTGAAGAGCCTCGCAAGACGGAATGTCGGTGAGAGAATGGGAGGAGCGTGTGTAGGGAAGGTGGTCGGATGAGATGGACAGCACCGTGGTAGGTTTGGAACAAAGATGACAAGGAAGGGTCCGCTGGTATTTGAAGACGGCATCCGTGAGTATAAATAAGCTCAGGAGATTAACAATTGCTCACCTCCAAAGCCTGTGAATGATAAGCATGCGTCGGAAAAGAATCCAATTTTATCCAGGAGTTCATCAGAAGGACTCGAAAGTTCGCCTCGTATTGATAAATGAGGCGATATTGTAACCAGGGCGGTGATGTTTGTGGAGCGAACAAGATCCCGTAGGAGAAACATAAATTTGAGAATTTCCTACGAGATGTTGTTTGCCCATGAAGCTGAGAAGACATGAATGATTAACTCACTTCGGTTGAACAATCACCCCAAGCTGGACCACCCAAGTCCGAGATGGATAGGCGAACGGGTCGTGGGATAGATGAGCTGAAGGCTCATTAGTGTGTTCCAGTTCAGGTCTGCTCGGACGGCGTGATGCCATGCTTACCTCTGAGAGCTGTCCTTCAACGAACGTAATCCGTGGAGGATTTTCCGAGGAGTAGCGTCATCCATATCCAGAACATTTATCGAGGAAAGTTGTCCCGAGGCGGTACCATCTGAGATGACGGAATCGGGCATCTTTATCGTGAGATCGAATGGAGAGCAATATCTCTCTGCTAATATACTTCGGACGGTGTTTCGGACAATGAGAACCCAGCACTCACAAGCAGGAGAAGTCTCTGTAACAGTCGTCTGAAATTGGTGCATTTTATCGTATCTCCAGGCTATTTTGATTTTCGAGTCTTTCTCCTCATTCTCCGTCGAATCGGTTTCGAGTTGGCGCGATCCTGATACCCACATGCATCCTTCAATGACATGAGATGGACTTTCGGAGACAACTCGGACTACATGATCGGCATGTAACCCTTGAGCAATGAAGTAGCGTTGGATCAAAGTTCCCCAAGCGGAGTGAAGATCGGGAGCAAGCACGACAGTCACAGATCCAATAGGAAGACCACCGCCAAAAACGTCGTCGAAAGATGGGATACCAGACGATATCAAAGGCACAGAGGATCCTGGAGCCTGCCTAACCCCTACAACGGATCGGTTTGGACCGGCGTCAGAGGCGCTAGTCGCTACTCGACGTTTGAATGAGCTCATGCACGTGAGGCCAACTGTGTGCGAAAGGATTTTCTTTTGACGGGACTTTTAGCGCCGCTCACTTGTCTGTCCGAAGATGGGGAAGGCTCACAAGAAGACCGGAAAAGGGCGTCTTGACAAATACTATAAGCTTGCCAAGTTTGCGCCGCTCCTGGTGGTTGGCTGCAGGTCGCTAGCAAGTACATGCCCGTAAATAATTTGATTGTTGGTAAATCAAGGGCCACAACACATAGCAGTCACTCAGCTCACTATATTCTTTTCGCAGGCGTTGATCTCGTTCCTATCAAACCTATTCCAAAAGTTATCACGTTTACTGCAGATATCACGACTCCGAAATGTCGATCTCTGTTGCGAAGCCATCTGAAGGACTGGAAAGCGGACGTGGTGTTGCACGATGGGGCTCCTAACGTTGGTACCGCATGGGTGCAGGATGCCTACTCGCAGTCGGAACTCGTGTTGAGCAGTCTCAAATTGGCTGTCGACTTCCTCGTCAAGGGTGGTACATTCGTCACCAAGGTGTTTCGGAGTCAAGATTACAACAGCCTCATTTGGGTTTTCAATCAACTTTTCGCGAAAGTAGAAGCTACAAAGCCACCATCCTCCAGGTTCGGCCCCTTTTCCATTTACTTTGAATGTTGAACTGATTTACATCCTTTCCAAAAGAACGGTTTCGGCTGAAATCTTTGTCGTTTGCACCAATTTCTTGGCTCCTACTCACATAGATCCTAAATTCCTTGATCCTAAGCACGTTTTCAAAGACGTCGACTCTCTACCTCCAGCCCCCAGTACCTCATCCTCTCTTCCCGTTTCAACCACAATGACACCCACCGCCACCAATGTCTTCCTTCCAGCCAAGAAACGAAGGCAGCGCGAGGGATATGCCGACGGTGATTATACTCTTTTCAAGTCCGCACCGGCCTCCGAA
>WNFI01347164.1_pt1 | contig 14626 bp, 10 predicted proteins | sample 5400471 | NCBI WGS metagenome assembly WNFI01 (sample SAMN13153348, study PRJNA577476) | soil metagenome | isolation source: 100 cm saprolite on Douglas fir-dominated hillslope | place: USA:California | collected 2013-09-17
TCGGTGATCACCGGCATGAAGCTCACCATGACTTCGTCGGTTTTTTTTGCGGTGTACGTGTCGGTGCCGTTCGGTTGCTCGGCAGTCATCGTCAGCGTGAACTTGACCTGGTCGCCGGAAATGCTGGCCGCGTCGATCGGATCGGTCATTCCCTTGCCGTCGTCGCCGGTCTTTAGCTGCGCATTGATGCTTCCGGGATCGATCTCGAGCGTGTCGCAGTCCCCGTCGACCTCCCAGGCCAAGACCACCTTCATGTTCGCCAGGTTGAAGTCGCACGATTTCTGGTTGGAAGGCGGCGGAGCCTTCGCCGCCTCTTCCGCGAGACAGATGCAGAACGACTTGATCTCCGGCATGCCGGCGCTGACGAAGGCGTGGTGCGAATAGACCTCGCCCTTCGCGTGCGTGCTGACGTGCACGGGCTTGGAATACGGGACGCGCTGGTCTCCGGCGATCGCCACCAGGTTGTAGTCGACGGAGCCCTTCGCGTGCTCGATCGTGTACTTCCCGTCGGAAGCGTCGACCACGCCGATGCCGGGCGTGATCTCGACCTTCTCGCAGTTCTCCACCGTCCAGCTGAGCACGACCGCGCTGTCGACATCGACCTGGAGCGAGCTCTGGTGCTGCTGGCCATCGTCGGGCTCCGGCCTCGCCGTGAACGAGAGCGGGCGCGGCACGCCGTATTCCACGACGACCGTGATCCCGTCGGTGGGCGCGCCGTCGCCCGTGCCCGCGCAAAGAGTGTATTTGAAGGAGCCGGTCTTCGTCGGCGTGATCTCGATGCTGCCCACGCCGTCCTCCTCGCGGGTCATGGGCGGACCGACGCTCCGATCCTGCGTGCCGTTGCCGTCGCCCGGATCCGGATCGACCTGCAGGATGATCGGCGTCTCCTTCTCGAAATCGGCGATCGTCCAGGCGAGGGTGAAGGGCTTTCCCACGTTCACCGGCGCGGTCGGCGGATCCTTGAACTTGGGCGTCGGCTTTCCCGCGGGCTGCACGCTGACCGTCAGCTTTTCCGAAGTCGCGCCGGTGTCCGAGCTGCCGACGATCAGCCTGAATCCGAAGTCGCCGCTCTTGCCGGGGATCACCGACTTGCTGCCCTTGCCGTTCCCGTCCGTGGGAAGCGACATGCCGGATTTGATCTCCGGATCGCCCACGTCTCCGTCGACGAGCAGCGACACCGGCGTGCCCGGCTGATAGCCGTCGATCGACCACTGCAGGGTGAACGTCGCCCCGCGCGCGACCGCGTCCTGGGAGTCGCGAGACAACTGCGGAACGATCTTCTGGCTCACCGCTTCGACCGTCACGCTGGTCTGGCAGGTCGGCGCGCCGTCTCCGCTCCCGGCGTAGAGCGTGTACTTGAACGTGCCGGCGTTGGTGGGCGTGACGGTCGTGCTTCCGGTTCCGTCGTCGTGAGTCGCGGGGGGCCGGAAGTCCTCATCCTGCCCTCCGTTGCCGTCGCCCGGATCCTGATCGACGTGCAGCAGGACGGGCGTCTTTTTCTGGGAGTCGTCGCTCGTCCATCCGTCGATGGCCCAGGAGAGCGTGAACGGTTTGCCCGCAGCCACCGGGGAGGTCGGCGCATCGGTGAACCGCGGAGAGAGCACGCTGCGCGGCGCCGGCGCCGCTTCGACCTTGACCTTGAAAGTCTTCGTTGCGGCGGGCTGACCGGCGTCCTTGGCGACCGCGGTCAACGTGTACTCGACGTCGCACCCGCCCGACGGGGTGACCTGAACGCCGCTGACCAGAAGGTTGTTGGGATCGACCCCGGGCGGCAGCCCGTCCGCGGGGGAAAGCTGCAAGGCGGAAAAATCGCCCGACACTTGCCAGCTCAGGTTCACCGGATCGCCCGGGTGCACGCTCGCCGGATCGCCGCTGAATCCGTCGATGCTGGGCGGCCTCGAGGGCGGCACGACCGTCACCGTGAAGGTCGCGGTGCCGGGCTGGTCGCTGGTGTCGGTCGGGATCGCGCTCAACGTGAACTCGATCGGACCGCTCGCGGCCGGCGTGATCCGCACGCTGGTGCCCGAAAGGTTGTTCGCATCGACGCCATCAGGCAGACCGAGCGCGGGCGAGATGCGAATCGCAGAACAATCGCCATCGACCTGCCAGGAGAGAACGACGTCCTGTCCCTCGGGTACGGTCGCGCGATCGGCGGAGAAGGAATTGATGGTGACTGGCATGAATGCTCGCTGCACCCGCGGCACGGGGCCGCCGGCGTTTCTCTTGCGTCGGTTACCCTTCCCGGAGCACCTGCGCCCGGAATCGCATCTGTACGGCGGGGCCGCGCTCTTTCTTCGGGTGCTCGGCCCTTATGGTGCCCTGCGCCTTGCCGTCGACGACGGGAAAGACGTGCTCGGCGGCTTTGATCCAGGCGCCCTTCTCGCGGCGCTCGACGACGAACCGCACCTTCTTGCCGTCGAGGCCGGGCGCGTCGACCGACACCGTCGCGGCCCCGCCGTGTGCGAACGCCTTGGCGTCCCAGCGCGGGTTCGCGAGCAGATCGCCGTCCGCTGCCTTCGGTCTAGTGGTGACGATCTTGCTGTACGTCTCGCGCCCGTCAGCGGTGCGGACCTTGAAGCGATACAGCTGCGGCGGGAGCAGACCGGGGTCGGCCGATGCCATGGAGGGATCGACGGGGTCCGGCTGCTCGACGGCGATGGCGCTCACCGCTTCGCGGCCGTCCTTCGTCCGCAGCCGGACTCGATAGATAGCGACGGCGTTGGGATCGCTCGGCGATTTCTTCGTGCCGTCCATCGGATCTTCCCCCCTCCGGAGCACCTGCATCGGGCGTCGAGCAATCCCGTTCAGCCCTTCCCTGCGTCTACCCCGCCGCTTTCAAGCTTGAAACGGAGGCGGGCCCCCTTCGCACGGTAGAGGACAACGCCTGTTTCATCGGTGCCCGATAGCTTGCGGCCCATCGCGATCCCCCCTGACTCGCGGCACGAGTGCGCGCCCTCGAGTATCAGCCCATACCGGGCCCCCGGGTCAAGTGACCGCGCGCCCGCGCGATCGCTCCCATCGTTCTTTTCGCGCTGCAGGACGAGATCGCGCGCGCGGTGGTGGCCGCTAGCTCGGACTCTGGCCTCGCCGGCTGGCGCTCCTCCGAACCTTCGTTCACGGAGTTCGTCAAGCAATGGTACGCTTCCCTCGCCGCCCGCCACTGAGGCGAAAGCTGCGGCGCGCTCCGCAGCGGCATCGGCGGCGCAGGTGGCCGCTGGCTGCGGCTGCCCTGCTCGCGCTCGCGCTCCTCTGGTTCTGGCTGCCGTTGGAGCAGCCTGCGGCGCCGCCCGCGGAGCCTCCGCGCGCGCTTCCGGTCAAGGCGGCAATGCTCCCCATGGCGCCGGTGACATTGCGAAGGCGTCCACCGCCGCCGCCCAGGAACGAGTTGCCGGAACGCGAAGCGCTGCTGGCCGCGGTCCGGGAGCGATCTGCCACGCTGAAGGCGTGCGCGCTGCCGAGCGACGCGCTGGCCCGCCTGCCGCTGCGTCTGCACGTCGCAAAGTCGGGCGCGATGAAGGCGCTGGACTTCACCGGCGAGCAGCCGGACGCGCACATCGCCTCCTGCGTGCGCAAGACCGCGATGGGTTGGAGCTTCGACAAGATCAAGCTCTCCAGCGACGTGGAGCTGCTGGTGGCGGTGACTTTCGCGCCGACGCCATGATCCTTGGTCGCGGCCGCCGCAGGTGGCTAGAACGCATCTCATGACCTCTACCCCGACTTCGAGCGCGACCTCGACCGTCGACCGCGACCTGAAGGCGATCTCGCTTGGGCTTCTGTGAGCGGGCGTCCCCGGGCACGGACACGTCCACCGCCACGGACCGCCAGATATTTCGCTGCCACTGCGGTGGCTGCGCCGGTGCGCTGGATGGTGATCTCGATCGAGTCCATGATCGCGAGCGGCCGGCCGTTCGCGGCATCACAGAGCACTACGGCGCCCTGGATGGCCGGCAGGCCACGGCGGGGGTTGCCGGAGAAGTTGCCATTCACCTTGGCAGCGAAGCGGTTCCCCAGGACGGCCGCCTTGGTCAGCAGCAGCGTCATCGCGAAATCTCCAACTCCTCGCCGGAGCGCCTCTCCAGCGGCGGCTGGTTTTTGCGAAAGATGCGCGCCCCCATCGCGCCACCGAGGCGGGTGGACTTGCCCTCGACCCGAAGCCACGCGCCTTCGCGCAAGCCCACCACCGGCGCGTCGTTCTCCTCGAGGAATTGCGAGATACGCTCCTCCTGTGTCTCGCCCATGTGCTTCGAGGAGGGATCGGGATCGAGGTAGTGCGGACTGATCTGGAACTCGACCAGCGCCAAGGCATCGAATGAGCGCGGCTGCACGATGGGCATGTCCTTGGTGGTCTTGAGAGTCGGCCCTGCCACGATCGCTCCGGCGCTGGATCCGACATACGGAGCGCCGCTCTCCACCCGCTCCGGATGGGCTCGAGCAGGTTGGAATCCTCGAGGCCCTTGAGCAGCCGGAAGGTGTTTCCACCGCCGATGAAGATCGCCTCCGCTTTCTCGAGCGCGGCGAGCTCGTATCCCATCGCCTCGATGCGGGCGCGTGTCTTGTCTGTGTAGGATCCGCGGTCGAACATCGCGAACGGCACGAACGCGATCCGGCGCGCGGCGCCGAGAAAGTCTCGCAGCTCGCCCTCCACGTGGTCGAGGTAGCCGCGTCCATGCTGCGTGGAGTTGCTGATGAGCAGGAGCCGCTTCATGGGATCCTCCCTCGCAGAAGCAATCCGGCGGCGCCGGCCGCAAGGATCAGCGCCGGCTCGGGCACCTTGCGCACTTTCACGACCACGAAGAGCGCGACCCCGAAGATGGCCACCGTGGGCACGTCGACGATCGCGCGCCGGCCGAGGACCCACGCCGCGCCCGCGATCGCTCCAGCCGCCGCGGCCGTGACTCCGGCGACGAATGCCTTGACCCGCTCGTCGCGCGACCATCGCCGCACGCTGGGCGCGAGCAGGATGACGACCAGGTAGGGCGGCAAGAACACCCCTGCGGCCGCGACGAGCCCGCCCACCGCCCCTGCCACCAGGAAGCCGATGAAGGCAACCGTGATGACGACGGGGCCGGGGGTGATCATCGCGACCGCGACCGCATCGAGGAACTGCCGCTCGTCGAGCCAGTGAAAGCGATCCACCACGCCGCCGTGCAGAAAGGGCACGATGGCGAGGCCGCTCCCGAAGACGAATGCGCCGGCCTCGGTGAAGTACCAGGCGAGCCGGAGCAACTCGCCTTGCCCGGGGCCACGGAGGCCGCTGACCAGCCAGAAAGGCGCCGCGAGTAGAAGGAGTGGCGGCGCGCCGAACCGTCGCCGGGCGAGTGCAAGGAGCCCGGCGCCGACGAAGACAGCGAGGAACTCCGTCTCCGTCGAGGCCGTGATCAATGCGCTCGCGGCGCAGATCGCGATCAGCAAGGAGTCCGTTCCGACGGTGCTCCTCGCCAGCTTCCACGCGCTTCGAGCCACGACGGCGATGACCGCCGCGCCCACGCCGTAGAAGGCCGCCTGCATCAGCGGCAGGCCGCCGTAGCGCAGGTAGAGCGCAGAAAGGGCCACCACCATCAGGAACGAAGGCAGGATGAACGCTGCCGCGACCAGCGTCGAGCCGAGGCGCCCGAAGCGCACCCAGCCCAGGTACATCGCCAGCTGCGCGGCCAGCGGCCCGGGCGAGAGCTGCGAGAGGGCGAGGCCCTCCCGGTAATCCTGCGGCGAGATCCACCGGCGCGTTTCGACGAGGTCGTGCTGCATGTACCCCGCGAGGGCGATGGGGCCGCCGAAACCGAAAGCGCCGAGCCGCAGGAAGTAGAGCAGGAGCTCTCGCATCGAGCAGGGCTGCGTCGCTTCGTCCATCGAAAGCGCACTTTGCTCTTTGAGTGATTCAATTGCAAGCATGGCAATCTTGACGATGATTCAGTTGCTCGCTGGCCGGAATTCTGCCCGGCCAGGCCAGTGGCCTGGCCTTGTAATCGTGCACGTTCTTGATCCCCTCGCGGCGCTGGGCACGATGCGGCTCCGCGCTCGAAGTCGTGGGCAGCGAAGGAGGGATGAACGATGTCTCTTGAGAGAACATGCGAGCTTTTTTTCGCATTCAAGCGAGCCTGCGCTGGCGCGCTGGCCCAGTGCGGATCGCGAGCCATTGCCGCCAGCAAAGTTCTTGCCCTGTGTTTCCTGCTCGGCGCCGGGACGGCTGCTCTGGCACAAACTGATCCGGGTCCGCGTGGTGGGTCGGCGGGCGCGGGCGGCAGTTTTCCGGGTCTCACTACCCCCGAGTCGGACTTCTTTACCGCCGCCCGGGTCCGATTCCAGGAGGTGGACTCGGTCTCTGGCCACATCGAACCGGGGGTTGGCCTGGGACCGACTTTCAACACCAACAGCTGTGCCGCTTGCCACGCGCAGCCTGCCGTCGGCGGTACGAGTCCGCACCCGACTCTCGGGATCGCTCCGTTCGGCAATGTACCCAACCCCGAGGTCGCGATGGCGACGCTCGACCGCGTGACGGGAGGAAGCCAGGTCGTTCCACCCTTCGTCTCGCCGACCGGACCCGTTCGGGAGGCGCGCTTCATCCGCAACCTCTTGACCGGCGCCAAGGACGGTGGCGTCCATGGCCTCTACACCATTGCGGGCCGCAGCGACGCGCCGAATTGCAATCTGCCGCAGCCCGATTGCACGTCGGGGCAGCCGTGCAACCCTTTCGCAACCCAGCTGGCGAACAACAACGTCATCTTCCGCATCCCGACGCCGGTGTTCGGGTTGGGGTTGATCGAGAACGTCTCCGATCTGGCGCTGATGGCGAACCTGCAGGCCAACGATGCGCTGAAGGACAGCCTGGGCATCGAAGGCCGGCTCAACACCACCGGGAATGACGGCACCGTCACCCGCTTCGGCTGGAAGGCACAGAACAAGTCTCTGCTCATCTTCGCTGGCGAGGCCTACAACGTGGAGCAGGGCGTCGCCAACGAAGTCTTCCAGAACGAGCGGGCTGCAGTGGCGGGCTGCGTGTTCAACTCCACGCCGGAGGACTCGACCAACATCACCAATCCAAGCGGTGGAGGCACCACGGGCACGGCGAGCCAGATGTCTTCCGACACCGTCAACTTCGCTGCCTTCATGAGGTTGTCCGCGCCTCCTACGCCAACCACCGCCTCGTCTTCCGAGCTCAACGGCAAGGCGCTGTTCGGCACGAGCAACTCGACTCCGGGGATCGGTTGCGTGCTCTGCCACTCGGCCTCGCTGACCACGGATAGATCTCCGTTCACCGGAATGGGTGGCTTCACCTTTACGCCGTTCAGCGACGTGGCTTTGCACCATATGGGGCCGGGGCTGGCGGATTTCATCAATCAAGGCGCAGCTGGCCCCGACGAGTTTCGCACCGCGCCCCTGTGGGGCGTGGGACAGCGCGTCTTCTTCTTGCACGACGGCCGCGCCGGCCCCGGCAACGGAGGACTGTTGACGGCGATCCTGGCGCACAGGAGCACCAACACGAGTTGCGTGTCCGGGCAGGTTTCCACTCCGGACGGCGTGCGGTGCAACTCCGAAGCCAATGCGGTGATCAATCAGTTCACCGCTTTGACCGCGTCGCAACAGCAGGACATCCTCAACTTCCTGCGCTCGCTCTAGCCCCGGCCACCGGAGGCGGCTTAGCGGCTACGCTTGTAGCCTTTACATGGTGGTAAGAAGAATCGCGGACCGCTCCCCCGCGATTCTTCTTTTTTCTGGAGTCTCTTTGCCAACTCGCTTTACCGGCATTCTCAGGTTGCTCGCCTTGACGTTGTCCGCGAGCGCCGCCAACTCCGCGCCGGGTCCGCTTTGCGAGCCGGGCGCTGAGGTTCTGCGGGAGCTGGAGGAAGCTTCGCCGGCAACGGTGGCGGAGAACGCGACGGTGGAGCAGGTCATCGAGCCGCTTCGCAGCCTCCGAGTGCGTTTCCCCGATGATCTGTTCGTCCATCTCCGCTACCAGGATGCGATCAAGGAGCGCGGAGTGGAGGGGCATCTCAAGGAGATGTTCGAAGAGTATCTGGTACTGAAGATCAAGCACCCGAATGATCCCTTCTATCTCTACCTCTTCGGACGAACGCTCGAGGGAAGGACGACACCGCAGGCGATCTCGACGATGGAGGAGGTGCTCCAGCTCGACCCCGGGTTTGCACCGGCGCACCGGACGCTGGCGGAGATCTACGGCAGCGCGGCCTTTCGCGATCGGAAAAAGGAAAACGCGCAGCGCTTTAAGTTTCAGGAGGCGTGCCCGGGCAGCGCCATCGCCATCCAGCCTCCGCCCCTGCCCCCACCGGGAGACTTCTCCACAGCCGAGCGACTCCTGGGACAGAACGACAGCAGCGAACGCGTGGTCGAGCTGGTGGACCAGGCGCTGCAGCAGCAGGCGTGGAGGATGCACAGGACGCGGCCTTTCGACTGGTATACTGCGGAGCAGAAGAAGCAGGCCGTCCTCGAGGCGCAGTCGGCGCAGTGGAGGGGCTGGAGCCTCCTCATCCGCCACTACCGGGCACTCCACCAGGACGCGACGGCCCAGCAGTTGCTGTCCGAGTTGCAGGACAGGTTCCAGCACATCCACGGCGACCGGAGTCCCGATCTCTTCTGGACCGCTGCCACCGCGCTGGTCCAGCTGCACGCGGAGGAGAAGCGCAGCGAGAAAGTCCGCGAGACATTGACGCAGATGGAAAGCTTTCTGACGGCGTTACCAAACCGGAGGCGATCTGCCGAGCTTGCGAGGTTTCGCCTCAAATTCGCAGCGCGATCGCCTCGACAGGATCGATCGCCGAAGGATCAACCACCGTAGGCAGGCGCTTCGTCGCGACCATGCGCGGCGCGCTGCGCTGGGTGCTAGGCTGTGGCCGGGTCGAATGCGGAGGGCCCGGTGTCCTTGCCCCTGCTCGCCGAGATGCAGCGAAGGCGCGTCTTCCGCGCCCTCGTCGGCTACGGCATCGCCGCCTTCGCCGTCCTGCAGATCATCGAGCCGCTCATGCATGGGTTCCATTGGCCCGAGGCGGTGCTGTCGTACGTGGTGGTCGCCCTGGCGGCCGGTTTTCCCATCGTCGTCGGCCTGGCGTGGATCTTCGACGTGAACGCCGGCCGCATCGAGCGTACGCCGCCGGCAGGACATGCCAGCGGTCTGCGAGGCGCGCCTCTCGCGCTGGTGCTCGTCGGCATCGGCTTGCTGGCGGCGACACCAGGCCTGGTCTGGTACTTCCTCTTGCGCGGCGGCAGCAGGCCCGCTGCGACGACTGCGCGCGCCCCTTCCATCGCCGTGCTGCCCTTCGTCAACCTGAGCGGCGGCCAGGAGAACGAATACTTTTCCGACGGCGTGACCGAGGAGATCATCAACGCCCTCGCCAACGTCGAGGGCCTGCGCGTCGTCGCCCGCACCTCGGCCTTCTCCTTCAAGGGCAGGAACCTCAACGTGCGCCAGATCGGCGACGAGCTGAACGTCGCCACGGTGCTGGAAGGGAGCGTGCGCCGCGAGGGAAACCAGCTCCGCGTGGTCGCCCAGCTGATCGGCGCGGCGGATGGCTACCACCTCTGGTCGAAGACCTACGACCGCGAGCTGAAGAGCGTGTTCTCGGTCGAGGACGAGCTGGCGCGCGCCATCGTGCAGGCCCTCAAGCCGAAGCTCGTTCAAGGTCCGGATCTGGTGGCGCAGTCCACCGCCAGCACCGAGGCGCACGACCTCTACCTGAGGGGCCGCTATTTCTGGAACCAGCGCACCAAGGAAGGGCTGACACAAGCGACGGCGCTCTTCGGGCGGGCCATCGCGCTCGACCCGAGCTATGCGCTGGCGCACTCCGGGCTGGCCGACTCCTACGCCCTCTCCATCGACTACGGCCAGGCCCGTGCGGCGGAAGTCTTGCCCAAGGCAAAGGCGCACGCGCTCAAGGCGCTGGAGCTCGACGATGCGCTCGCCGAGGGTCACGCCTCGCTCGGCATCATCGGCATCAAGGATTACCAGTGGGGCACCGCCGAGCGCGAGCTCAAGCGCGCCATCGAGCTGCGGCCCGGCTACGCGACGGCGCACCATTGGTATGCTCTCGGCCTCGGGTGGACTGGACGTGTCGCGGAGGCCCGCGCAGAGGCGGAGCAGGCGCGGCAGCTCGATCCCACTTCCATGATCATCAACAACCTCGTCGCCATCACGTTGTTCATCAGCCGCGATTATGAGGGGGCCGTCGCGCAGGAAATAAAAACCCTCGAGCTGAATCCGGCCGCCGATGTGCCACGGTTCTTCCTCGCTTTGTCGTATCAGCAATTGGGGAGGTTCGCCGAAGCGCTGGCGGCCCTCGACAAGGCGCCTGCGCAGAACAGCGGGCTGCAGACCGTGCGCGCTCGGGTGCTAGCGGCCTCGGGCGACCGGGCGGCGGCGCAGCGGCTTCTGGGGGAGATCGAGAAGCGCTTCGCTGCCGAGCCTGTCCCCCGCGGTGCCTTGGCCGCTGTCCATCTCGCGCTCGGCGACAAGGACGGGACCTTCCAGTTGCTCGGGCGGGGAGTCGAGGAGCGCGACCAGAGCGTCCTCACCCTGAAGGTGAGTCCGCAGTGGGATCCGATCCGCTCGGACCCGCGCTACCACAAGCTGCTCATGAGGATGAATCTCGAATGATTGCGATAGCGACCACCGAGTCGGCGGACGCGCCCGGTCCCGCAAAATCCATGACCGACGCCATCCCGGGCGCACGGTCTTGACCTGAGGTCGAGAACGGGGAAAGCTGGCGTGGCCGTGTAATCCAGCGGCGAGCTCGTGCGGGTGGGGGCCATCTAGAGCTTTTGTCTATCTGAAGCGGGGGGCGAATATGCCCTTGATCCGTATTGGGCGCCGCGCCGGTCGGGCGCGCGCCGGTCTTCTCGCGGCCTTCCTCCTCCTGGCCACGCCTTACCTCGGATATGCCGAGGAGGCCGCAGGCAGAAAGCCGGTCGATCTGGCGGAGATGCGGGCCTCGATCTTCGACAAGCTCGCCTACGACCGCACCTACTTCGAGCGCATCGCCACCCTGCGCGAGCAGGGCAAGTCCGACAAGCGGCTCACCGCCGAAGAGTTCGAGTCCGAGGTGCGAAGGGCCAGGGCGAACCTTCCGGTTCTGGAGCGCTTCTTCGCCGAGCGCGACGCCTACCTCGAGGGCGCGCCGCTCTCCTATCCCGAGAACGACGAGGTCCACCGCGTCTACACCAACCTGCTCGCGCTTCTGAATCTTCTCCAGGCCACCGAGAAGCAACAGTGGCAGGCGGCCATCGACGCCGGCGAGAAGGTGGCGGTGCGGGCGCGGCGCCAGCTCGGCCGCGTGCGGGGCGAGGACGCGCAGTACTACTTGAAGCTCTACCGCGAGTTCTTCCACCTCATGTCGGTGGCGCATTTCCGCCTCGGGCACGACGCCGAATCGATCAATTGGCTGGCGCGGATCGAATCCGACGCCGACGTGCTCGCCCTCAAGCAGCGGGCGGCCGCCGAGCAACCGAAGCACGTGGAGAGCCGCGCGGAGCGCCTCGCTGCGCTGCGCGAGACGCCCATCGCGCTGGTCCCGCTCACCACTCTGGTTCCCGGAGACAAGGCGAGCGCGTGGATCGCCCAGGCTTTGCCGGAAGTGCTCGGCAACGAACTGGTGCAGCACGCCGATCTGATCGTCGTCGACCGCAACAACTTGCAGAAGGTGCTCAAGGAGGTCGCCCTCAGTCTCTCCGGCGTCACCGAAGAGCGCATGGCCCAGGACGTGGGGCGCATGCTGGCGGCGGGGACGCTGCTCACTGGCAGCTATCGCGCCAACGGGAGCAAGGTCTTCCTCTCGCTGCGCCTGCTCGAGGTGGAGAACGGCCGCGCCCTGGCGGCGAAGGAGCGCGACCTGCGCGCCGACGAGCTGTTCACCGACGGGCGCGCGCTGATGCTCGAGCTGCTCGGCGAGATCGGATTCCTCGACGCCGACACGCGGGCGGAGATGGCCGCCGCGCGCGCACCCAAGCCGGAGACCATGCGCAGCCTGCTCGAGGCGCGCCTGCTGCTCGCCTCCAAGCGCGACCAGGCGAAGGCGCTCTTCGCCAAGGCGATGAAGGAGGACCCCGCCTACGCGCGGCTCTTCAACGACCTCAAGTCGCAGTTCTCCGGCGTGGCGGCAGCAGTGGCGGTGATGCCCCCGGTCAACGCCAGCGGCTCGCCCGAGGACCTGTGGATGGTGCAGGGAGCTTCCGAGGCGCTCAGCGCCGATCTGCCCAAGATCGGTTTCACCCTGGTCGAGCGCTCCCGGCTGGACGCCGCCTTCGGCGAGCGGCGCATCGGGCAGATCGTCGACCCACAGGCGGCCCGCAACCTGGGCCAGACGGTGGGCGCCGACTTCGTCGTGCTGGGCAGCTTGATCCACCAGAAGCCGCGGTTGCGGGCCGACGTGCGCTTCGTCGACGTGCGCACCGGCGTCGTGGCCGCGACGGTCTCCGCCGAGGACGGCAGGGACGACCTGATGCAACTGTTGCTCGCCGTCTCCACCGCCATCGCCCGCCGCTTCAACGAGAAGCTCTCGCCGGAGACGCTCAACCAGCTCGCCGCCAAACGCATGACGCCCGCCGAGTTCGAGCGCTTCGCGCGGCAGGAGCTGGCCAAGGACTCGCTGCGCACTTCGCTGCAGCCGACTTCAGTCCAGGCGCCCTCGCGGGCCCCGTTCTGGCTCGCGACGGCCGGCGTGCTTGGAGGCGCGGGCCTGGCCGCGGGCGGCTTCCTCGTCGCACGCACGCATAGCGACGCGGCTGGCTACAACGAGGCGCTCGAGCGCGTCGCGATCGTGCAGGCCGACTGGCAGAGATACGACTCGGCGCGCCTCACCGAGCGCCGCCGCGCCAACATCTATACCGCCGTGGGCATCGCCGGCGTGGGCATCGCCACGCTCTCGCTCGGATACATCGTCTACCAGGAGCTCAAGGGTCCAGGCGGATCGAAACGCGACCCCGGCCGCGGACTGCAGCCGGTGGTCGCCTCCAGCGGCAACTCCGCTTTCGCAGGCGTGGGAGGGTCCTTCTGATGCGCTTCTCGATTCTCGCGCTCGCGCTCGTTCTCGTCGCCTGCCCGAAGGCCGAGCGCCTCGAGCCTCCGGTCTCCGAATGCACTCACACCAGCGACTGCACCAGCGTGCAGATCTGCTCCGCAGGCGGGCGCTGCGTCCCGCAGTGCGCCGCTGACCGCGACTGCGGCTCCGGCCAGACCTGCACCGCCAGCGCCTGCGTCTTCCCCTCCGGCCATTGCGGCCGCGACGCCGATTGCCTCCAAGGCCAGGTGTGCGGCGCCAACGGAACCTGCGGCCGCACCTGCGCTTCGTCGGGCGCATGCGGCGCCGGCTTCGTCTGCCTGGGCAACGTCTGCCTGGCGCAGCAACCGGAATGCGCCAAGGACGTGGACTGCGGCAGCGGCCGCGTTTGCACCAGCGGCTTCACCTGCGCCCAGAGCTGCACGGCGGCCGCCCAGTGCGCCACGGCCCAGACCTGCAGCGCGGGAATCTGCGTGCCGGCGCCACCGCAGTGCGGCACCTCCGCCGACTGCACCAGTCCACAAGTTTGCCGCCAGGCACGGTGCGTTGCGCAGTGCGCGGCCGATCAGGACTGCGGCGCCGGCCAGCGTTGCCAATCGGGGATCTGCCAGCAGCTTCCCGCCCAGTGCGTGCGCAACTCGGACTGCCCGATCAACAAGGCCTGCGTGGCGGGCAGCTGCGCCGATGCCTGCCTGGTGTCGAAGGACTGCCCGGCGGGGAACATCTGCAACCTGGGACTCTGCGTCCTTCCTGCACCTCAGTGCGCCGCGGCCACGGACTGCGCCAGCGGGCAGGCTTGCTCTCCCGCGGGCCAGTGCGTCGCCGCCTGCACGACCGCCAGCAATTGCGCGAGCGGACTCAGCTGCTGGAACGGCGCCTGCCTGGCGACCGGTCTGGACACCGCGACCATCGGCGGCAGCGCCACCTACTCCGGGCAATCGAACAGCGCTGGCATTGCCGTCAAGCTGACCGGCGCCGGTCTCGCCCAGGCCACCACCGACGCGACGGGCGCGTACAAGTTCGCCGGCCTTCCACCTGGCATCTACACCGTCACGGTCACCGCCGCCTTCTCCGCCGAGGGCACCTTCAGCTTCCAGGTTTCGGCGAGAGCCGGCGTCACCACCACCGCGCCTGCGGTGACGTTCACGCCGCGCGGAGAGGTGCGCGGCAAGGTCATCCTCTCCGGACAGAGCAGCGCGCTCAACGTCAACGTCTTCGTGGCCGGCAGCTCGCGCGGCGCCAGCACCGACTCGAGCGGCAACTACGACATCCCCGGCGTGCCGACGGGCTCGCAGCAAGTGGTGGCCTCCTATCCCGGCTACAACGCCGCCTCCGCCACCGTCACCGTCGTCATCGGCATGGTCACCCAGATCCCCGACCTGACGCTGCAGCCGCAGGTGGCGGTCAACAATGCCGTCTTCGCCTTTGCCTCGACGCCGCCGCTGTCGGTGGTGCTGGGCCGTTCCTACGTCTACACCGCGGTCGCGGGCGGCGGCGGCATCACCGGCGTCACCTATTCGATGGCCGCCGGACCTCCGGGCATGACCATCGATGCGCCGAGCGGCGCGGTGAGCTTCACGCCCACCGTCCTCGGCAACTTCACCGTGGCCATCGCGGCGAAGGGC